>Ga0137418_10003651_pt1 | contig 14142 bp, 15 predicted proteins | sample CZODoug3_1_2_16f_FD_122242 | JGI IMG/M metagenome (GOLD analysis project Ga0137418, IMG submission 122242) | Vadose zone soil fungal communities from Angelo Coast Range Reserve, California, USA - CZODoug3_1_2_16fungal (Hybrid Assembly) | ecosystem: Environmental > Terrestrial > Soil > Vadose...
TCGGTGAATCGCCACTCTTCTGCATGCGGCGCGTAGCTGTAACCGATGCAGATGTGCTTCTTCAGATCTGCTGGAGAATCGGGACGGCCGTGGCGGAGAAGATAAGCGGGCGACGCGCACACTATGTGGCGCGACGTCGCGAGCTTACGGGCGACGATGGAAGCTGAGCCACCGCGCGAAACGCGGACCGTCATGTCGTACCCTTCCTCGACGATGTCGATGACCCGGTCGATCAAATCTACGTCGAGGTCCACGTTGGGATATTTCTCCATGAACTTGGGCCACAGGGGCGCAAGATGCCGGATTCCAAAACTGAGTGGGGCATTGATTCGCAGCCGCCCCCGAGGCACCACGGTGGAGGACGAGGTGAGGGCCTCCACCTCGGCAACCTCGTCGACGATGATTTTTCCGCGCTCGTAGAGCGCCTTGCCGGCCTCGGTCAGCGACAGCTTGCGCGGGCTGCGGTTGAGAAGGCGAGTGCCGAGATGCGACTCGAGGTCTTTCACATAGCGGGTTACGTTTGCCGGCGATGTGTTGAGCGCCTCCGCCGCGCGCGTGAAGCTCATCTTCGCCACGACAGTCACGAAAACCTCAAAAGCGCGCAGTCGGTCCATGCCCCGCCAGTATTCACAAAAACTGAATGAGTAGAACACATTTTATGCCTTCTTGTAAGTGGGCTTCACTGGTATCTTCGTTTGCAATTTTTCCTCACTCAAAGTGGAGAGCACCATATGGGTACGATCGCACGAGTCGCTCGTTTTGGGTTGCTGGGCCGAACGCTGCTTGCAGGCGTACCCGTTGCCGTTGCGACCGCTTTGACCACGCCCGCCCTCGCGCGGATCGAGTCCTTTCCGGCGGGATTCCGCACGCAGATGGTGCAAACCAACGGCACCCGTCTTCATGTTCGCGTCGGAGGGAAGGGGCCGGCGGTCGTCCTGCTGCACGGCTTCGGCGACACGGGCGACATGTGGGCGCCGCTGGCGAAGGTGCTCGTCAAGGACCACACGGTCATCGTGCCGGATCTCCGCGGCATGGGCTTGTCCGCCCATCCGGATACGGGCTATACGAAGAAGAACCAGGCTGTCGATATCGCCGGTGTCATGGATGCGCTCAAGGTGCAGGCGGCGGATCTCGTGACCCACGACATCGGCAATATGGTGGGTTACGCGCTCGCGGCGCAGTACCCGGCGCGCATCACGCGCTGGGTCGTGATCGATGCGCCGCTCCCCGGCATCGGAGACTGGGACAATATCATTCGCAGCCCGGTGCTCTGGCACTTCAACTTCCGGGGACCCGACGTGGAGCGGCTGGTGAAGGGACGCGAGCGCATCTATCTCGACCGCTTCTGGAACGAACTGTCGGCGGACCCGAAGAAAATCGACGAAGAGACCCGCAGCCACTACGCCAAACTGTACGCCCGGCCGCATGCCATGCACGACGCGTTCGAGCAGTTCGGCGCATTCAGCCAGGACGCCATTGACAACAAGGCGCTGCTCGCCCAAGGCGGCAAGATCACGATGCCGGTGTTCGCCGTCGGCGCGGAGAAATCCTTCGGCACGGCAATGGCGGATGATTTGCGCTTCGTCGCCACCAATGTCACCGGCGGCATCGTTCCAAATTCCGGGCACTGGATCATGGAAGAAAATCCCCAGGCGACCGTCAAGCTCGTCGCGGAGTTTCTCGCGAAATGAGCGCGCGTTTTCGTATTGACGGGTGAGGAGGCGACGGGAACCTTTTGATCGACCAGGCTCGACTGGTGACTAACAAGGAGTAGCGCAATGAAGCGATACTTGCTGTTCGCGTTTGCGTGCGCCGGATTCTCGGTGCTCTGTCCGCTGGCGACTGCCCAGGGATCGAAGGACCCAGTAGCGGCAAGAGCTGCCAAAACCAGGACACCCGAAGACCCCAAATTGGTCTGGACCGCGTCTAACGTCGTGCTGATACCCAAAGAACTCGCACCTGGCGTCTATGCGATCTATCCAGACGACGCGCACGCGAAAAACGCGGCAGGCATTCCGGTGGCCACCTCGGGTGGATTTGTCGTAGGGAACAACGGCGTCCTCGTGGTAGAGAGCATGCTGAACCGTCGGCTAGCCAACCAAGTAGTTGCACTTGTGCGCGAGAAAACAAGTAAGCCGATTCTTTATGTGGTGAATACCAGTTACCACGGCGATCATTCCTACGGCAACCAGTTCTTCCCCAAGGGCGTTCGGTTCATCCAACACGTCAACACGCAGGCGTACATCCAGAGCCATTTCACCGACGATGTGGCCTTCATGAAACAGTATTTCGGCAGCAACCAGGGAATGGACGAGCTCAAGCCGCAGCGCGCGCAAATTCTGCTACACGATGGCGCAAACATTGATGTCGATCTCGGTGGCAGGCGCGTGCAGATCATGCACTTGGGGTTCGCCCAGACCGAGGGAGATCTTTTCGTCTGGCTGCCGAATGAAAAAGTCCTCTATACCGGCAACCCGATCATATCGGGCGGACCGTCTCTGCCGTGGCTCCTGGATGGGAAACTGGACGCTGCATTGGCGACGTTGATAAAGCTTCTCGGCATGCTCCCCAAAGATGCGATCATCGTGCCTGGCCATGGTGAACCCACGGACGTGAGCGCGATTGAATCCCCTATCCACTATCTCGAAGAATTGAAGAAACAAGTTGCAGCATCCGTGGCGCAAGGACTCTCAGAGGAACAAACGGTGCAGCGCCTGAGCGAAAGCATGAAGCAGTACAGCGGCTACCGGATTTATTCGTGGGTTCACTCCCAGATCAACGTGCCCAACACGTTTCATGAAATGAAGGGAGCCAACTGACTGGACGTCAAAAAGGCCGCCCAAAGGAGATCGACATGTTCTACGGATTGACGCCGCTCGGAGTAGCTCATACCGTAGTCAGCCTGATTGCCGTGACTACTGGACTCATTGCCCTGATTCGGGACAGGGAAATCTCTCCGAGAAACGTAATCGGAAAACTCTATGTGATCATGACCGTTCTCACCGGCCTGACTGCCTTCGGGATCTTCCAGCACGGCGGTTTCGGCAAGCCCCATGCGCTGAGCATCGTAACGCTGATCGTGCTGGGGGTGGCGTACGTGGCGGGGTACACCAAGCTGTACGGGTGGGCCTCGCCCTATGTCGAGACCGTAAGTTACTCGGCGACCTTCCTGTTTCACATGATCCCCGGCATCACCGAGACCACGACCCGACTGCCCCTGGGCGCGCCTCTGCTTCCCAGTGCCGACGCCCCTGCCTTGCAGGCGGCGAGCGGGGTGCTATTCGTCCTGTTTCTAATCGGCGCTACGCTTCAAGTATTGCGCTTGCGCGCAGGTCATCGACGTCTCGCGACCTGACTCAAGAGCTTGGCGCACCGCAGAATGAGTAGGGGTGTTGCCTTGGGACCTTGGAAGGTTGGGCGAATTGGGCGAGAGCAGAAGCGGACCGACTGGACCCGCTGAGCGCTGCACCTCTGGTGTAGGAGCGCCGGCAAGAAAGTTTCTTTCCGTCTTATTATCTTAGCTATAGTCGCAGCGGACACCTCTCCGCCAAGACCGTCCCAAGAGTCCCAGTGGAACGGTTCGTCACGGCCACAGCAACGTGCTCAAGCTACGGCCTGTTTCTGACGGTTACGAGCTGAAGCCGCAAAGCGCTTCGGCGAACATCCCATATGTCGGGTGAACGCCGTACTGAAGGCGCTCGAAGACTGGAAGCCAACTTTAAATGCTATCTCGCTGATGCGCAGCGCTCCGTAGCGTAGTTCGTCCTTGGCCAGGGCCATTCTCCAACTCAGCAAATACTCAATTGGCCCTGTCCCTACATTCTTGCGAAACCGGGCGGCAAAGGAAGACCGCGAGGCACCACAGAGTCTGGCCAGATCGAAGACGGTCCAGTCATGCGCTAAGTCTCCGTGCATCGCCGAGAGAGCGCGCGCCGTTACCGGATCGGCAAGGCCGGCGAGCAGACCCATGTGCTCTCGGTCCACCCGCAGCGCCTCGGTGCGAAGTATCTCCACTAGGATCAGTTCCATCAGGCGCGCGATGATGAACTCACTGCCAGGTCCCGGTTGCAGAGCCTCCGTCTCATTCATCTTCAATAGAGAGCGCGCACGCCACGAGGACGCGTCGTCAGCTGCGACGTAAACCAGTGACGGGAGCAGACCCGTCAACAGGTCTTCGTTCGTCGTGTCGAAGACAAATCTGCCCCCATGAATAGTCACGGGAGAGCCCGTGCCCTCACCGAGCTTTAGCTTTGTGTTTCCTGTAGCCGCAACAGCCTTCTCACTGTCCACGGGCTCAACGGACTGATCCGAAGTGAGGATAAACGGCGCGGTGGTGCGAATTAGGACGAAGTCATTCGTCTTTAGATGAACAGGTTCAAGGTGCGGGCGTGTCAGCAGACAATCGCCACGTTCGACCCAGCAAAACAGCAGGTCGTCCCTCTTGTGAAACGCCAGGCCCCATCGACCGACCCCATCAAGCCCGCCCCATAACGTCGCCTTCGGTCGAAGCAGTCGAATGAGGTCAAGAAACGGATCCATGCGATGTCTTGGACGATAGATAAATAAATAGAGTGTTTCGATTATATACAGTACAAGGTTCTTCAGTCTATCGTGCGGTCGCAGCCCAGGCATTTCGACCGGGGCCCTCGAGATTAGGAGACTTCCATGAGTTCAGTTCCTTCAGCCGCCCGCGCGGCGTCAAAAGTGTTCGTGACCGGCGCCACCGGAACCGCTGGTAGCGAAACAGTCAGCGCCCTGCGCGCAGCAGGCATCGACGTTATCGCCGGGGTTCACTCCCTGGAAAAGTCAGGCCCGCTGAAAGAGCTTGGGGCCGTGGTAAAGCAGATCGACTATGCCGACGTGGCCGAAATGACGGCCGCAATGCGTGGCGCTGATCGGCTATTTCTCGTCACGCCGGTCACCCAAGAGACTGAGAAACTCACAGCGTCAATTGTCCAAGCCGCAAAGGCGGCCAAGGTCGCACATATCGCGAAATTGTCCGGCCTCGATGTTGACTCTAAGCCCGGTTTCGCGCTGGGACATTGGCATCGCGCTGCAGAAAAAGTGATCGAGGCATCAGGGCTGGACTGGACGTTTCTCCGCCCGAATGCCTTCATGCAGAACTTCCTCGGCAGTGCCGCGTCCATCAAGGGCCAGGCAACCTACTACAGTCCGTTTGGATCCACGCCTGTCAGCTTCATCGATGCTCGCGACATCGGTGAGGTTGCTGCCAAAGTCCTGTCATCGGATGGTCATGCCGGAAAGATCTATAAGTTGACGGGACCGAAGGGGATTACCAACGCCGAGATCGCCCAGCTACTTACCAAAGCCACAGGAAAGACGATCAGTTGCACGCCTATCAGCGTGATGCAGCTGCGCCAGTCCCTGATGGGCCACGGGATGCCTGATATCGAAGCAGGTGCCACGGCCGAACTCTTAGGTGTCATGGCGACGGGCACCGCAGCTTATACCTCACCCGACGCGGAACGCCTGCTCGGACATCCGCCACGCGATTTCGCCCGATTTACGGCCGATTTCAGCGCTGCATTCCGTTGAGCCATTTTCGAACGTAGAGCGACGAAAGGAAATCCCATGAGCACATCCCAAGAATCCCCCGCGGCGCACGAAGTGCCAGATACCGGAATGCGCCTCACAACGCTCGATCCGGGTGCCGGCTACGTCACACTCATCAACACTTACGTGGTCGCCCCCGAACGTGCCGAGGAGCTGCTGGATTTTCTCGTGCGTTCGACACTCGAAACCTTACGGTACGTACCCGGGTTCGTCTCTGCCAACCTCCACGTGAATTTCGAACGCACGCAAGTGGTCAACTACGCCCAGTGGAAGAGCCACGAGGCGGTCGCGGCCGCGCGCGAAAATCCCAAAGTGGCGGCGCTTATGCGCCAGCAACTTCAGATCACGCGAAGCTTCGCGCCAATTCAATACGAACTGCGGAACTCGGTGGCGGCGGCTAGTTCGTGATCTGGCCCCAGGCGCGGAGACCGCTACGGGCAGTAGGCGGTACACCCGCGCCCGGCGCACATAGCCGAGGCGGCATTGGCAAGACGCGAATTGGCGATATGGCCGCTGCTGGCCGACAGCAATCACTCCTGGACTCAAGGTCCAGAACCTGTACCAGCGCCTGCTATAATCAGCACCTCGTTTCGCGCCCGTAGCTCAGTTGGATAGAGTACCTGGCTACGAACCAGGGGGTCGTGGGTTCAATTCCTGCCGGGCGCGCCAAATTACCCAAGGGGTTGCGCAAGGCAGCCCCTTTTCTTTTGGGTCAGCGGGAATTCTGGAGCCGGTGCATCGCATCTGAGAATCATGATCGGTGTCTATCGTGAATTCGAAGGCTGCATGCGGCTCATGGGCCACGTGCTGCGCAGACTCCGGGTGCTCGCGTTGCCGCCGGTCACCGAAGCGCTCGCGCGCCAGATCTACTTCACCGGTGCCAGCGCCACGGCCGGGATGGTCCTGCGCGGTGCGTTCCTCGGGACCCTCATCATTGCCTATGTCATCGATGTCCTCGAGGCCAATTCGGCGCTCGCGGTAAGGATTCTGCTCTGGGTCGTGCTGCGCGAGATCGGACCTCTCATCGCGGCGGTGCTGGTCATCCAGCGCAGCGGCACCGCGATCGCCACCGAGCTCGCCCTGATGCAGATATCGGGGGAGGTGGCGAGTCTGCGCAGGATGCGCATCGATCCCCGGGACTATCTGGTCGTGCCCCGGGTCGTGGGCGTTGCCCTGTCCACGGCGGCGCTCACTTTTTACGTGCAGGTGATCGCAGTGGGCGGCGGCATGCTTCTGAGCGCCCTCACGATCGACGCCTCGCTCGGCCAACTTGCGGATGATTTCTTCGTTCTGGCGAGTCCGGTGGATTTCGTCTATTCGATGATCAAGAGCCTTCTCTTCGGCGTCGCGATCGCGGTGATCTGCTGCTATCACGGATTGCACCCTCCGGGAGTCTCGATCAACGCCGTCCCCAAGGCGGCGATCAACGCCGTGACGCAGAGTACTCTGCTTGTGATGCTGCTCAACGTCGTTTTCGCCTACCTGGTATTCGGCCAGGCGTTCTTCGGCCTGGTGACGGCCAAAGTATGACCCACGCCGACCCGGCGGCCCGCTCCGATCCGGCTTCGCGTCAATCGATTCATGCGCAAGTGGCGCTCGGCTACGAGCCGCCCGCGGACCGTGGGGAAGACCGCATCTGGATTCCGACGGGCGGAAGCCATCGGGTGGCGGGCCTGAGCGACACCCGGAAAGCGAGCCTGCTCAGCGCGGTGCTCGACCTGAAACCGGAACCGGGGGCGGGGCTCGTGCTGCTCGGCCTGGAGGTCGACGGCCTGGACGCCGCGGAGCGCGCCGCGCTCCGGGCGCGAGTCGCGTTTCTCCCTGCGGGCGGTGGACTGCTCAGCAACCTCAACGCCTGGGAGAACATCGTACTGCCGCTCGGATTCCACACCCCGGAGCGCCTGCGCGGCGCCGCAGGGGAGGTCGATGCCCTGCTCAAAGAACTCGGCGCCGATCCGCACGGCCTGCTCGCCAAGCTGCCCGAAAGGATGAGCGCATACGAGAAGAAACTCGCGGGCTATGTCAGGATACTGCTGGAGAGTCCGGAGCTCGTGCTGGTCGAAGATCCTCGCCGCGGGCTCGATGCCGCTGAGCGGGCCGGGACGGCGGGATTTTTCCCGACTTACCAGGCGCGCTGCCCGGGTGGAACGTTCGTGCAGCTCGAGGGCTCGCCGGAAGCGTAGGTCCGCCCGCGAAGGGCGGCGCACGGAACTTTTTCAAGGAGAAGCCATGCAAGAAGAGCATCCCCGGCCCAGGCGCTTCGTGGGAATCGGAAGAAAAGTGAGTCTGTTCTTTCTCACCGCGGTGCTCGGCGTCATCGGCGTCATACTCCTGGTGAGCTACAAGCAGGGCGCGTTCGTGCGCTACACGGCGATCCATTTTTATGCCGCCGACGCGTTCGGGATCAGCAAAGGCATGGCGGTGAGGTTGTTCGGGCTGCCGGTGGGCAACGTGAGCGACCTGGACATATCGGACCGGGGAGTGAAAGTGCAACTCGCCATCAACAGCGAATACATTCCGCGCCTGCCCAAGGGGTCGCACGCGAGGCTCGTGCGCGAGGGTTACGTCGGTGCGGCCACCATTCAGATCGTTCCGAACCGCGAGCCCGGGGGCGCCGCCGGGCCCCTGGCCGACGGAGACGAAATCGAATACGTTCCCGCTCGCGGCGTGGCCGAGCTGATCGACGATTTCAAGACCCAGCTGACCCCCGTTATCAACGACATGCGCCGGATGATCGCCGAATTGAACCGCCCGAACGGAGATTTCAGAAAATCCGTCGCGGGCGCAAGCACGGTTTTCCAGCAGCTGCCCGAGACCAACCGGCAGATGCTCCAGGTTCTTCGCGATGCCGACCGCACCGTGCTCGCCGTCGGCCGGCAGGCCGAAGCGAGCCTCGGCTCCCTCGAGCGCGTCAGCGCGCAAATGGAGCGGCAGCTGCCCTTGCTGTCCGAGAAGCTCGCGACCACGCTCGATGCGCTGTCGGAGACTTCGGCGCAGATCCGCGATACGGCCCGCAAGAACGGCGACGCCCTGCACGAAGTCCTCGTTCAGGTTCCGGGCCTGCTGCGCGACGGCGGCGACCTCGTGCAGGAAGGGCAGGACGTCGTGGGAGCGGCGCGCAACTCCTGGCTCCTGCGCGACGCGATCGAGGTGAAGTCCGTGCGGACGCTGCCGCTGGACAGCTTCGAATCGGCCGGTCCGGGCGTCGCGGGCGCGCCACGCTGACCGCGCGATGCCGTCGGGGACCCTTCCCTTGCCGGCCGCCTTGTGGGCCGTCGTGCTCCTCGCGGCCTGCAGCGCGCCGCCGCCCGCGAGCGCGCCTCCTTCCGGCGAGGTCGCCGTGATCGAGGCAAACCGCAGGGCCGGTGCGTATCTGCGCAGCGGCAACCTCGAGAGCGCGGCGCGGTATTACCGCGAAGCGATCCGCCTCGCGCAATCGGTGGAAGACGCCGAGGGCATTGCAGCCAACGCGATCAATCTTTCGATCGTGTACCAACGGCTCGGCAAGCTCAACGAGGCGCGCGCCGGCCTCGCGCCCCTGTTCGAGCAAAGCCGGCTGAGTTTTTCCGCGGACCGCATGGCCCAAGCCGCACTGCGTCGCGCGGTGCTGGATCTGGAGGAGCGTCATCTGGCGAGCTCCAACGAATGGGTCGAGCGCGCCGCGGCGCATTGCGGGGAGCGCAGCTGCGCGGTCGCCGGAGCCATCCACAACGTGAAAGGACAACTCGCGCTCGAATCCGGGCGGCTGGACCTCGCGGCGGCGAGCGCGAAAGCCGCTCTGGGCGCGAGCCGGGCCTCGGGCGATCGCGCAGAGGTGGCCAACGCGCTTCGCCTGCTGGGGACCACGGCGATAGGCGCGGGCGACGCGGGCGCTGCGACCGGATATCTCGAAGAGGCTCTGGCAATCGACCGGGAGCTCGCGACGTCGCGCAAGGTCTATCTGGATCTGATCGGCCTGGGCCGCGCGAGCGCGCTGCGTGGCGATCGCGGCGCGGCGCGCTCGTTCTATGAGCGCGCCCGCGCGGTGAGCGAAGCGGACCGCGACGCCAAAGGGGCGGCCGAAGCGCGTGCTTTGAGCGAAGCGCTCGGCGATAAACTGCAGGCTCGCCAACCGGCATTGCCCTGATTCCCATGCCCGACAAGCCGAACCCAAAGCGCGCTCACAGGCTGGAGGACCATCTCCACGGCCGTGATTACGATCACAGCCACGACCCGGACGAAGACGCCGATCACGACCACGACCACTACGAGGCGGATGGCCGCCTCGAGGACAATGCCCTGTGGATCCAGGACCACGTCTCGCTTCTCAGCGTCGGAATCGATATCGGCTCTTCGGGGACGCAGGTGATTTTTTCGCGCATCAACCTGCGGCGTATGGGCGAGGAGCTTTCGAGCCGTTACTTCGTGGTTTCCCGGGAAACGCTGTTCCAGTCTCCGGTCTCCCTCACCCCTTACCGGAGCGAGGAGTCGATCGACGATACTGAGCTGGCGGCCATCATCGACCGGGCTTTCGCCGACGCCGGCCTGCATCCGGACGACATCGATGCCGGGGTCGTGATCCTGACCGGAGAGGCTCTGCGGCGCGAGAACGCCGAAGCCATCGCCAACCTTCTTGCGGAGCAGCGCGGGGAGTTCGTCTGCGCCACCGCCGGCCACCACATGGAATCGATGCTTGCGGCCTTCGGCTCGGGGGCCGCCCGCGTATCTCGCGACTCCGGAAAGCGCATCCTCAACGTCGACATCGGCGGCGGCACCACCAAGCTTGCCCTTGTCGAGCTCGGAAAGGTGATCGCCACGGCCGCCTTGCACGTCGGGGGCCGGCTGCTGGTGATCGATGAGGGGAGGCGCATCGTGCGGCTGGATCCCGCAGGACGCCATCTCGCCGCGCAGGCCGGGTTCCACTGGAGCCGCGGCGACGTCGCCGACGCCGCCGCCATGGAGCGGGTCGCCGAATGGATGGCCGATGCCGTTCTCGCCTCGGTTTCGGAGCGCCCCTTTCCGGCCGAGGTGCAGAACCTGTTCCTGACCGAACCGCTCCCGGGGCTGGACGGAGTCGACGGCGTGATGTTTTCCGGCGGGGTGGCCGAATACGTCTATCAGCGCGAAACGCGCGAATTCGGAGACATGGGCCCCCTGCTCGGCCGCGCGCTGCGAAGAAAGGTGGATGAGGGTGCCTTGCCCTGGCCCTTGCTGCCGCCCGGTGAGTGCATCCGCGCCACGGCGCTCGGGGCCTCCGAGTACAGCGTGCAGTTGAGCGGCAACACGATCTACATCTCGAATCCGGGAGCGCTGCTGCCCAGGAGAAACCTGCAGGTACTGCAACCGTCTTACGTCTGCGAGGACTCCGTCGACCCGGAGCGGCTCGCCCAAGCCATCCGCGAACACTTCAAGGCCTTCGATCTCGTCGAAGGCGAAAGCGAGGCCGCGCTCGCGTTGCGCTGGGAGGGGAGCCCGTCCTACGAGCGCATTTCGGGGTTTGCCCAGGGCATCCGCCGCGGCCTCGCCAATACCATCGCGAAGCGCATGCCTCTCTACATCATGGTCGACGGGGACATCGCGCAAACCCTCGGGGCCATCCTGCGCGATGAAATGGGCGTCGACAGCGAAATCCTCGTCATCGACGGCGTCGTCCTGTGGGATTTCGACTATATCGACCTGGGGCGTATTCGCATGCCCTCGCAGACCGTCCCCGTCACCGTCAAATCCCTGGTATTCAGCGAGGACCCGCGCGACCCCCAGGGCCGGGCGCGACGCCCGCATCGCGGCCATCACCAAGTTCCGCCAGGCTGAACGCTGCGGGGGCGAACGGCGGCCGCAGGCCGTTGAAGTCGAAGGGTATAATGTCGGCACAAACGGAGAGGCAAATGGGCGTCGAATCGCATTACAGCAGCAAGAAGGACCGGGTTTTCGTGAGGGGGATCACCGGCCACTACAAACTCAAGGACGAGCTGGCGCGGCTGCGCGCGCTGCCGCGGGTACGCAAAGGCTCGGAGATCAAATTCGTGGACGGACCGCAGGCCTACAGCCGCCACTACGTCGAGCCCCACGACGGGGTGACCCAGACCCTGCATATCCACCTCGAGGAATACGGTCCGGGGGGTCAGTCTCAGAAGCACGGCCACGTAAACGAAGCGGCGTTCTACATTCTGGACGGCAAGGGCTACGAGATCCACGACGGCGTGCGCTACGACTGGTCGGCAGGAGACGTCGCGATCGTTCACAACAACTGCGTGCATCAGCACTTCAACGCGGACCCGGCCCGGCCCGCGCGCGCCCTGGTTCTCAAGACCAAGCCGATGTACATATTCATGAACATGTTGTTCCAGCACCTGGTCGAGCCGCGCCCCGCGGAACCGGCGCCCGGCGGCCGGGGTTTTCAGGCGCGAGAGTCAGAGCAGGATTTCAATCACGCGAAATGACGATGAAGGAGCCGAAGCATGGCCTGGGGTGAATCGAAAGCGTGGAAGCGCGGCGGCGCGCACCAGAAGCTGTATCAGAGCCTGCTCGAGAACGCAATGCAGGCGCCTGCGAGGAACTCGAAGCGCAGGAAGATCCTGCACCCGGAGGACATGCCCTGGGAGATGTCGCGCCAGGGGCTCTTGAAGCACCTCTTGAACGAGCAGATGAACACGCGCATGGAGACGGTGGATGCCTACATGCAGATCATCCCGCCGGGCAGCCGCTCTGGAAAGCACCGGCACTTGGCCGAGGAGTGCCTGTACGTGGTGGAAGGCCGGGGCTACGACCTGCACCAGGACTGCGACGTGGAGATCACGGACACGTACCACTGGAAGTCTCAAGGCGAGGTGAAGCGCTGGGAGACGCTGATACCTGCGGGCTTGGGTCGAGCATCCCTCGATACTCTCAATCATACCGCCACAGGGCCTCATCATGACAACGCACGGCTCTCGCCGTGATGAGGACCTCCTCCAAAACCTGGCCCCCTGAGGAACAGCGGGACCCATCCCAGACTCGCCAGCAAGATCAGGCCCGTGAGCACGAACGGGGTGGGGTGTCCACAGGTATCCTCGACCCAGCCCCCGACCCACGGCCCCACGGCCGAGCCGAGACTGGTGGCGAAGGTGTGCAGGCCGTAGCCGGTGCCACGCGTGGGCGTTGTCAACTTCACATAAAAACCTCTACATTCGTGCAGTAAAAAGAGCATGCTTGCTGGTTTCGTTCTTGCACGAACCATTATATTTGCGCCACCTGCACACCATCAGATTTCCTCAAGGGGAAGGCGTCTGTCAGCGATTTTTCATGAAGCTGACCATGCTCGCAAGAGCCCTCCTGATCGCTTGTCGGACCCCTGTGAAGCTCGCAGCCTCCATGTGACAGCGATCCTCACCACCTGCTGACCGGCCGGACGGCCAGCGGATGTTCCCGGGTCAGCTGGATTGCTTCCGTTTCATGGCGGATCACGAGACGTTCGCCCGCACGCAACGAGTATTGTACCGTCTCCGGCCCGATCTCGACCTCCAGCATCTGCCCACGGTACGTCAGGGGAAAGCGCAGGATGGCGTGCTCATCCGGGGCGCGACGTGGCCAGAATGACAACGTCCCGTCATGGTCCCGCATGCCGCCAAACCCATAGGTGAGCATCATCCAGGTGCCGCCCATCGCGGCGATATGGCAGCCGTCCTTCACGTTGCCGCCCACGTCGGCCAGATCCATCAGCAGTGCCGCCATCCCGTACGCCGTCGTTTTCTCCAGATCGCCGATCTGTGCCGCGATGATCGCCTCAATGCAGGAAGACAGCGACGAGTCGCCCGTGGTCAAGGGGTCGTAGAACGCAAAGTTCCGCTGCTTCGCTTCCAGGGAAAACGTATTGCCCAGCAGGAAGGTAGTCTTGTATTTGGTTTTAAACATGGTATTATAGATCAGGAGGTTGTCTATAATGGTCTGCGTTCTTTCGAAATCCCTGGTATCAATCCGGTTAAAGTTCTGGTCGTTCCAAATGAGCCCGGTGGCTTCCGAAGGCAGGTAGAGGAACCCGTTTTCGCCCACAAAATCCAGTGACGTGTTATTGGTAAACTTCAGTCCTTTCAGGATGTCGTACTCCACCCGGATATTGGGCTTTAAGTTGGTGCTGAACGCATCGTTTGTAACGGTATTCGCAAAAGCGACCGGGTTATCAAGGCCGCCCTGGATGACTTCAATTTTTATGTTCTTGTCTGGTTGGTTATCCATGCGCACAACCCTGTAGAAAGTAATTCCATCATAACGCTTTTCATCAACATATTTAAGGAAGTTACTGACTGTTACGGGAGCTTTATCAGCGTATAATTCCAGGAAGATATCACCTGCTTCAGTCTGAATCCGGATTTTTTGAACCTGTGCAGTTAATAATGAAATTTGAAATAGAAAAAAAACAAATAAAATATATCGTTTAAAATGAGCCATTGCCGGAAGGTGTTTCGGGTTATTATAATCAAACAGGTGTCTTGCTACTATCTGTTTACAATGTTATTTTATATAATCCGTAAAATAACAATATATTAATGCTTAGTTAATTTTAGCAAAAGACTTATTAATTTTTGCTGATTGATCAGTAGTGATCTTTATAGA
>Ga0137418_10003652_pt1 | contig 14140 bp, 9 predicted proteins | sample CZODoug3_1_2_16f_FD_122242 | JGI IMG/M metagenome (GOLD analysis project Ga0137418, IMG submission 122242) | Vadose zone soil fungal communities from Angelo Coast Range Reserve, California, USA - CZODoug3_1_2_16fungal (Hybrid Assembly) | ecosystem: Environmental > Terrestrial > Soil > Vadose...
GAGAGCCACGGCGTCCGCGTGCGGGCGCGCATCGGCGACGTGATGTTCCGTCTGGTCATCGGCGCGGTCTCCGCGCTCGCCCTCGTGTACCTGCTGCTGCCCACCCTCATCGTCGCGGGCGCTTCGTTCACGTCGACCGCCTTCATCGCCTTTCCCCCGCAGGGGTTCTCGCTCCGATGGTTCGGCCGGCTCTGGCAGCTCGAGGCGGTGCGCGTGGCCGCGGCGCGGAGCCTTGGCATCGCCGCTGCCGCCACCGTGATCGCGGTGGCGCTGGGGGTGGCCGCGACGTTTCCGCTCGTGCGCGGCCGCTTCGCGGGGCGGGAGGCCCTCAATGCCGCCCTGATGTCCCCCCTCATCCTGCCCTCGCTAGTCTACGGCCTGGCGGCCCTCATCTTCGTCTCGGCCCTCGGCATCCCCCTGTCCATCCCCGTGCTCGTCCTGAGCCACGTCGCGATCATCGTGCCCTACGTGATCCGCACGACCGCCGCCAGCCTCGCCCTCCTCGATCCACAGCTGGAAGACGCCGCGCGGAGCCTGGGCGCCAACGTGTGGCGCACCTTTCTCCACGTGGTCCTGCCGAGCCTCTTGCCCGGCATCGCGACAGGTGCGGCCTTCGCCTTCATCTCGTCCTTCGACAACCTGACCGTGTCGCTCTTCCTCGCCGGGCCGCGCGTGGAAACCCTTCCCATCCGGCTCTTCGCCATGATCGAGTTCGATCTCGATCCCTCGGTGGCCGCGATCTCGACGGTGCTCGTCCTCATCACCCTGGCCGTGGTCCTCCTTGCCCATCGCGCGGTCGGCCTCACGCGGATCGTCAGGCTGTGAGCGCCCAACCCGTCCCGGATCTTCAGCTCCTCCGCCTGTCCAAGCGCTACGGCGCCGTCACGGCGGTGGACGACGTCTCGCTCGACGTGGTTCCTGGCGAGTTCGTCACTCTGCTCGGGCCGTCCGGATGCGGCAAGACGACCTTGCTGAAGTCGATCGCGGGCTTCCTCCAGCCCTCCGAGGGGCAAGTGGTGCTGCGCCAGACCGTCATCAACGACGTCCTGCCTCACCTACGGGAGATCGGCATCGTCTTCCAGAACTACGCGCTCTTCCCCCACATGACCGTGGCGCAGAACATCGGCTTCGGCCTGCGCATGCGGCGCCGCGGGCGCGCGGAGGCCGACCGGATCGCGGCCGAGATGCTGGAGCTGGTGAAGTTGCCCGGCATGGGCGGCCGCTACCCGCACCAGCTCTCGGGCGGCCAGCAGCAGCGCGTGGCCCTGGCGCGGGTCTTGGCAGTGCAGCCCGTCCTCCTGCTGCTCGATGAGCCCTTCGGCGCCCTCGACAAGAAGCTCCGCGTCGAGATGCAGATCGAGGTCAAGCAGCTCGTGAGCGAGCTCCGCGTGACCACGATCTTCGTCACCCACGACCAGGAGGAGGCGATGCTCATGTCCGACCGCATTGCGGTCATGCAGGCGGGCCGCATCGTCCAGTGCGACACTCCGCAGGCGATCTACGACCGGCCCCATGATCTCTTCGTGGCGGATTTCATCGGCGCCTCGAACCTCCTCGACGCCAAGGTGCTCGGCACGGACGGCGCCGCGGCGCGCGTCGCGGCGGGCGGGGCCGAGCTCGAGGTGGGCCTGGCGGGCGACACGTCCACGAGTCCGGAGGGCGTGCTCATGATCCGGCCGGAGAACCTGGCGCTCCGCGCGCCGGCCGAGCGGGGCGGCTGGGAGGGGCGGGTGACCTTCGCGCTCCACGCGGGGCCGACGATGGAGTACGAGGTGGCGGTGGGGGAGGGCGCCCGGCTCCGGGTCAGCCGGCCGCGCGCGGGTGGAGGCGGCGAGCGGACATGGCGGATCGGCGAGGAGGTGACCGTGTCGGTCGTGGACCCGGCCTCGTGCCGGCTCTTCCGCGGGAGGCGGACGTGAGGATCATCGACCTGTCCGTGCCAATCATGAACTACTCGATGGACACGCACGAGCAGTCCATCAGCTATCTCGACCACCAGGAAGTCGCGCGCCAGCGCGCCAAGAGCTACGGCGTGCCCGCCGACCGCTTCCCGCTGCCGGGCGTGCACTCGGCGAGCGAGGTCGTGACGCTGTCCACGCACGCGGGCACCCACATGGACGCGCCGTGGCACTACGGGCCCACCTCCGAGGGCAAGCCGGCCCGGACGATCGACGAGATCCCGCTCGAGTGGTGCTACGGCGCGGGCGTGCGCCTGGACTTCCGCGCCAAGCAGGCGGACGAGTCGATCTCCGCTGCGGAGGTGGACGCAGAGCTGGCGCGGATCGGCCACCGCATCCGCCCACTCGACATCGTGCTGATCTGGACCGGCTGCGACCGGTTCTTCGACCAGCCCGACTGGAACCTGCGCCACCCGGGGATGTCGCGCGAGGCGACGCTCATGCTGATCGAGCAGGGCGTGCGCATGATGGGCACGGATGCTTGGGGCTTCGACATCCCGATCCCTACGATGGCCGAGCGGCTCCGGCGGGGCGACACGGCGTCGTTCTTCCCGGCGCACTACGCCGGGCGCGAGCGCGAGTACTGCCACATGGAGAAGATGGCGAACTTCGGCGCTATTCCGGCGGCGACCGACTTCACGGTCGCATGCTTTCCGGTCAAGGTGCACCGCGGCAGCGGCGGGTGGTGCCGGCCCGTCGCCATCGTCGCCGACTAGAAATGGCGAGCCTCCTGATCCACGGCGGGCTCGTGGTCCCGAGCGCCGACGCCAAGCCCCTGCCGAACGCCGACATCCTGGTCCGCGACGGCCGGATTGCCGCCGTGGGCCGTTTGCCGGGCGCCGCCGGACGCGTCGACCGAGTCCTCGACGCCTCCGGGCGCATCGTCTTCCCCGGCCTCGTCAAAGTCACTAAGTGTCCCGCTAAACCCGGAAATGCCGGAAATGAGGAGTCGGAGAATATGCAGACTGTGGTGAGAAGGGCCCAGGTGATTTGTGAATGCGCCTTGGCGTCAGCATCGGCAGTCAGCAACGGTGTGTAAAAGGTGGGGATTAATACCAGCGTATATTGATACCGGATTATAGCTGTTTTTCGTACTTAGTGTATCCATGTTATATTTATTATTTATTCAGTGTAATGGGCTAAACAACTAGCAAGGAAGCAACGGTTGCCTGAGATTGCACGACCTGCAAGGTGTATTGTTAGAGCCATCGGAGGAAGGGGGTTTAAGACAAACCTCAATTGCCTGTAACACCTCCAATCGTCGTCGCGCAGCCTCCAACCAATCAGATAAAAGGACCTTCGCTGTGCCATTTAACTGGTTGAGTTCTCTAGTAGCACTGTTCAAGTCTTTTTCATTCATATAGTACTCCGCCCTTGCCAAAACGCTCAGCACGTCAGAGCCATGGACCAATCCATGGCGTTGAAATCTAAAGGATGAAAAGAGGTGTGATGCCAGATGGGCCAGAACGCCAGCGTCCTGATCGGGCACTAATGCGACGCTTGAAACACGGGGAGCGACAGAAGTTGTGAACCAAGAAGCTAGGTCAGCAAATGGTTCGACGCCAACGTCGGGGACGTCTGTGGCATCAAGAGTTTCGAGAGCCGCCGCGACGACGGGATCCTCCTTGGCCGCCGCGACGTGCCGTAGCACACGCAGCTCCTCGCGGAAAGGCTTGCGTACGGTGGATTCCACCGCGCCGTGCAGAGCGCGGAGGGCAGACCACAGAGCATGAATTCGAATGTTCTCGTCCAAGTACGCGGAATTGTCTAGTGCAACACGTTCTAGACGCTTAAGGTTAGCAGCCAGCTCGTCGAGCTTGGCGAGGCGGCCACCGCGTTCTTGTTCCACGCGAACTTTAATTTCGCGAATCCACCGCCGTTGCAACTCAATACCCTGAGCAATGACCTCTTCCTTCAGGCTATTGTGCGTGTTTAGTTTGTGTACACCGTTACTGCAGATATCACTCACCGCTCATTGATCAATTCAGTTTGCGTCCGCAGCTCGTGATCAAGCTTTTCGCGATATGCCTGGACGGACTTTGCCCGTTCCTCATCAAAGAACTTCCTGAAACCTTCCTCCTGACTGTCAAGCTTGTCCTGTGCCTCCATTTCTAACTCCAACAATTTGACCGTGTAATCTTTCGCCTGCTCATCCAGGATCTTTTCAAGCTGTTCCTTTTTCTCGCTTTTTATCGTTTCAATACGACTAGCGAGTCCTGTTAGATCTAGCTTGGCCGTTTCTAATATGTCTTTGGCCTTCTCTGCGGCGGAAGGATTGGCATTGAGATACGAAGCGAGATTGTCAATGGTGGATGCGAGTTGTGCAATGCCAGGTTCCGAAACGCTGAGCTCGGCTACGATCGGTGCGACGAGAGGGAGAGGCTGGGGTGTGCTATCTATGTTGGGTTGAAGTGCAGATTTTAGTTCCGGGGGTCGACTGAAACCGTACGGCGGCTCGTGTCCCAGAGGTAACGAACCATCATAGATTTTTTTATCGGAAGGAGTACCTGGCGAAGATGTCTCTGAGACCGTAGTAGGTCCTCTGGCTTGTGCTACTGGTTGCGAGTTGGTAGAGACGGCCTTAGCCTCAGCAGAATTGGCAATTAAAGCGTCCTCCGCCTTTCTGATAAGCTCCTCAATTTCGTGTGAAAACTGGGAAGCCTGATGCCGAGCAATGGCTGTCGCCTTTTTACCTCCTTCTACCATACTGTCATCGCTCTTCTCCACCTTGGTCTTTATGGCAGTGGTGATGGATTTGAATCGATCCTTCGACTCCTGGTATTTTTCTGCCACAGTCGCCTGCTTGATATCCTCCGCCTTGCCCTTTGTGTTCTCCGCAGAGGTCTGAGAAGAACCGAATTGTCTCGAAATAAATTCTGATACATTGGCGACAGCATTTATACCACTGTGAACAATGGAGTCGGCCGTTAGTTCGTCCCAGTCGTGTGTTTCAGCATAGTCCACAATAGACTGGCCCAAAGGCACTGTTTCGTTGAAGAAATCATAATAGCGTTGGTTGTTGAAGGCCACAAAGACGCTACCGATGTAGAATGTCCCCGTAGCAGCCACGGAGTAGTATAGAATCCTTCTAACTACGGATTTCTTCTTTGGAGCAGGGGTGGTTGTTGTTGTGGTCGTCTCAGCAGACGTCGCTAGGCGCTGTCATCATGTTGAAATTTTTGGCGGGAGTATTTGAGTCAATGAAAACTCACCCGACGAATGGCCCGGGCCGCTCCTCGCCCACCAGTCAAGGCGACCTGCCTGGACACAGGTAATGCACGATACATCGGCCTAGCTGTGTGTGGTCGTCGGTCAAGTTGTAGTGACGAGTTGGTCCAATTCCGGTATGTTCCTTTTCAATTTTGGGCGCTTCTTTTACATCAACTGCAACAATTATCGCATCGTTGATGTATTATTTCTCCATCACCACCAACGACAGGCGTTCCAAGGGTCAGGCCAAGGATCCAAAGGCAGTATTTGTGGAGGTCCTCGGTGTAATATTTGGCATCTTGTGGCGACAGATCCAACAATAATGCTACAGCATTCAGCGCGATCATAAAAATTTTCTGCCAGTCAGCTTTGGCCTGGGTTATTGCGTACATTCTATAGTTGTGCCAGTTTGCTGTTAATCGGTAACAGTGCTGTGTACTTCATTTGCGGGTCTCTCCAGAGAAACACAACAAGATGTATTCTGCCTGGAACCGATTGCAAATGAGCACATATCGATTTGCGCAATGTGTCAAACTGAAGCAGCCTTTTTTGTACCTCCTTCGAGTCATCTCCTGATCAAGTGCGTTATACATACTCAAACCATCATAATATCTAACTCCTTGATCTTCAGGGGTGATGAATTGAACATGGAATGCGTCTGCACATTTGATTCGATGATATAGCCCATCCGCGCTCGATCTCGTTTAACTGCCGCATACTCAGCCGGGTAGGATTGCGATCCTTGATTTCCAATGGTTTCTCGGGCTCAACTTACGATTTATCATATGCATGGGCATTCTCTATTTACCGAATTAATTTATCGAGCGCTTAATTGTCAGATCTGACGATTTGGGGTCTCGTGGAGTTCGCACCACTATGGATTCAAGCAGCTCCTTTGGTTTGTACGATGTCTTGGCTCGCATCAAGCTTTCTACAGCCGCCACACAGATATACGTCCTTTCTCTGGCGCCGCCTGATGATTCAAGTTTCTAATCTCCCTCAGGCCTGTATTCTTCTCTGTTGTACGTCATAAATTCATCTTGGTACCTTCTGATGTTCTACTCGCTTTATGAGTCACCCGGATTCGCAAGAGATCGAAATGTATATGTTTATTCCAATCACAAACGTGTAATTCACATTCCCAGCGTGCGATGGTGTGGCATATGATAAGATAACCGATGGTGTTAATGCTCGTATGTAACTATTTCGTTGTCATAGGGGCCCCGCCAAGTCAGCCCATAAGAAAAGCTCGAGGAATTTGGGATTTGGAACGAGACAGACCTAAGCTCGCGCAACGCCGACGGGGGGACGGGAAACCACAGTGATGTTCGGAAGAGAAACGGCCTTTCCATACTTTGAAAACAACGGGCTCCGCATTCAGCGGATAGGTGTGCCCGAGGGTTCTCCTCAACCAGAGCCATTTTGAAGGTGGTGGATCAATCTAAGAACAGCAAAGCAACTGGGCTTGTTCAAAAGAGGCATATCGGGGAAAGGAAGAAGGAAGAGGTCGTATAAAAAGGCTGCTGAGCTCGCTTGTTGGCATTGCTGCATCAGAGGTAGAACACGAAGAATCTCACTCGATATCATAGGCTGTCGTGGATTCCGATTCGATATTTTTGTTCCAGCCACAATTTGAAGTACCGTTCGACCTCGTTCGACCTAACCTACAACCGACTACAGCCTCGAACAATCACGAAAAACTCGACCCCTAAGCATTACAACGGTCCATAGCCGTCGTCGTCGCTGTGGTCGTCGTCGAGCTTGACTCGGAGGCTTACGTTAACAGTCTCGGAAACATCGCGGTCCGAGTAAAACATCCTAAATACATACATAGTAGCTGAGATTCGGACCCACTGGCACTAGCATTGTCCCACACATTTCATTCTTTGCTGGACGCGTTACCATCTTGCAATTCTCCTAGTATGGCCCCCACACTTAATCTTTCAGTTGGAGCGTCTTCGAGTTTCCTTGACGCTGAAAAGCCCAATGCAGATGCCGCTGCATACTATGCGGGTGGCGACACATACCTTCGTTCGAGGACTTACAGCTCCGTACGTGATGTCTCCATGGGTTGTGACGTTCCCTCACTTTTTTCTATACAGTCACAACTTCACGGTTACAACCCAAAACGCCCGCCAGTGTTCCAGGAGGACTCGCATATGAGGGCCAGACGAATGTCGCATGACGAGAAGAGTGTGACGACTCCGAGACGCTTTCTTATTGACGTGGAGGAAACCATTCGTGTTGTTCTTGAACAAGAGGATACCGACGGGGACTTCCAGATAAGTGTGACGGATGCTGGTCCGAAGTTGATGGCTCTTGGAACGGCGACTAGCAATGGATTCAAGAGTTTTGACGTTCGGGTACGTTTCTAAAGTCATTTCGATTGTGCTTTGTTGGCTAAAAATTTCGCACTTAGGGCACGTACATGTTGTCTAATCTCTTGCAAGAGCTTGCCCTCGCTCGCGATCATAACAGGAAACGCATAGTCCTAGATGAGGCTCGTCTAACGGAAAACCCAGTCGACCGTCTCTCTCGCATGATCAAGCATTCTTTCTGGCACTCCCTCACGCGTCGTATCGATGGAGACGGTCTCGAAATCATAACTGCAGACCCAAAAAACCGCACCGGTCGAGTAAATCCCCGGATTTATATTCCACACGGTGAACCTGCGATGGCGGAGTACTACCGAAAGGTTGCGAAGGAGAAGCCTCACATGAATTTAGATGTCCAGGTTTTGCCGGAGAAGCCTGATGACCCTGCATTCGTGAAGAGTCTAAATTCGAAACCTGGAATATTGGCACTGGCAATGAACGAGGTCGACGACGGCCATGGCGGACGAACGTTGAAAGGAGTTCCATTTATCGTACCGGGTGCCAGGTTTAATGAGGTTCGTCTATCTCCTGTTCAGTTATTTTCGTAACGGCTTATGGATTGGCTTACAGCTTTACAACTGGGATTCCTACTTTATTACTCTCGGCCTGCTTGTTGACGGACAAGTTTCTATGGCCAAGGGTATGGTCGATCATTTCATATTCGAGATCAAGCACTACGGCAAGATCCTGAATGGAAGTCGGAGCTACTACCTCTGCCGTACACAACCGCCTTTCCTCACCGACATGGCACTACAAATATACAATCAACTTGATCGATCCGATATGGACGCCAATCGACAATGGCTCAAACGTGCAATTCAGGCCGCTATCAAGGAGTATCACACCATCTGGGTGGCGGAACCACGCATAGACCCGAAGACTGGACTTTCTCGTTTCCGTCCTGATGGCCTAGGGATACCGCCTGAGACAGAAGCGACGCATTTCACACACATCCTCGAGCCCTACGCTGAGAAGCATGGTCTGTCCGTCCTGGAGTTTAGCGAGAAATATAACGATGGCTTGTTGAGCGAGCCTCAGCTCGACGAGTACTTCTTGCATGACCGAGCGGTTAGGGAGTCGGGCCATGATACCACGTATCGCTTGGAGAAACGGTGCGCCAATTTGGGGACCATTGATTTGCAGGCTCTGCTGTACAAATATGAGGTTGATATCGGGACTGCCATTCGGGAAGTCTTTGACGACGAATTGGAGCTGGAGGAGGACTTTCCGCTGGCGCCGTTTCCTCCGTCTGCCGAGTCGTACGCTAATCCTCACAGAGAGCAATCCATGTCGAGGAAGCAGACCAGCGATGAATGGTTCGCAAGGGCCGAGTTCCGCAAGCAAATCATTGACAAGTACTTGTGGAATGAGAGCAAGAACCTTTACTTTGACTATGATACTGTGACAGAGAAACAGAGTCTCTACGAAAGCGTCACCGCTCTGTGGGTGCTTTGGGCTGGCTGCGCTAGCGAGGAGCAGTGCTGGAAACTTGTGTACGGTCCCTAACTTCACTTCTAAAAAGCTGACGCTGATTTTCTTGTTACCAGCTCCAAGTCGCTGAATAAGTTTGAGGTGCTTGGAGGACTTGTCTCGGGCACAGAAGAGTCGAGAGGGAAGATATCTTTGGACCGACCTAATCGACAATGGGATTACCCGTAAGCCTCTTGGTTCCTATTATTATATTACTCGCTGATATATCTTTGCTATCCCAGTTACGCGTGGCCTCCTCACCAGATCATGGCATGGGTCGGTCTGGAACGTTATGGGTATCTAGAAGATGCTCAACGACTGGCTTATCGATTTCTCTACATGTTGGTGATTCTCTGTCTTCGTTGGAATCATTGATCCTGACTGTTATAAAACAGGATGACAACTGCGTTTGTGGACTTCAACGGAGTCGTACCGGAGAAGGTACTTCTCTCACAAGCAATCTCTATGAAAACAATGCTAACGCCTCATTATAGTTCGACGCCGTGAAACTTTCGCATCTGGTTGATGCAGAGTACGGCAACCAGGGTGTCGACTTCAAGATGGTACCTCGAGAGGGATTCGGTTGGATGAACTGTGAGTTCTGCCTCGTCCAAGGTATTACTTTTTATTTAACTTGCTCGTACTAGCTGCCTACCAAGTCGGCCTGTCGTTCTTGACGACTCATATGAGACGCGCTGTCGCCGCTTGTACAAGCCCCGAAGTCTTCTTCGGGTCAGCGAGCCATGGAGAGGTCATCGCCGGCCAGACCAACTTCCCCACTTCCGGAGACCCTCTGGGCCTTGCCATGGAGTCCCTGGATTTGTATAACTCAAGCTGAAAATCGACGCCAGGAGGGCAAGGTGGTGGATACAATTTAACCTTTATACTACATTATAGCACTCCCAGAATCCGTGGACATGAGATAATTTTGCCAATTCGCCGCCCCTTGATCTTATCTGTCCGCCTCTCCTATGACGGACCACCCAGTTAACTAGACGCCTATTATCAATGACTTTGCAGCATATCTTCCTACCATATCTCTGCACGTATAGACATCATTCAAGCATCCTCGTCAGTAAAACGCACCCTACCTTCTCGCAGAGTGGTCTGGGCAAGCAGAAGCAAAATTATCAGTTCCATTACCAGGTAGTGGGTATCACATATAATATGATCGGGGAGCACAAGGCGCTAGACATATATGTATGTGTCCAGGAACGCCCGTGACACATTGAGTTGAAAAGTGTCAAAGGCTGCAAAAAATAATCTGCTGTTTATATAACCAATATTTATGGGTTAATACCGGCAGTACTACTGTACTTGCATCGTGATTAACTCACTAGTGAGAACAGTAAGAAAGCAAACTATTTTATCATAGTATCATTGAATCATTTGTTCTGGGTATGGCCACTGGTGCACCGTGAGCTCTTCAAGTTACCATCATACACCGACATGTATGAACGGCACCCATGACAAGAACGCCGAGTCCCCAACCTGCTGGCGGAGCAATTTCACGGCACCATGCAGCGCAAGCGCAGCTCTTGTGCTATCTGGCTCAGTATCCCGGAACAATTCCTCATATACGTGACCCGCTATGACAGGCCCATCTGTGTCCTTGATAGACCACATCGTCGCGATAACACCACGATATCCTGCTAACATCATTCCTGCTGCGAGGTGGACCGCCTCCTCAGAAAGCTGTTCGTCTCCAGTCGCGGTTTGGCATGCCGAGAGAAATGCAAAATCAGCATGAGGGAATGATTTGGTGATAATTGTCGCAAGCTCCAAACGTTTGTCGTACAAACAAAACGCACTTTTCGTTGGTTCGGTTTCTTGTACGGCATGGCAGGCAAAGTGGACCCAGCTATGCGTTTCCATGCCGTCGATGATCACCTTACCCATTAATGCTTTTGACCCTCGCAACAGCCGAACATTGAATTTGTACGCATGCTCCTGGATCAGATCTAACTCTACCTCCGTACTGGGGAGGGCAAATTGCCCAGGTGTGTTCGGCTGACTGACTGCCAGAAGCCCTCTGAATGGGTGGCGAGTTTGATCCACATTGATAATGGCAGTCAATGTCGGTGCATATGAAGACACAACATAGTCGGATATGTTGATACCAACCTCGCTTGTGTTATATATTCCTGCTGCGTGTATCGGGAGAAACGCAAGTGGCCCCGTCGCACACCACCATATGCGAGGAGGGTCCGTCGTGCACTTTGATGATCTTAGTTTAATGGTATAGATAAAAAACAAAGAGCTCACGGTGAATGCAAGGCGGTCCAACACAGGCTTTACAATGGATGACCAAAGGTATGAGAGAATATATGGAAAATCTGGGCCTTTGGTAGTCGTAACGCGTCTTATTGCCCTCGTGTCTCGTGCACGGACATCGGCGGCCAAAAGTAGCTGATTCAGACAGTGATGTAGTTGCTGAGCTTTCTCATAAGAAAGACCTTGCAGCGGAATGTGTACAACTTTATCAAAACTATCCACCAACAACAATGCATCACAGCGACTTGTGTGCACATTAATAACAACCACAGGACCAGCCTTGGCAGCGCTGCGGAGTTGTGCGAACTTCTTTGGTCGCAGAAAGTCTTCAAATCCTCCAATAGCTCGCGCCCTGCCTACCAGTTGTTCCCACTCTTCGGCTAATCGACGATGCTGCTGCGCAACTTCTTCCATGGAAGGCTCCTTATATGACCGGCCCTTATATGACCAGCCCAAATGCCTTCGCATGGCCGAGTTACCAGTGCTCGCGTGCTCCAGGGCGATTGAGACGTGTGTAAGAGCGTCCGCCAGCGAAGCGTCCTTGACACGTAAGGCATCAGCCGGAGTGCGCAGACTTGAAAGCTGATTCCAAACTATCAAACGGCCCTGTTCCAACCATTCCAGAGCGGTCTCATATTTCTCCACTTCACAAGCAGCAGCAGCAGCTTCACTAGCCACAGCATCCATAGAGGATAGTTGTCTGTGACGCGCAGTGATGGATTGTCCCAACCACACAACTTGGCTGACAAGGTCGAGGGCAACAGTATACCCTTTCAATTTGTCAGCCCCGGAAGCCAAGCGTGCCCAACTCAAGGCTGCTGTGAACCTTATGAAAGCACGTCCAATAGAAGATGTGGCAGTGCTGCGATAGTATGAAATGGCCCTGTTTCTGTCCGCCAGGTTGCCGGAATGCTCGAAGCGACTTGCGAGCACATCGCCAAGTTTGGACAGACATGTAGGCTTGTCTCCATGGCCATCAGGAATAAGATTAGCAGCTTGGTCATGAGCGGAAATGGCTCTGTCACAGTCAAGCAAGTCATTAGAACACTCGAAGCGGCTCCATAGAGAGGTGCCAAGGTTGCTCAGACACCGATACTTGTTTGTATCACCATCAATAATCATATTAACGGCACGTTTGTGAGCGGATATTGCCTTGTCAGTGTCAACTGGATCATCGGAGTCCAGGAAACGGCACATGAACGAGGAGCCGAGGTTGGTCAGATACATTGGCTTCTCAGGATGGTCATTAGGAATGAGACTAACAGCTCGTTCGTGAGCGGAAATGGCCTTGTCAATGTCAACCCGGATATTGGAGTGCTCGAAGAGGGCCATGTATGAACAGCCGAGGTTGTTCAGGCAACCAGGTTTGTTAGGATGGCCATCGGGAGTGTGGTTTACACCTCTTTCATGAACATAGATGGCCCTGTTAATATCAACCAAGTCGTCCGAGCGTATAAAGCGGCGCGACAGTGAATTTCCAAGGTTGACCAGACAAGTAGACCAATCTGCATGGCCGTCAGATGTGAGGGATACAGCCCGTTCGTGAACGGAAATGGCCCTATCAATGTCAACCAGGTTTCCGAAGTGCTCGAAGCGGGATTCGAATGCATTGCCAAGATGGCTCAAACACTGAGGCTTATCGACGTGGTCATCGGGAGTAAGATTGACAGCTTTTTCATGGGCAGAAATAGTCCTGTCACTGTCGGCGAGGTCACCGGAGTGCTCGAAGCGGAGCAACAGCGAATTGCCAAGGTTGCTTAGAAACCGAGACTTATCAGTATCGCCACCGAGAGCGAGATCGACAGCCTGTTCATAAGTGGAAATGGCCCTATCACTGTCAGTAATGTCGCGAGTGTGCTCAAAACGGCTCTGAAACGAATTGCCAAGGTCGTTTAGACGATCAGCCTTCTCGTCATCGCCATCGGGAGTGAGATCAAGAGCTTGTTGTTGAGCCAAAATGGCACTAGCACAGTCATTAAGGTCATGAGAGTGCTCGAAAAGGGTCAAGAATGCATCACCAAGGCTGTTCAGATACTCAGGCATATCATCGTCGCCATCAGTGAGGTGGAGAGCTTCTTCGAGAGCGGAAATTGCCCTGTCGATATCGGCGATGTCACTAGAGCACTCGAAACGGCTGCAATATGATTCGCCAAGGTCTTTTAGGCGATCAGGCTTCTCGACATCGTCGTCAGGAGTCAGCATCAAACTGTGTTCGAAGGCGACAATCGCTCTATCAATGTCTGGTGTGCGACCAGAATATTCGAAGCGAAAGGTCAGTGCCTGCCCAAGTGAATTGTGGAGTTTGGCCTGAAACTCGGGATCATCTGGCGCAATTCTGTCGGCAGCCTCGAATGCCACAATGGCTTTGTCAAGAGCGGTGTTCGAACGGCACAATAAATACTGCAAGCCGAGTAGGTGGCCAACATACATCAGACGCTGAGGTTTTGCTTCATTATCGTCTGCAAGTTGTAGAGCCTTGTTATATTTGATATCCACTATCCACCCTATTAGGCCTCCAAAGATACGGCCCAACCCTGAAGCAGATTATCAATTAGCGACTGATTCAGCTGTATGAGAGTTAAACATACATAGAAGAGCTTGGATATAATCCATACTGTTAAACAATATTTCTGAGAGGAGATGCGCAGTGGGAGAGGTAAGATGGCAAAGTCATTCGAGGAGTAGTAGATCGAGGTCTCATGACTAGATCACGTGCTGACAACAAAAATACACCTTTTGACTACAGTGCGCGAAGCACAAAATAGGCGTCTCTGCCGGGCCTTCCCCTTTGTGTTCTGCGGCTTACCAAATATTTTCAAGCAGGAAAGTGGGTATTTCCTTCAATACCTCCAA
>Ga0137418_10003653_pt1 | contig 14140 bp, 12 predicted proteins | sample CZODoug3_1_2_16f_FD_122242 | JGI IMG/M metagenome (GOLD analysis project Ga0137418, IMG submission 122242) | Vadose zone soil fungal communities from Angelo Coast Range Reserve, California, USA - CZODoug3_1_2_16fungal (Hybrid Assembly) | ecosystem: Environmental > Terrestrial > Soil > Vadose...
CAGGTAGCACATATATTAATATATCTTCGTACTCGAAGGCTGAGACTGAATTGTTCCAGCTGCGAATATCTGCAACATTGTGACTGGTTTGTGGGATGGTGATCACAGGCCTGCAGGATCAAATCAGATGATGACAACATTGATAGCTTGTTTTTGGCTTGGAACGGGTGAGGAGTTCCATATTGCGCCAAATCCAAAGTTTACATTTTGTGCCACTGGTCAAGGACCTGCCGGTACGGTGACGGGTACCGTACAAACGGTCTGTACGGGTTACGGCAGACAGCCCTACAGAGGACTTAAACGGCTTGAACCATCTGCCTTCAAGCATGCAACATTCTCGTCGTCACGAAGAATACGTTCAATAGGCCTCCACAGCCTCGCATAGATTCAAGACTCACGCGAACACTGCATGAAGTTTCAATAAGTCAGGACAGGGTGTCGAGATCCCGTGTTCGAATGGTCTTTGAATGTCACGCATTGGCTCTCAGCAAGAAGCTCGATCTCGAGAAGTCCATTGATGCGATAGCGATCTGGTGTTTCCTATGAGATTAAGATTGTGCTCAGTAAACTCGGACGGCCGACATAGTGGAGCGCCCTACGGTCTCTTACAGTTGGTTCGAACCAACGTTGAAAATTCCCAAACCAGCTACGGATTTGGCCAAGTCCAAACATGCCATTACTCGGTTGATATAATGCCGTTACCTTTAAGAGCTTCGATATCAACTGCACTTCCAGTGCTGCAGCATAACCCTGGTAACGGCTGCTTGTGGAGTTATAAAACACCAATTGTACACTCTGTTGGTGATACCGTTTATGACACCTGTAGTGAAAACAATCTCAACCCCCGTTCCTCCCCACCCAACGCAAAGATGCCTCAACCACCATAAACAAACTTCCACTTGCAAAGGCATGCCAAAAATTCTAACTCCTAAGCAGTCGAAACACCTGGGGAAAAGACTGAGATTAAGTGGCGAGATACAAGCTCACAAGCGATGCTTACTCTTGCGTCCCTACAAGCTTCACGAACACTGGACGGTCCTGATAACCTGGGCGGGGAATTTGATGGTCTTGAGAAGCTGGTGGTGGCTGCGAATCTCATATGACCTAGCGGAGTGCAGTATGTATATTTGGAGCTTGCAAGGTGCGTTATAGTCACTCCCAAGTGGCTTCATTTGGTGATAGCCCTCGTCACCTTTCTCCCCGTCAAAGATATCGAGATCAGTGCGTTCGTCAATGCGCACACCGCTATTGTCGACAAAGTCGAGGAAGTACATGGATGTGAATGGTGTGATGCGCGCTCGAATATGTTCAGTGCATTGAAATATGGATGACAAATGTGTATTGGGCGTCTCTGCCTGTAATTGAGCCAGCGAATGATGAGCAGGGGCAATATAGCAGAAACGACAAAACGATCGAACAGTAAGATCATACACTGGGATCCCGAGACTCATATATTCTCTTTCGTTTTGCTTGCAGAATTCCACCATATTGAAAGGCTCGGCGGTTTGGGTTGAGGTCACTGTGGAAGAGTACATGGTGATGATACAAGTCTGTATCCAAGAGCGACTCGACGATCGGAGATGTCCTTCTTCCGCATTTGGAAAATCAGGACCCCAGAGACTATTGGAGGGCAGCAGCAGGGGAAGCTAATTGGCAGATAGGAAAGTGTGATCGCCAACTTGCGAGTTGCACTGGTGACCAGTGCGAAACTCACGGTCCAAGTTGGAACGAGTTGGCATTTTTTCAAGTTAAGTTAGAGTTGCACCGGTGTCAACTCGAACTTGAGGCAACACTAGTTGGAAGAGCATCCAGAGTCCCTATCCGAGTCTGGTAGGAAGAGCCGGAGGCTGATCATTTGGATGGGTTTCAGCAACCATCAAACCCCATCACAGTGATCGGCTTCAGAACCTTCGATTCTCGAGGCTGGGCAGGAGACAGTAGTTCAAACCGAGGTGACTGAGACCGTTCCCAAATCCGTGAATTGGCTGGATTGGGATCGAAACCGGTAAAGCCAAGGTAAACCAACATATTGCGAATCGATCAACCTTGATTGACGTCTACTCACACCATTTGCCCCCCACTAGTACTTCACTTCATGCTTGACACTGGCTGTTAAGTGCCACGCCACCCCTGGATCACCATTGTTACAACTTACAGACTTATCACCAGGTGCAGTTCAATTTCCTTGGTCAAACTTGAATGGATGGAGCCGATGGCTGATTCTCCAGCTTCGCTTGGCTAAAGCCATGCCAAGAGAGCCCTTCATTGGCTCGTTCACGACCAAAACATGGGACCATGCACGGGCCGACATCGAGATCATCAGCATCAATCCCCAAATCATTTTCCCTGAGAGTCGTCTTTCATTGTGTTGTCATGACACATTCTTGGGAAGGGTGATCTGGGAGGCTTGGTACCCACCTGTGAATGGCTATATTGCCATTCTGGGAGTCCCGCCATTTCACTTAATGACCCATGGCAGTATGTTTAATGTGCCGCATGCACCACAAGCTCTGCCGGTCCTGTTGGATGTAGGAGCAAATTTTTCTTTCATCCCCGCAGATTGGCACCACAACTGTTATCTGGAATTTCTGGTTGGTAATGGCCACCTTCGCTTCAGGTACTGGCCTCGGCCAACCAACCAACATCCCCATCCTGCCCCCATCCTATTTCGTCGTCTGAGATTTATTCCCCAAATCCAGACGAGTACAAAAGCAGAACTGACGTGATATGGTATGTGTGTTACCCACAATGTTCTGTCATATTGCTAACTTCGTAAGCCACAGAGAACCATTGATTGGTGAACGACTTCGTGGTTTCTATTCTTTTAAGCTGTTGGCGTTGTGGGAGGAGCAAGAGCCTGCTAATTAGTGGTGTACAAGAACCATGATATATATTCACGGGTGACTATATAGATACTTTCCTGACTTAATATAATATGGTCGGGGAATATCGGGGAGATACGGTACTACTTTTGCTGTTAAGGGTAGTACGGAACACCTGAAATATCCTCCCGAGATGAATCTTTAGCACTGAGGCTGTTGTTCTCGAAACGGTTGACTAAGTATACTGGTCAAATGACAAATATTATAACCAGTCGAATCCGACCACTACCGAGCTGTCGAAACAAATAGATAAGTAAATCAATGCATTCCAAATTTAATGCGGCCAGAAGTTTCACAGCTGCAAGCACAATGGAGTTCTCGCCACCAAACTCCTTAACAATTGAGTTCTCCAACAAACTAGCAATGATAGACTTCCTTCAATGACCCGAACACTCGGAACCAGAAGCATAAGAATGACTGGCGGCTATGGATGCTTGATTTCAGCATCTCGAGTTGGTTCAAACCCATGGAAGTAGGGTTCAAATCCATTGAGTCATTTCTGATATAATTGGCTGCTGCGTCGGGTTTGGGGTAGTCTACATACCTGTCATATAGGCCGTGAACACAGTTGATGAAAGCATGAGTGGAGGTCTTGTGCAAAATAAAACAACTATAGGAAATCAAGCACAGTCAATGGAATGTATTTTTTACATACTTATTATTGACTCCAAACAGAGCCATGCCATCTTTGTTAAGATTGAGCTGGGAAGGGGCATGAGGAGAGAACTCCAAATAGTGATGTTCCAGCCCGGCTTGGCCTCAAAGCCATGGCTTTGGCCTGGCTTTTGATGGCTCGGGCTTTCAGAAATTTCAGGCCAGGCCAGAGCTGCCAATGGTGGCTGGCTTTAGCCCAGCTCTGGCCCAAGCCATGGCCTGCGTGAGTAAAATGCACAGTAATTCGAATATATTGAGAATGCAGAAGATCACAGTCCTACAGCATTAAATGGATATATAATGACTAATATAGCACATACCTGTGTATATTATATTATATGCTGGCCACATTCACACAATATGGTCGCAGAAGAGCCTTGTGATGTAGCTCAGATGCACACCGCACAATACTGGATGGTGGTAAAACTGAAAAAGGAAACCATGCCAAAATCACATAATGCTGGCAGACATTCATCAGCGAAACAAAATGAGTGCAAACTAGATAGAACGTACCCTGTTTGCAAATGTAATTTCTGTTTTGACACCTTAATGATTTGTCTGTCAACATTGACAAACTTTGACACGCACCTGACATGCATTGATACTGCCTGGTCTTTATTTCAATACAGCATTTGCAATTTGTGATTTTCACAGTGTTAGTTGACCCTAGTTAATTTATATGGGTAGTATTACTTCAGCACGTAATAATGAATTTTGAAACTTCATTTATGGGGACTCACGCAATCAAAGACCAACCAGAAGTTGACCAGAAGTCAGAATCAACATCCTGTGATGTTGATGATTGACTGGAGGCTTATCATCACGGGTGGTGATGCAATGTGACTGCTTTGGATTTAAGTGCTTGAAGCGAGTTGACGGTTGCTCCTACAGTGGATATGACTGAGTGCAGTAAGTATGACATGAACGCCCATCAACATTAAGTGATCGAACTTTTGGTCTGCTTCCTTCTTGAGCAGAAATCTAAAAATAGAAATACTCAAAGAAATTATTCACAATTCTTAGTGTATCATCAAGTTGTCCATCTTTTCATCACATTTGACACAGTTGGCAGTGTAGGGAAGTCACAGTCTTGTAGAACCTTATATGGGAATTTGAACTAGATGGCCCCCAAGAAACAGTGGAGCAAGCAGGACATGAACATTTTACCTACACCCCAAAAATGTACTTGAATACCATGGGCACAGAGCTTGCTTTGGCAAGATTGAACCAGATAAACAAATAGGCCTGGGAGATCCAACCCATGGGAATGGCTGATACAGATATTGGGAAGAGGGCAGAAATGGGGCACATGATGAGAGGGGAAGAAACAGCAGCCCCCTAGATAGCATGCACTTGTAAAATATATAGGCAATGTAATTCAGGGCAGGTACTCATTGCATCCCTGACAGAGGCCCGGGTGGCTGACTCACATGCAGAGGATACTGAGAATCCTCTGGCAGATACTCTTTGAATTAAAAATAGTTTACCACAAAATTTCAAATTGATGGGGTTTGGATATAAAGCTGTGATAATTTTTATGAACCTTTCAGCAGAGCGACACAAATATTTGTGACATTCTTACAAAGCCAATAAGAAATTTCTGAACAGTTGTATTGGCAAAAGCAAAGTTTGGAGACATCTGAAAGTTGCCAATAATTACAGCTAGGATAAAGGCCCTCCCAATGTTTGTGGCACTCTTACAGACAAGTTGTATGTCATTCAAGAATGCAGAAGATTTACATTGCTTTCCCAATTAGCTAAAGCTGGAACTTAAAGTTGGTTTTGCTGATGTAGCTGCAGCTCACACCCGGTCTTGGCAACAAAGTGACGCTATCGCTTACTGTGTTTGGAATGCATTATTGGTAAGTATTCCATGCATTCTACACACTCCATTTTACAATGATTAGCTCAGTTTATTTTATTAGACAAAGTTCTCATGTTTCCCACCAGCTCCCAATTGCTCTTGACGATGAGACACCATCGCTAACAGCATTTGGAGTGCATCATAGGTATGTACTCCATGTATCTAATGCACTCTTTTTCCTTTCTTAGTTTATTGTGGATTGTTTTGCCGGGCCAAAGTCACAGCCTGACCATGGCTTTGGCCTGGCTTGACATTCTGAAAAGCCAAAGCCATTGGCTCAGGCCATGGCTTTTGAACAAATTTTTGGGAATATGGATGGTGTGTCTTCTGTGTACTCTAGACATTGTGGATTTGAATGGACGTGACTTGACGGAAATAATCACGCACATGGTATCCAAAATAGGAATTGTTTCTGGTGTTTCCGACTATGTTTCCACCTCGATGTCGGAAAATTAGTTGGAAACATTGAAATCTGGTCGGAAACACGGACAAAATTGACAGCTGCCACTGGAGACGAGAACCCTTTTTAGTCACTTGCAAAACCCACGTAAAACCTTCCACGTTTGTTAAGCATGCAATTAAATTTGTGAGTGGTGAAAATCCTATCACAAATTCAAAGTTTCCAGAACAATATGTGAAGAACAATAAAACAAATCAAATATTATGAGGTGAATTTACCCATTTAGTTAAAATGCTCGATAAGGATATGTGTGAATCGCAATTGTATTCACATATTTAAAATATGTGATAGCATATGTGCCACAAAACTTTCCAATATGTATGTTCTGCTGTACAAGGAAACCCTACCTAAATGATTTGGGAAGTTTGGCCTGGGGTGATTCTCACTCAGCGTTCATTTACAGAAAATCTCATCACCTCATCACTTAGTCCCTGCCCCAAACACAACTCACGGCCATGTTCAATTAAGAGTGGGACCACATCTACCCCTTCACTTGTCGAAAATGCGACGAAATCCAAGACTTCTCTATTCAATGATGTGATATGTTGACACACATGTTGGCAGTGGATATACAGGTGTGTATTATTCTTCTATCTGATGGTACAACTGACCAATCTCACACAGCATTTGTTTACAGATCGCCACCCTGCTGCGATTACTTTCTACCTTTGAACACTACACAAGTAGCTTCTTCATTTCACTTGCCTGTTGGCCATATCCAACTCCATCTTAAGACAACAAAAAATGCAAGTATACACTCGCCTAATTCTTCTCAACCTGATAACACAATCCTTCACTTGCGTCATCACCTCTAAATCCAGTGTGTTCCATGATGTGCATTTGTTGATCAAGTAAGTACCATTACAGCTTCATACTTTTCAATCAACAGCCATCATTGCACAAAATGAGCATGATGACACATTGAGTTAAACTAATTCCATATTCCAGTAAGTTTACAGTTGTATTTTTATTCGCTGGAGCTGATTAGTATCTCAAGCCTTCCGCCTCAACCTTTCTGTGACACCTCCGTATAATGCCGACTTTGATGGTGAAGAGATGAACATACAGTGTGTAACCTCATTCCATGAATTTTGTTGTCTGACATATTTGGTTTAGCATACCACAGAGTGAAGAGACCCATGCTGAGCTGAGTCAGATCCCATGGGTACCTTGACAGGCAAGTCTGAATTCCTGTTGATTTCGATATACCAACAGTGTCACAAGCTAATAAACCTGTCAGGGGTATTGTCCAAGACACTCTTTGTGGTATTCGAAAGTTCACCTTGTGCAACACATTCTTGGACTGGAATCAAGTTCAAAATATTTTACGGTGGGTGCCAGAGTGGGACGAAGCAATTCCAATCCCTGCAATAGTCAAACAAAAGCCACTATGGACCAGTAGATGAATTCTCAGTATGGTTATTCCTCAGGGTATCAGTATCCATCGCTCCCCCAATCCAAAGTCTTTGAATCCCATTTTTGACGATGGCATGATGATCCAAAATGGGGAAATCATTTTTGGCATGGTGGAGAAGAAGACGGTTGGTGCTTTGCAAGGTGGTTTGGTCCACATCCTATTCCATGAGGAGGGACCAGACACAACTCATCAGCTTTTTACTGGCATATGCCATACAGATGGTCGTTCACTATTGGCTGTTCCACAATGGCTTCAGCGTCGATATTGGTGACACTATCACACATCAGAAAACTATGGCATACATCACTCCACCAGGAAAACTAAAATTTTCTTATTCACGGCTTAATCACCTTGATTTCAAATTAAGCCCGCTAGGTTGAAATCAAGGGAACGACTTGCCTTAATATCAACTTAAAACATGCTTAAAATCTGAATTAAGGTGGATCAAGGCTGCTAAGTCTTTTAATTTAATTTTCCTGATGTCAGCACATTGCCCAGCACAAGCAGAATGTAGCCGACATTATTGAGAATACCTACCATGATTGTCTGAAGGCGGCTCCCGGTATGATGCTTCGTGAGTCATTCAAAACAATCTCGAGCGGGAGATCAATTTGGCTTGTGACACTCCTATAATTTTCATTCTTCGAGTCAAGGGGTTGACTCATGGTTTGAAATATCTAGGTGGTGGAAAAGATGTTGAATTGATTGGGGCATCCCACAACGGCCACTTTTGCGACTTACACGTCATGTGCGGGCCGTCATCTGGATAAGGATGCTGTAACCCAGCCGCTGGCCTTCTTCATCGTGTTGCGTCATCTCCATGAACATAGACTGCTTGGTTAAAGAGAGGTGAGTTTCTTGACGATATTGTCATAATTGCTTCCCACAGTGGAGGTGGCCGCTGGCTGCCCCCTTGTTCTATCGAGGGATATGGTCGGAAGGAATGTTGTAGAAATTCCTGACCCTGTGCATGATACCCTCTTCTTACCTTCCAGATCATCTGCTTCGCGAGTACCACCCACTTTCCTATAATAATGGATGATGAGCGCCTGAGAACGTCATAAGAAATATGTGGTGGTACTGACCGCTGGACATTGTTCATCTGGTCCTGTGCAGCAGCCATCCTCTGTGCTTTCATCCACTCCGCCCGTTCCGATATATCAGATCCCTGTTGTTCACCTTACCATTCTTGCCTTTAAGCAACCGCAGCCATGTATCCTCCCCTCAAGGACGGGCGTCTTGTTAGGGTCAACTCGTCAACGTGCGCGAGTGCGTTATGGATTGCAGGGCAGACTATGGTTCTGATGTGTTGCGGGCGAGGTCTTCCTGATGAGAAGTCAAAAACTTTTGGACTGACTTTGGGCTCGGTCGGGACGGGGAAGAGGCTGGCTCATAATTGTTGTAGGATAGGTACTCGGAGAGAATCATGTACAGAAATAAAAAAAGATGACAGCAGGAATCGTAGCATGAATTGATAATGAAACTTACCAGCCTGACCATCCTCCCTCGCCTTGCGCTCATCATTTGGTGATACCTTAATAAGATCCTTTGTCACCATCAATAATCCCTCGTGTGCCAGACAAAGTTCTGAAAGAGCTCGTCAGCATTTTCTCCCGTGTCGTCAAACTGACAATCTCGATGATATCACAAATCACCTAGAAGAGTTTCGGACCCTCTGGAAGGAGCTTGTAAATGCCAATGGGGGAAGTATTGCCCACATATCGAAGTGCATCACCTATTTTCCTTCTGTCTAACATACAACGTTGACGAAATGCTTTGATAATGTCGTAAATGGAGCTTGCGGTCTAAATCATCCCTTTTGTCTGCTCTCCCGACTGGGTCAACAGCCTTTCCCTGCAGCATCACTCAACAAATGTATCTCCTCCTCAGTTAGGCATGTATAATAACAGCGTAGAATAAATATATTACTTAGCGTTCATGATCTATGTAAGTTCAAAAACCTGTATTGATCGACAAGAATACGTTAGATATGTGCAAAAGCTGTGAAAAGTAGGTTTATTACTTGCAATTTAAGTCACATGAGCTTTATAGGCGGTGAGCGGATAAATTTAGAGATCGAACAGATGCCGGTTAGATTATAGTTGAAGAATTAAAATAAAATTCTGGCGAGAAAAAATGATATCACTCGTGTTTAATAAAAACATAACGCACATAGTTGACTTACTGAAACGAGTAACGAAAGTCCAAAGACCGGCCAATGGTCTGCCACCGAGACTGAGAAAGAAGCAGGGGATGGATAGAAAATAGAACAATGAATCTGGAAGGAAAAAGATATTAGCTGATAGCAAAACTGAGTAGAAGAAATAAATCACCTACTACATGTGACCCACGTAAGTTCCGTGGGCGGGGAAGGATCTGTTGAGATTCAGCGCATAATAAAGATGGAAATAAGCATATTACGGGAAATGACCGGTTGTAGTGACCGGCTGAGATAGGGTATTGTGGGCGAGAAGAGAAAAAGGGACCTGCGTACAAACAGGCATTAGCTGCAGGAAAATGTTGTGTAGAAACAAACATATTATGTACTGGACACGACCCACAAAACCTTTGTGGGTCGGAAATTCAATTTTTCGCATTTGAAGATCGAGCAAGGGAACAGACTGCAGGAGATAAAATTTTGGTGAGGGAAAACTATGTCAGCGGTGCATAAATGTATGATGCAAATTACTTACTGACTTGGATTGAGAAGCGACAGTCTAAAGACCAGGAACGATCTATTGTTGAGCTTGAGCAAGTGAGTATGAAAGAACGCATTTGGCGGACCAAGCTTTGAAATTCAGGTTGACGCAGAAACCTGGGATGCTGTTGGAATATAAAATGTGGCACGGGATACGGCGTAGTATAATCCAACAATATAAAATTATCTATCCGGAAGACAATATGGTGTCGAACTTGAATCGCGAAAAGACTCAGGCGAGTCCATGGTTAAAATAGTACGTTCTCCAGTCCATAGGTAGCTAGTAGTTGATTGGTTCATATGAAAGTAGAATATTCAAAACAAAATGATAACGAACGTGTATACCCGACATTCGTTTGAGCAGCATCGAGCCTATGATATATAATTCTTGCGGGGACCGAAGATCCGATTCTGCAGGAATATCGGAATATCGTTAGAATGCTGCGCACAGTGCTAGCATACCATCGAGAATGGAGTTGAACGGTTTCCCGTGCGAGTGGGTATATTTGACGAGACTGATGTGTCCGTTGGCGGCGGAAGGGTGGAGACCTACATAGCTAGGAAGCTAGCATTTTGAAGTTAGTATATGCGGGAGAGAAGACGAAATGCTGGGTTTTGAAAAGAGACATACATTCGTTAGTGACGTTAAAGTGCTTTCATTTCGGCTCTATCACTGTTCGTGAATGCATGGCGGGAGGTTAGATATTTTGCAAGAAATTCGTCGCTGTAGACATGTAAGTTGAGCAACGCGCCAAGCCGGAACCGAATAGATTGAAGTACTCACCACAAAGTTTCGAACGCTATTGCTTCTCGAAATGACTGACTCACAGCAGGCTGATGACTACAAATCGAATAATCTTGAGCGTCGAAATACCAAAATAAAAGGACACAACTTGAAGACACACCAAATTTTACTATGAATGAATACAGGATGGTGCATGATATGATGCTATGGACACTGCGGGTATGATATCGGTACTGTGAAAGTAGATTCGATGATCAAAACCGTAGAGACAATTTGGAGGCGATTCAAAGGCGATTACTTAATTTCGGTCGAAATCTATATTTGGTTATGCTTATATAAGCAGCACCTGGTCTTCTTGACTTTGATCCCTGTTACAACCAAGGTACAACTGTCATATTCTGTGGTAAATTACAGGTGTGTGTAACTGGCTGAACAATCATGCATTATCTGACGAGCGCATTAGATATGCCTTGGGGTGCAACTATTTTGGAGCAGTTCGAGTTGATCAACCGCTACACAACCGACGAGAGTGAATATTATGGTCCTTATATCACCCTCTTGACCGATATGTTTCCCCACATCGAACATTATCAAGTGGCTCCCCAATTCAAAGGACCTGTTACTCCGGGATCTGTCGATTTCACCGTTATATACGTCGTCATGAAACGAAAAGTACCCGTACTTTTTATCGAAGTCAAACCTTACTTGCACCTGCACGAGATCGGAACGCGGGGTAAAGCAGACCATCAGATGCGAGAAAGATTCCGGGATCTGGTTGGTCCAAACCTCCCTGTCCCTAAGCTTTACGGGATTAGCGCCATGGGCACTTGCTTTTCGGTCTACGAATACATGAAGGAGACCAGCCGTCTCACGCCACCCATGATCGCCCGCGACCCTGACATCATCAACGACGTCGCACCTCAGGCACGCTGGAACTATGAATTACTGGAACCCGCTGGAGAGGTCAAGTTTAGATCGATAGTAGCAGAGGTCAAGGCCATGGCTCAAGCAATATGCAACTGTGAGCCCTGTCTCCTTGATCTTGGCATCTGATGTTTATGGCGATATTAGAATTTCTCGTTTAGATGCCACCGTGTATTATGATACATGTGTTTGGAGACTGACGCCAGTTGATGAACGATGTCGTCCAGATTTCTACCTGATGTAATTGTACTCACTCCGATTGTTCGGGCTTGATATCACAGTTTCCGTGCCCAATGATGTTAGGTCATGGTTTTAGGCCAACGTGGCCGTTGGTCGACCGTCAAAATGATATTTACTCAGCGCAGCGTCGACCACATGGTGCCTGCTTTTCAACTTTGTCCCGCACGCGTCTAATGCTAGAAAGCATCACGGCTCACGGCTCACGGCTCACTCATCAATCCGTTTACAATTACAAACGTTTAGGCAACTTTCTGCCTGATATCCTACTAATACCACGAGTTTCTCCTGCCTTCACACACGCATGGGTTCCTTCCAAAACACTCCAAGTTCCTAAGCGTACTGAAATACACTGCAACCTATGTAACCTTTCTTCATTGCAGTTTGAAAGCGTCCCTTATACCCGCTTGATTAAGGGAAAGCCATCCGCGTCCTGTGTCAGTCTTCTCTTCGCATCCGTTGTGCTTGCTGACGCATATGCACGTCCTGAATGAATGACTTTTAGCGTTCCGCCCGTCCCGCCCCCTCCTGTCCGCCCTAGTATAGCGGTTGATGGTGGCACAATGCGGAGTGAGGATGACTTAATGTACAAGGTTGGTGATATCATCAAGGCGTCCGTTAACGTCCGCAGGTGCGAGACAGAGGGCGCACCAGCACGTCATTACAGAATTTGAGCAATTACTGGAGGTATGATTGATCGCAGTGTATGAGTGCAAATTCGTCAGTTCCTTAGCGGAGGATCTACATATATTGCTCATGTGGGACGAATACTATGAAGATCAAATAGTATGACGTGACAAGTGGAAGAGGAGTTATTATAAGGCATATTTGCCACGCCTCTTCGTGTTGATAGGTCTGATGGATGGATGAACTTGTAGGTCAAGCTCGAGATATCATACGAACAGCCACGGAATATGGGAGGTATTACGTTCCGGTTTGTGGAGAGGTTGCGGTGGGCGATACATTATTACTGTAGTGGTGTCGTGTCGTGGGGGTGGTTCTAGGACTATCATTAAACCCATCATATATCAGGTGAGTTTCTCGTGGTGTGTTACAATTCTCTGTATTGACAAGGGATGGGCAGACCTAAAACGTGTTGACACTATGTCGTTTGACTTTCAACTATTGATACATTCAGCCTGAAAATCAAACACAACTAATGAGTCGACGTTACAGACCCATTTGGTGGCTTTTTACCGGGGGTACTGCAAGTAGGCTTCGGTGATAGCTCTCTCGAGCTTCAAGTCAAGCTGGATGAGTAATTCAACCAGCTCCGAGTCGCCCAAGATCGCCGACTGCTCCGGCAGTTTATATTCCCTTGCTCAGATCCCAGTAACCCCCATTATCTTCCAGTCAACCTCCAGCGAATCGTCCACAATGCCCTCCAGATCTTTCACAATGACCGACGGAAACCGAGCGACCTCGAACCCGCCTCCATCATCGATTCTGTCAAGGAACTTACCAAGCGCCTTCTAATTGTGCAAAGGATGACCCTCTCAGTACTGAGGCCCAGAACAGTTAATGTTCTGAACGTATCTACGAGCGGCGTTTGCGTCACGTCGCGACTTGGAAAAGCTCCACCTCAATCGTGGGCGTTCGAGTGGGTTTTGGCAGAAGTCGAAGCAAAGTTCAACCAGTCTGTGGCTAACCCCGGGGAAATGTGTGGCACGCTAGCTGCTCAGTCCATCGGAGAGCTACGGATATGACGTTGAACACCTTCCACTATGCCGGCGTTTCTAGCAAGAATGTGACCCTTGGTGTCCCTCGTTTGAAAGAAATCATCAATGTCGCGACCAACATCAAGACACCTTCCATGTCGGTATACTTTGAGCCCAACCTTGCCCGCGATCCTGTTCTTGCCAAGAATGTTCAAAAGGAACTAGCTTATACATCTCTGTACACAGTTACTGCGGCTGTCGAAATTTGGTACGGCCCTGTCCCAACGGAAACCATCATTCCAGAGGACGAGGTATTCATAAAAAGGGTTCTTGTCTCCGGTGTCTTCCAGCAAGTAGAAACCTTGTACATAACTGTTATAAGATCGTGGCTGCAACTGCACAATTATTAATAGTCGGACATGACCCTATCCAAGGCCACACAACATCGCCATAACTGGATTCCACTAACGGTCACTTCTAGGCTGTTCCCCAGGTCAGTATTTCATTTCATTTTTATTTTATCAGCTCACTGGTTAACTGATTATTGAACCCAGGTCGAGGAGAAAGCCAGTATGTATCTGAATTTATCTTGTAAAATGTA
>Ga0137418_10003654_pt1 | contig 14138 bp, 10 predicted proteins | sample CZODoug3_1_2_16f_FD_122242 | JGI IMG/M metagenome (GOLD analysis project Ga0137418, IMG submission 122242) | Vadose zone soil fungal communities from Angelo Coast Range Reserve, California, USA - CZODoug3_1_2_16fungal (Hybrid Assembly) | ecosystem: Environmental > Terrestrial > Soil > Vadose...
ATGACCGCGGGCTTCGCGATGTGGTGGTTTAATCAAGCGGCGGGGTGGACGTGGTTTGAGGTCGTCCTCCGTCGGCCGGTACCGGACCCATTCTACGGTGATATCGTCCTCTTTCTGCATGCGGTTCCGTTTATGGCGGCTATCTCGATTCGTCCGCAAAAGACGGACGACAGCGAGGGCATGCTGCCCAGCGCATTGAATGTGGTCATCCTGCTGGTGTGGTGGGTGGTGGTATATGCCTTCGCAGTTTTCCCGGACGAATATCTCGTCAGCGTTCCTTCCTACAGCCTCCGCTGGGATGTCCTTTATCTGCTGGAAGCACTGATCGTGATTGCTGTCTCGGGATGGTCTTTCCTCACGAGCTCCGGAGCCTGGCGAGTGTTGTATCGCAACATTCTGCTGGCCAGCATCGTTTACGCAATGGCCTCGGAGGCGATCAATGCTGCAATTGCTCACGGCACGTACGTAAGCGGCGGACTCTACGATGTACCCTTTGTGATCTCTTTGCTTCTTTTCTTACGCGTGGCGATCGTTGGACGCCGGTGTCTGCGGGAAACGCAATCGACTTTTTCGACCACACGGGCACATGAGCCTTTTGCTCCTCTACTCGCAAAAATTGCGCTCTTGTCGTTGCCGTTGATGGGATTCTGGGCACTCTTCCTCGGCACAGATTCACCATACCTGCGGCAAGTGCGCTTCAGCATTGCCATGAGTGGATTCGCGGTTCTTGCATTTTTCGTTTTCCTAAAGCAGCATCTGCTGGACCGCAAGCTCGTGCAATTACTCAGGCAATCGCGCAACAGTTACGATAATTTGGAGCGCTTGCAGGGACGGGTCGTCCAGCAAGCCAAACTTGCATCGCTGGGAGAGTTAGTGGCGATGGCAGCCAGCGAATTGGAGTATCCTCTGTCGTCGATTCTGGGAACTTCCGAGCGGCTGGCGTCAAGCCACGATCTGAGCCGCGAACAACTCTCGACCGCGCAAAAAATCGGCCAGCAGGATACACATGTCGCGCGCCCTGGCGGCGTCGATGCTGGTCAGTGCGCTGATGGAATTGAGGCTGTTGAACAAGAAGTGCGGGTTGATTTGCGCCTTCAGCGCCTTCAGTTCCGCGTCTCGCGCGAAAACGCTGCTTTCCAGCGCACGAGCTTGCGCGGCGCGCGATTGTTCTATCTCCAGGATCACGTAGTGAGAAGCCACGGCCAGCGAATAAAGCATGAAACCCGCCGCGAACAACAGCGGCGCTTGCGGCGCAAATTTTTGATCGAGTCCTTGAAATGCGTGCACCTGCGATAAGAGATAGGCAATCAGTTTCGCCACTTCCACCCACAGCAGGCTGACGAGGACTGCGGCCACGGTATGTGTAACGAACAAACGTTTGGGAGGTGTGGTTTGGATCGGCGCCGCTTTGCAGGAATACCACGCGGACAGGCAAACAAACGCATAGATGAGGCATAGCGGAACGACTACGAGGGTGGCGTTCCACCAACCCAGGCCCGCCGGCTTCGCCATCAAATAAGTGAGAATTGCTGTGATCGGAGCCCAAGAGAGTAAGTAGAGACCGAGCCGGCTGGTAGGGCGTTCGGGGATGTTGGCCGCGCGCTCGCGCGTGAGAAGAGGATGCATAAGACCGGCTCAGTTCTTAATTTCAATCCCTCCGAATACCACCATCCCGGTGACGATGAGCGTTTTTGTTTTTCCCGGGTTGGTCGGCTGGCGGGTTTTGTCTTCATACCCGCCGAACACGGGGAGACTGCGAGAGTGCACGTGCCAACTCTCCGGCACGCGGATTTCCACTCCGCCAAATACACAATTGACTTCCAGGATCGCTTCCGCGTCCATGTCGGCATCCCGAAAGTCAAGTTCGATGCCGCCAAAAACGGCGGTGGCTCTGCCCCCCTGGAAATTCGAGGTGGCCACGCGCCGTTCACAACCCCCGAATACAGCAACAGCGTTAAGCATGGTCGGGGGACCGCCCGCCGCGCCGGCCACTTTCTCGCGGAAGTCGTTAACGGCTCTTGCCTTGGCGCGCAAAAAGCCGCGCGTTTCAAAGGACCCCCACATCAAGAGCAGGCCAATCGCTATAAGCGCAACGGGCCACAGATCCGCGAAGCTCAAGTGCGTAATTCCTAATTTATTCAGCTGCAGAAAAGCACCGGCCAGGATTAACAGGACCCCGAAGAAACGGCCGGAGCGAGTCAGCAGATTCATGACTCCGAAAACCACCAGGAGTAGAGGCCAGAAACGAGCGACGGGATCAAAGGGGATCATGCCCATGTGGTGAAGAAGCAGCGCCAAGCCGATTAAAACGATAAGGAGACCCCAAATGAATCCCCAGTGAGAATCGCCAAGGAGCATGATCTTGGGGCGCTTCATCGCTTCGTTCGCACGCTGCCGAATCTCTTGCTCGAGATGCTCTTTAAATCCTTGTCCGTAGTCCGGTCCGCCCATCACTGATCTCCTTTGGGCCGCGCAGGCACGTCACGCTGGCCGGGCGCAGGCGCCCCCGTGTCTGGTTTCCGCAGAAGAGCGATTCCGATCAGCGTCACGATCAGCGCCGAGCATAATACCAAGATACGGTACATCACCGAGAGCAGGACGGTGTGGTCGAGCGCCACAATGCGAACCGCGTGCAGCGAAGCCAAGCCAATGCTGCCGAAACAGCCGAGGGAATCGATGCCGGTGCTGTTTAGCGCCGCCTGAAATTGCCATGCTAGCGCCGCCGAATATGCCACTAGCGCCGTCGAGCCAATTAGGAGCAGCGCCGTTCCCACTGTGCTGCGGATATTGCGCCTGGAGGTTGGTTCTTGTGTCATGTTGCTTTCCCCCTGCGGGTTGCCGATTTGCCCGTCCGAGTGCCAGCGTACGGTTTCGCCATGTGGGGTTCACGCCCTTTTCGGGGAAAATCCCTCGCCTACCGGCGAATGGAGGGTGAGGACGGGTGAATGACGCCGCAAGGTCCGCTACACTGGTATTTGGGAGAAGCCCGGTGCAAACTGGCTTCTCGTGCATGAGCACCTCTCTACCCAGGTGGGAGGCTAGCCGTCTGGAGGAAGTACAGGATCTCCGCCCTGTATACGTTCGTACATGTGGAAGATGCTGCGGTACTACTGGATTGTGGCCCGCGGTTATCGCCTGAATCCTTGGAATAGTCCTTACCTACGCTGGAGGTTCGAGACTTTTCTCGGCTCCGAAGCCGCCGGCCTGGACGCCAGCAAGTTTTTTCACCTGATGTGGAAATACCGCAACCAGATGGAGCGGTTCGTGGATTGGGCGGAAGCGCGGCGCAGCTATCAGCGTCGGCGCGTTCGCGTCTAACCGTTCGCCACCAAGGCCTCGCAAAACTCCCTCCCACGAAGGCGTATACTGGGCTCATAGGAAGGGAGGATGCGTGACGCAGCTTAAAGTCCTCCAGAAAACTGAGACCTTGCACGAAGCGCGCTGGTGGGAGCCGGAAGCCAACGGGCGCGTTCATTGCTATCTTTGTCCGCGCCACTGCCACATCAATCCCGGCCAAGCCGGCTTCTGTTTCATTCGCATCAATGAAGGCGGCAAGCTCTACAGCTTGGGATATGGCGCGCCGGCCGCGTTGCAGATTGACCCCATCGAAAAAAAGCCGCTCAATCATTTTCTGCCTGGGACCCGCGTCTTCAGCATGGGCACCGCCGGCTGCAATATGGGCTGCTTTTTCTGCCAGAACTGGGACATTTCCAAATCCCGCCACGACCAGGTTCATTCGCAGCACGTCCCTCCGGAGGACGTGCCCTTGCTCGCCTTGCAGTACGGCTGCGACTCTCTGGCCTTCACCTATAACGAGCCGACCATCTGGGGCGAATACGTCATCGACATCTGCCGAGCCGCGAAAAAGTTTGGGCTAAAGACCGTGATGGTATCCAACGGCTACATCACCCGCGAAGCGTTTCGCGACATCTACGACCACATCGACGCCGCCAACATCGACCTGAAAGCCTTTACCGAAAATTTCTACGGAAAAATCACCCTCACCCATCTCCAGCCGGTGCTCGAAACGCTGCAGTGGCTGAAAAACGAAACGACGGTCTGGTTCGAGATCACCAACTTGATGATCCCCACGCTGAACGACGACCCTGCGGAGACGCGCAAACTCGCCGAATGGATTCTGACCCACCTGGGTCCCGACGTTCCTTTGCACTTCACCGCGTTTCATCCTGATTTCAAGCTCCGCGACAAGCCGCAAACTCCGCCGGAAACCCTGCATCGCGCAAGGCAAATCGCGCGGGAAACCGGCCTGCACTATGTGTATGAAGGGAATGTCTACAGCGACGGCGCGCACACCAGCTGCCCAAGCTGCGGCTCGCTGCTCATCCGCCGCTCCTGGCACGATGTCACCGAGAACCGGCTCAAGCACGGACGCTGCCCGGAGTGCGGCACGGGAATTCCCGGCGTTTGGGAGAAAAACGCGTGCGATTCAACGCGTCTGTCGCGTATGCCGTCTGAGAAGTACAGCCATCTGAATTTGTAGCAGTTCCGCGCCAGAACGCTTACCACAAGTGGTTGCCGAACGCGTAGTACCCCGGCCCGACGCGCATGGAGTGATGCCAGGCGATCGGGAAAGCCCACCAAGCTAAGCCGCCCAGAACCGCCTGACCCAAAGTTAGCGGCAGGATGTTGCGTTCGCGGGCGAACAGCCAGCACATCGCGAATCCGCCCACCAAAGTAAGTGGCACCAGCACAGGGTTGGGCCAATGCAGTAAAGCGAAAATAATGCTCGCGAGCAGCGCTGCCACCGAAGGACTTTCGACCGCGTACAGGAAACGGTCCATCAAATAAGAATTGAGCGCGATTTGCTGCAGCAGGCAAAACGAGAAATAGCCGAAGAAACGGTGCGCGTCCAACAAATGCGCGGGAAGTCGATGCAACGCGCCGAGAAAGAGTCCTGCAGCACAGAGGCCTATCACGCAAATGCCAAAGACGAAGGCTGCTTGCCGCGCCGCCGGTCCCAGGTTGTCCGCGCGCCAACCGAGCGTCTTCGGCGTGTCGTGATGGACGACAAAGCTGATGACCAGCCAGACCGGAAATACAATCCACGAGTTCGGATGGCTGAACTGCAGTCGCCAGATGTACCAGCCGACGAAGACGGAGAAGGCGAATCCTTCAGCGAGCGTGAAAATTCGAGCCGTTTCCCTGTGCAACATACGAAGTTCAAGCCGGCGTGAGATAATGAGAGCGGCTGCCTGTTAAATGTTCTGATGTTATAGCAGCTGACAAGGTTGCGCCAAGCTGCGCGGAGCCAACCGCTGAGATGACACAAAAGCACAGAGTGGTGATCTTGGGAGGCGGCTTCGCCGGGTTGAACGCGGCGCAGAAACTCTGGCGCGCTCCCGTGGAACTGACTTTGATCGATCGGCGCAACTTCCACCTTTTCCAACCGCTCCTCTATCAGGTCGCCACCGGCTCGCTTTCGCCCGGAGAGATCTCCGCCCCGTTGCGTGGTGTCCTGAGCAAACAGAAGAACGCGTTGGTTCTGCTGGGCGAAGCTGCGGATATCGATCCTGACAAGAAGCAAGTGAAACTGCGCGATGGCGCCGCCTTTGATTACGATTCCCTGATTGTCGCCACTGGCTCCAAAACTTCCTATTACAGCAACGACGCCTGGCGCGAATATGCTCCAAGCCTGAAAACCATCGAAGAAGCTACGGTCATCCGCCACAAAATTCTCTACGCGTTCGAATGGGCCGAGCGCTCTGCCACCGAAGCCGAAGCTCGCGAGTGGCTCACCTTTGTCATCGTGGGAGCAGGTGCCACGGGTTTGGAATTGGCCGGCGCCCTCGCGGAAATCGCCAATGAAACGCTTAAGAACGATTTTCGCCGCATCAATCCAACGGAAGCTCGCATCATTCTGATGGAGGGCGGGGACCGCGTGCTCGCCGCTTACCCTCCGGATCTTTCCGAAAAAGCTGAAAATCTGGTGAAGCGCCTCGGCGTCGAGGTCATGAAGGGCGTGATGGCCACCGCCATCGACAGCACTGGCGTCACTTACAAACGCGGCGACGCAACCGAAAAACTCGCCGCCAAAACAGTCCTGTGGGCGGGCGGCGTAATGACTACCAGTTTCGGCAAGAAACTAGCAGAATGTACCAAAGCCGAAACGGATCGCGGCGGCCGCATCAAGGTCCAGCCCGATCTCACCATCCCGAATTATCCGGATATTTTTGTCGTCGGCGATCTCGCCGCGGCACACGGAAAAGATGGCAAGCCTCTCCCGGGAGTCGCGCAAGTGGCGATTCAGGGTGGCACCTATGCGGCGAAAGCGATTCGTGCGCGCCTGGAGGGCGAGAAAAATCTGCCGCCCTTTCGCTATTTCGACAAAGGCGACATGGCCGTCATCGGACGTGCCGCCGCTGTGGCCAATATCTTCGGCATGCATTTCTCGGGCTTGCCCGCCTGGCTCATCTGGCTATTCATTCACCTCATGTACATCGTGGAATTCCAGAATCGTGTGCTGGTTTTTGTCCAGTGGGGCTTCGAGTTTCTGACCTTCAGCCGCGGCGCGCGTCTCATCACTGGATCCGGCGATGGCGACCCCCAGGGCCAACCCCGTCAGAGCGACACGATTTCGCCGTGCAAGTAGAACAGCCTCTAAGTGGCGCAGCCTTCAGCCTGTGGGCGCACGGCCATCGTGGTAAGTAGCACGGCCTATAGGCTGTGAGCCTGTCTGCCTAGTGGCACTTCGCGGTACCTGAATCCGTAAAACTTTTCCCAGCTTCGGGAATGAACTGCCAGTCGTACGCCTCCGCTCGCAACGTCAGCTTGAGCACTCCAAACGTATCCGCGTTTCGCGATTCGCTGTTCGGCTTGGAGAGCGCCATCGGCCGGTGATTTTTCCCCCCAGTGCCCACCACGAATTCGCGAATTCCGCGCGCCGCGTCGCTTCCTCCGTCTGGATTCTGGGGAGCGAAGCGCTCATAGTTGTGATCGTGACCGTTGACGACCACTTCGGCATTCGCATCGTAGAGTGCCTGCCATAGCGGCTTCATCTCCGGATCATTTCCATGCGCGCTGCCGGAGCTGAACAGCGGCTTATGCCAATAGGCCAGCGTGCAGGCCGCGGGATGAGCCGCCAAATCAGCGCGCAGCCACCGAACCTCGCGCGAACCCGGGTCGCAGCCCCCGATGTCCTCGCACTCGCTGTTCAACACAACGATGTGCCACGTTCCCAGCTCATAACTGTAATAGCCACCCTTGGGTCCCGCCGCCGCGCCGAAGTAATCGAAGTACGGCCTCGCGCCCGCGGCGTGGAATTCGTGATTGCCCGGTGCCGGCCGCGTTCGTGTCTTCACGCGACCCCACGTCTTGTCGTAACACGCGAAATTTTTCTTCGATCCGTCGGGGTAAGCGAGATCGCCCACCGCCATCACCGTGCCCGGAATCTGCTCCAACAATTTCGCCGTGGCTTCCGCCCCCGAAAGATCTGTGCAGTCGGCGATGTCGCCGGCTCCGACAAGGACGGCTGGTGGGTCCTTCACCTGGGAAGCAGACTTAACCCCTACCGAACTGCACCAAAGACCAAATAAACTCGAGAGAAGTACCAGCACTGTTCTCGCGAGGCGTGGTTGAATCATTGCGGTCTCCTCAATCGAGTGAACATAATAATGCTCATGCCGCTGTTGAGCATCTAACCCACATTAAATCAGCCTGGGAATATTTTTACGCTAATTCTCCGCGGTCAGTGGCCGGCGGAGAATATTCGCCACCTTTATCATGGTGCACCGAGGCAGTGCCGAAACTGCCGTGGCGAAAACGCAGGTTTTCGCCACGGCATAGGCTGTAATTGATTGCTATTCCGCCCCAGATGACCAGCGGAAGCCGGCAGCAACGGTCGGGTGGTAGTATTCGCGCTGGTTTGGATAAATCGGGCGCCCCTCTGCTTGTTCCCTTTGTTGTCGAAGTACCTACAAGAACTCCCGGACCACCGCTCGCGATCAAAACGCCGCGAAACTGTGCACGTTTGTCACTCTGGTAGAGCCCTTCTTCGTAGGCCAGAGAGACTTTCTTGAGATCGGTGCTGTTGCACTTAGGGCAGGGCACGTCCATCTCGTCACCCCTTGCAGCCCCACTTCCGTGTGGGAAGAATCCTTTCTGATCAACTTCGCTCGTCCGCTGTCGTACTTTCCTGAGTGTTGTCAACCCTGTCCGGCGGGATTAGTTGCTTGCCTCGGTTCGACGAGACCTCGTTCCGGCCATTTTCTGAGCCATGGACAGGAGCAGCTTGCGATCCCCTTCTTAGTTCTTGGCGAACAGACGGCGAGACTTGCTCAGATAGCGCGCGCCTAGGAAGTCCCGGTAAGTCGTTGTCGGACAAGTGGTTTCAATTTTCGTCCCAAAAGAGGACTTAGTTTAGTTTCCTCTTGCTGAACGAGTTTCGAGCCACGCATCATTAGATCCCTGCTGCGGCTTCAGGAGGGAGCGACGCCTAGATGCACGACAGAGGCTTGCTGGGAGTTCCTCCCGCGGTGCGATCGGATCCGCAAGGGAACGCCCTGTCGAGGTCGCACGGACGAAAGTTTGTTGTGGAATCGGCATTTGTCATTCTGCTTGTGGCGGGGGCATTCATTGTGCGCCTATGGCCGATGTCACAAGCGCATTTCTGGGACGAAGCCGTTTACCTCCAGAACGCTGAGGTCATCTGCTGCGGTAAAACCAACTATTCCGAATTGAGCAGCCGGCCTCCACTGCTCTCGCTCGTTTTCGCCGGGGTGTTCCTGTTATGGAACAACGTGTATGCCGCAAGCCTAGTGACCGCCTTTCTGAACGCGCTCGGACCGCTCTTCCTCTATTTCAGCGGGCGTATGGCAAAAGGGCGGGCAGCCGCTGCCATCGCGTCGCTCTTACTTGCCTTCTCACCGTTCTTCGTGGGTGCATTTCCGGCATGGTTTGTGAGCGACGACACCGGTAATAGTCTGCTCTCCGACAGCCCTGCGCTGACCTTAATCCTGGTCTCGTTTTGGCTACTTCTCCGAGCACTGCGCAATCAGACAGACCTTCGATTTGCTTCCGCTGGCTTTGCTTTCGCGTTGGTGGTGTTGATGCGCTTTGCTTCCTTGTCAAGCGTGGCGGTTCTTTCGCTTCTGGTGCTGTTTGCTAATCGGTGGTGGAGGGCTGCACTGGCCTGTGGCATCGGATTTACGACCGGCTTCGCGCCATATTTGTGCTGGTCGCGCCTTCGCTATGGCGGCTTTCTCACCACACTGCGCAACGGCTGGGACAAATTCACCGGTCCCCGGGAATCATCCCTTTATTACTTAAAGAACTTCGGCATCATATTTTCGTGGATCACGGCGGCAGGACTGGCGCTGTGGGTTGCGCAGTGGTTTTTGCGGAATCGCAGGCAGGCAGCTCGCGCAGCGGATCATCGCACCGATCCCGCCGAGCATCTGAAACAAAATCGTCTGCGCGCTTTCGATGCATTCCTTTGGGGATGGGCGGCGGTTCTGCTTCTGTTTTTCAGCGCCTTGCGTCATAAGGAGGCACGATACGTCATGCCGCTGGCGCCGCCTTTATTTCTGCTGGCGGGAATGGGCCTGAGTGTGCTTCTGCGAGGACGCCAAACCCTCACGCGCATTGTCGGCCCGGTTGTTCTCGCGGGGGTGCTCGTTTACAGTTTTCTTCCTGTGCGCGAGCATTTCCAGTCACCGCTGATTGATCCTGATATTTCAGAGGAAATGCAGGTCTCGGATTTTCTGAGTCGCAATATACCGCCCAGGACCGTGCTCTATACCAATTTCAACTATCCGGTGTTCGCCTATTACACCGGCCTGCCAATTCAGCCTCTGCTGGTACACGATCCCGCTTTCTACCAAGACCTCAGCCGGCAAATGCCCGTTGATGGCATCCTTATCGCCTATAAGGATCTCAACGAAGATCCACGTGTGGAATGGCTAGACTCGAATCCGCACTTCCGACGTTTTAAGGAGTTCCCTTCGCTGCTTGTGTATGAGTACCGTGTTAGAGCGGATGCGTTTGACCAAAGGAATCGAACGGTGGTACGTTCGCGCCCGGTTGGGGCGTACCTTGCAATGGATCGCCGGACTTTTGTTAAGAACTCGTTTGTCACTGCCAGCGGCGCTCTGCTGGCCAACTGCGGATTTACTGCCGGGAGTCCACTTTCTCAGAAAAACATTCCCGCCACAGTCGCACGCTCTCAAATAGACAGTGCGCGATTTCCGGATGGATTTCTTTGGGGCTTGGCATCCGCCGCCTACCAGATTGAAGGGGCGTGGAACACCGATGGAAAGGGTGAATCCAACTGGGATCGCTTTTCTCATACCGTCGGTAAAATCAAAGGCGGAGCAACTGCCGACGTTTCCTGCGATCACTACGACCATTACAAAGAAGACATCGCCATCCTCAAGCGCCTGAACCAGAAAAGTTACCGCTTCTCGACTTCATGGTCACGAATCCAGCCCGCGGGCACAGGTCCCGTCAATCCAAAGGGCATCGACTTTTACAGCCGCCTGAATGTTTAATTTGCCAACGGTCAGCTTGTGATTCTGTGCGCCCGACTAGCTCACTTGGATGTGTAGTCCAGTTACCGGACACCTGAAACCACGTGTCCGGTCAGCGCGCCCTTTTATAATGCGTTTATCGGGCCTTAGCGGTACAGGATGGCTCGCCGGGACAGTCTTGCTCTAGGAAGCCGCAAGTGTGGTCGATAGCTTGCCGACCGTGATTTAGGGGCTGGCCGGTTCGTGGTTAGGAACATTCGGTGTCAGCTTGCGGATGAGAAATTCTTGAAGGAGATTGACGGCGGCAGATTCGCCGATTCCAATTAGCGTGTTTTCGAACGTTAACTCCGCTCCCCGATCTTTGGCTGGATAGTAGAGATTTGAGATACCGCCTGCGGCAAAGCTTCCGAGGATACCCGAGTAATTCGCCTGCCAGTGTCCGTCGTCGCCCTTGCAAATCACTGAATTGGCAATCGCATACAGAATCCGCGATCGCTTACTGCCGCTTCCCTTGTAGAAGTAACGTGGATCTTGTTTCAGGAGCGATGGCAGTATGGCGCTTCCGATAAGCGTGCCCGCAACAACGTCGGCGTAGGAGGCGCCGTAGCGCTTTGCATAACCCTGTGCGCCCTGTCCATATCCACTGAAATCGTTTTGCGCCTGCTGAATTCCCGCAATGACCCCGGTCACTCCGAAGGTGACTGGATCCACGGTGGTCTTCCAGGCAAGCTCGAATTTTTGTTTCGAGCTGAGAGGGGCTGCATTTTGGACGTAGCTCACATAGAAATTTGGAACGACGCCGAGTACCCGCTGCTTCTCTTGAACCCTGATCTGATCTTCTGCCACTTCGGTCGGTGAGGGGATGACCCGCACCTCCGTGACAGCGGTAGCAAGAGCCAACGCGATCTGCGGGACAGTGTAGGTCTCCCCCGACCGCAGGATTCCAGAGGATGCTTGCGTCGCGAAGCCCGCCGACGTAATTGTGAGCTGGAAGGGCCCGGGAGCGACGTTGGCAAAGGAGAACCGCCCATCGTCGCCGGATAGCACCTCTTGGTCTGGGGATTGACCTTCCCGTGAAAGTCTCACGCGGGCTCCGGCGTCGGGGGCTCCCGTTTGGTCGACAATTATTCCACTGATGCTTCCTGACAATCGCTGATCAGGCAGTTGCTCGCCGGCCGATGCCCCTGTTCCCTGTGCGTCAGGCAGATTACTCTTCACCCTTGGGACGATAGGAGGCTGCTGAGCCTTAGCCTGAGCTGGAAAGCCGCAAGACAGGAGGCTTAGGCTTACCCACAATACCCAAGCCGTATATCTAGGCATAGTCGTCCTCACCGGTTCATCTCCCATTATGATGCTTTGCCGGGGCATTTTGGATCTCCGAAAAGGCTGACGTTTTTATGAGTTACCGGCGGCCAACTGGCCAGTCGTCTGAAAAACACTTCCCGAATTGCCGAAGATCGTTCAGAGTTGTCCTACCAAAGCGCACCGAGGCGCCGCAACATCCAGGCTGCCCCACTATTCGAGTCGGGAGCCTTGACTTGAACTGATATGCGCCCTAGGATTTGGGCCTTCTGATGCTTCCTCCCTAGGAATCGATCTATGACCCACAGCATGCGCATTTTCGTCGTGTTGGCGATCGCAAAGGCACTTCTGGTACCAGTCACAGTGGCGCAGAAGCCCCCGGCTCCAGCGCCTGCACCTCCGTCTTCCGCTCCCCCAGGCCGTCCGGCGCCTCCCCCTTCCCCGAATTCGGGGCCAAGTCAAACGCGAGAGGATCTAGTGATGTTTCTCCGGGGACGCGTTGCAACGCAGGACGGCGCACCTGTTCCAAGCGATTTGTTGGTTGAACGAGTTTGCAACAACAGAACGCATCAAGAGGTGTATGCATCTTCCCACGGCGATTTCAGCATGCAATTGGGATCGAGGGCCGATTCTTTTCCGGAGGCCAGCGCCGACCGGACTTCGCCCTATGGCGTGGCCAGCAAGGAGTCAGTCATGGGAATTCCGCGACGCGAGCTGAAGAATTGTGAGCTACGGGCCTCGGGCCCAGGTTTTCACCCCAGCGTCCTCAGCCTTATAGACCTCGATCCGTCCGACAGCAACATTGACGTGGGCGTTATCGTGGTGCGGAGGGGGACAAAGATTGAAGGCACGACCCTAAGCGCCATCCCCTACAAAGCGCCGAAAAATGCCAGAAAAGCTTACGAGAAAGGCGTCCAGGCGGAGAAGAACGGCAAACTGGCCGATGCACATAAATATTTTGAAACTGCTGTGGAGATGTACCCCAGTTCCGCGAACGCCTGGTTTCAGCTGGGTACCGTTTTGCAGAAAGAAAACCAGATGGACGCGGCTCGCAAAGCATATACCCAAGCCACGACTATCGATACCAAGTTCCTGCCGCCTTATCTTTCGCTCGCGTCAATGGCCTACCAGGCCGGAAATTGGACGGAGGTCCTTACCCTTACTGATCACATCCTGGGCCTCGATCCGTTGAATCACGCCGCCGTCACTAATTACATCCTGGATCTCGATCCCTTGAATTACGCCGGCGCCTATTTCTATAACGCGATGGCAAATTACAAGCTTAACAGGATCGCAGACGCTGAAAAGAGCGGTCTCAAGGCGGAACACCTAGACCTGCGCACTCATTTTCCGCAGCTGCATCTCTTACTGGCTGAAATCTTTGCCCGAAAAAACAACTACGCCCTTGCGATCGCGGAGATACAGACTTATTTGGCGCTAGCTCCGCATGCGAAAGACGCGGGTCAGGCGCGGGAGCAGTTGGCAAAATTGGAGAAGCTGAACGGTTCAGCGTCAACCAGTGAAAAACCCGATCAGAGGTGAATATCGCCTCTTTAGACCTGCGCGTTACCGCTAGCACTAGCCTCGTGACGAGGAAATCGCTACTTCTTCGTGAAAATCGACTTGGGGATCATGCAATGCACGCCCTTGCGGATATCCACCACCTGGGAGACGCGGCAATCGCCGACGATCGAAGTGAGTGAATAGGCTTCTTCCCGCGACATGGGCGCCATCTTCTGCTCCGCCAGAAAATTCACAGTCTCGCGCGCGGCAATCTTCATGGCTTCGTTCAAGTCCTCGTCGAATCCCATGAAAATCCAGTTCGCGGAGGTCTCCGCGCGCGGCCAATCAATGTGAAGATCCTTCCGCACGATGGGTTGGATTTCGATCTCCTTATAGGAACATTCCAGGGCGGTCAGGTTCACTTCGCCGTTCCCTTGCAAGCAGTGCGAATCTCCCGTCCAGATCAAGCCGCCTTTCTGAAACACCGGGAAATAGAGCGTCGAGCCCGCTTGCAGTTCGTTCACGTCCATGTTCGACCCGTTCTTCCACGGTCGCAGAGTGCTCGTGCGGCCCTTGGCGTCGTGGATTGGAGGCCCGGCTTTCTCTTTTGGCTCGTTGGGATCCGGGCCGACGGCGATGGTCCCGGGGAACGGTTTCAGGCGGAGGATTATCCCCGGCTTAAACTCCGTGGTCATCGTTTCCGTGTCGAGCTTGAAATACTGCACGTGGCCTTCGGGAAACTCGGAGGCCAGCAAGCCGACGGTGGGGAACTGCTTGCCGGGAAGATTGAAATTAAAGCCGGAGTCCTTCATAACGATTTTCTTGATGCGGATTTCCATCGTGTCGCCC
>Ga0137418_10003655_pt1 | contig 14137 bp, 10 predicted proteins | sample CZODoug3_1_2_16f_FD_122242 | JGI IMG/M metagenome (GOLD analysis project Ga0137418, IMG submission 122242) | Vadose zone soil fungal communities from Angelo Coast Range Reserve, California, USA - CZODoug3_1_2_16fungal (Hybrid Assembly) | ecosystem: Environmental > Terrestrial > Soil > Vadose...
CCAAACTCGTAGCCGGACTGATAGACACCGACGTCGTTCCACGTAAGGGTGTTGTGATCGGTCTGCACCGCCCCCGATGCGTAGAGGAGGATAGCAGTTGAGTTGTCGGTCCCAGGGCTATAGATGTTCTTGGAGACAAAGTTCTGCCGGATGTCAGCTGTCGCGCCGCGACTTACCTGCATGCCGTTCTGTGCAATCGTGGCGGTTCGCCCAACACCGAGAATCCGGTTATGCGCTATCTCGGCGTAAGAGCCTTCATTGTCGACCGTGGGTCCATTCTTTTGGTAGTTCTCAATTACGTTGCCTATGATCCTGGCCGAACCAGTGGTGGCCTCGAACCGTCTTCCCACGAGGATCGCCACGCCGTTCTGGCAACCGGAGACCGTGGGTGGCGGCAGAGCATCCCTTATGTCCGTGATGTGGTTCCCAAGGATGTCCGCCGAACCCCCGGCGTCCACACGAACGCCATAGCGGAGGCTGTTGCATCCACCGCTACCCGGGCCAGTGATCGTAAAGGCGAGAATCGTCACCCCATGAGCCCCATTCACCCGCACGATTGCTTTAACGGGATCCAGAGGATTATCGGGTGGCGCCTTGATAATCGCGTCCATTGTCGAGTCGACCGTAACCGGATGTTGTCCTTTCCCGCCGGAATGGTCACTTGCTCGACATAAGTGCCCGGACACACGTTGATGCGGTCACCGGTCGTCGCGTCATCCACGGCACGTTGGATGGTTCGATAGCCAGGATTATCGCAACTGGTGCCTGGGGGAATAGGAGCGATGGCAGCAGCGTTCACCCAAAGGGTTGTTGGATTGTTTGAGAGGTCGAACGCCACGCCAGGGCGCCGCGCCTGCGTCGGCGTCTCGGTTCGTTCGCAGGCAGCTCCCAGGTACGCAATTGCGGGAAAAACCAGCACCGTCGCGGCCCTCGAGAGTCGTTGCATCGTTCTCCTCCTAGTGGACGGCGGGTTGGGGGATGAGATGCGCCGGGTCAAGCAGCGCCCGTGTGAACAGTCGCGCTCACGCGGCATAGGGCGTGCCGTCCACATTTGTTGCGTGGCGTCCAGCTAAGACGGTGCAGCGCAATGCCGTCCCACGACTCAGCGCGCGGCTAATCTGAAAGAGCTATGGCGCGAGCGCAGCACGGCGAGCGGTTTCGTCGCGGTGATCGTTGGACTCTCGCAACGCCCACATCTGTCTGAGGGAACAAAACCATGGCAGATTGGCAGCAAGCCCGCTGGACATCCCGGCGGAGATACCTGATGATAAGGCGCTGTCGCAGACACGCCACGGCGCCGCCGCTCCGCAACGAAACTGTCGCGGGCGGTGTCTAACAATGGCTTCGCCCGTCACAGCGTCGCGCACTTGCCTTCGAGAGGAGGAGCTCCCCCATGCGCTTCCTTCCTACGCGCCGGCACCGCATCGCCGCAGCCGCACTGACGCTGGCACTGCCCAGCGCCTGGCTCCTCTCGGGTGAGCGCCGCGGCACGGATGCGGTGGCCGTAGCAGCCGTGAAGCGCGGGCCGTTCACGGTGGTCGTCACGACGGCGGGCGAGCTGCGCGCGCGCCAGTTCGTGCAGGTCACCGCGCCGCCCGGCGGGCAGCAGGCGGGCGTCTACCAGATGAAGATCTCCTCGATCGTCCCCGAAGGCACCGTGGTGAAGCAGGGGGACGTCGTCGCCGAGCTCGACCGGACCACCGTCGCCCCGAAGCTCCAGGAAGTGACCCTCGCGCTCCAGAAGGCGGACGCGCAGTACGAGCAAGCGATGCTCGACTCGACGCTCAACCTCTCCACCGCGCGCGAGAACATTCGGACGATGGAGCTCGGGCTCGAGGAAAAGCGGCTCGCCAAGGAGCAGGCCGTCTACGAGGCGCCGACCGTGAAGCGCCAGGCGGAGATCGACTACGAGAAGGCCACGCGCGCGCTGGCGCAGGCCAAAGCGGACTACGAGACGAAGACCGAGCAAGCGCGGGCCAAGATGCGCGAAGTCGGTGCCGAGCTGTCGCGGCAGCGAGGCTTGCTCAAAGCCGTGCAGGACTTCATGGCCGGGTTCACCATCAAGGCGCCCGCGCCAGGCATGGTCATCTATACGAAAGAATGGAACGGCAAGAAGCGGACGACGGGCTCCCAGGTGAACGCCTGGGATCCCGGGGTCGCCCAGCTCCCCGACCTCACCCACATGGAGTCGGTGACGTATGTCAACGAGATCGACGTGCGCAAGGTGGCCGTGGGCCAGCCCGTGGCGATCACGCTGGACGCCGATCCCACCAAGCGCCTCACCGGGAAGGTGACGAACCTCGCGAACGTGGGAGAGCAACGCCCCAACGCCGACGCGAAAGTCTTCGAGGTGAAGGTCCAGGTGGAGCAGTCGGACTCGACCCTGCGCCCCGGCATGACCACCGGCAACTCGATCGAGACGCTCAAGGTCGCCGACGCGCTGTTCGTGCCGCTCGAGGCCCTGGGCTCAGAAGGCGGCGTGTCGTTCGTCTACAAGGAGGCGCGCGGGCGTGTCGTCAAGCAGGAGGTCGGCACGGGGGCGGTGAACGACGACGAGGTGATCATCGTCAGCGGCCTCGGCGTGGACGATCGGGTGCTGCTGTCGCCGCCCGCGAATCACGAGCGCCTCACACTCGTGCGGCTGCGGGCGGCCGGCGCGAGCGTGGCGACCGCGCCCCGCGACACCGGAAAGCAGGCGTCCAACAAGGATTGACGCTGTGCGCCTCGATGCTGCCACCCTGGCGCGGCTGCGCGCGGAGCTCGGTCCCCAGGCGAACTTTACATTCCGCACGGCCGTCGAGGCGCTGCAACACAACAAGCTGCGTGCCTCCCTGACCTCGCTGGGCATCCTGTTCGGGGTCGCCTCCGTCATCGCCATGCTCGCCATCGGCAAGGGCGCCGAGCGCGAGATTCTCGAGCAGCTGCGCCTGCTCGGCTCCAACAACCTGCTGATCACCCCGCTGGCGCAGCAGAAGGAAGGGCCGATCGAGGAGCGGTCGGAGAAGGAAGTGAAGAAATTCTCACCGGGGCTCACCTACGCCGACGCGGAGGCGATCGCGCGGGTGATTCCGGCCGTCGATGTCGCCTGCGCCGAGATCGTCCTAAACACGACGATCACGCGCGAAGGGCGGCATCGCTCCGGCAAGGTCGTGGGCGTGGACACGACGTACTTCCGCCTGACGAACCTCGCGCTGGCGAGCGGGGATCCGTTCACGCCGCTGCAGGTGGAGCGCGGCCTGCCCGTCGCGATCATCGGGCTCGGCGTGCGGTCGCGCTTCTTCACCACGGAAGACCCGATCGGTAAGCCGCTCAAAGTAGGGAACAACTGGGTCACCGTGATCGGGGTGCTGGCGGACCGGCGCGTGAGCACGCAGACCACCCAGAAGCTCGGCATCCGCGACGTCAGCATGGACGTGTATGTCCCGGCGCGCACGCTGTTGCTGCGCTTCCGGAATCGCGCCCAGCTGACCCAGCGCGACATCGAGACCGCGGCCCGTAGCTTTACCTTCGTCTCGTCCGACAGCGCCCCCGAGAGCGAAGCGGACCGTCAGGAGCGCCTCAATCGTAACCAGCTCGACCGCATCATCGTGCGGGTGAGCGACTCGAAGCTCGTCCCCTCCGTGGCCAGCGTCGTCCAGCGCATGCTCGCACGCCGCCACAACTCGGTAGTGGACTTCGAGATCACGGTGCCGGAGCTGCTGCTGAAGCAGGAGCAGCGGACCAAGACGATCTTCAACGTCGTGCTCGGTGCCATCGCGTCCATTTCCCTGGTCGTCGGCGGCATCGGCATCATGAATATCATGCTCGCGTCGGTCCTGGAGCGCATCCGGGAGATCGGCGTCCGCCGCGCGGTCGGCGCCACGCGGCGGGACATCCTGCTGCAGTTTCTGAGCGAGGCGGTGCTCATCAGCGTCGTCGGGGGCGTGGCCGGAATTCTCGTGGGCGGCGGTCTCAGCGCCGCCATCCAGCGATTCGCGGGCATCCAGACGATCGTGTCGTATCTCTCGGTGGTGGTCGCCTTCGGCGTGTCGTTCACCGTGGGCCTCGCGTTCGGGATCATGCCGGCGCATCGCGCCGCGCGCCAAGATCCGGTCGTCTGCCTTCGCTACGAGTGACTCCCATGCGCCCTTCGAACCCCGCTCGGGCCGCGGCGGCTGTGGCCGCGCGCCTGTTACTCACCTGCCTCTCTCCGCTCGTGGCGCAGCAACCGATCACGCTCCCGCAGGCCGTCGCTCTGGCGCAGGAGCGAGGGCCGCAAGCGCAGATGGCACGCGCCGCGCGCGACGCCGCGCGCTACCGCACCGGGGCGTTCAGCGCGCGGCTCCTCCCGCAGCTCTCGCTCGGCGGGACCGTGCCGACCTACAACCGGTCCATCATCCCGGTGCTGCAGCCCGACGGCAGCACCCTGTTTCGCCCCCAGGACCAGACCAACGCGGCGCTGAGCCTCAGCCTGTCCCAGACGCTTCCCGTGACGGGCGGAGCGCTGTTCGTCACTTCATCGCTCGCCCGGCTGACGGTGAGCGGCCCGCAGGCGATCGAGACGTGGTCCTCCACACCGGTCACCATCGGACTGCGCCAGGGCATCCTGCGCCCTAACGTGGCGGCCTGGGACCGCCGCGAGAACGCGGTGAGCGCCGAGCTCGCGGAGCGGCAATACCGCGAGGCGCTGGAGGACATCGCCCTCGCAACCACCGACCTGTTTTTCGACGTGTACGCGGCGCACGTGGCGCTCGACAACGCCGTCGCGAACGCCGCCGTGAACGACACGCTCTACCGGTTGAACCAGGGCCGGTTCGAAGTCGGGAAGATCGGCGAGAACGACCTGCTGCAGAGCGAGCTGGCGCTACTGCGGGCCCGGGCTGCGCTGGAGCGCGCGCGGCTCGACGATGAGCGCGCCACCGCCGCGCTGCGTCTCGCACTCAACCTCCCGCCGGGCACGCCCCTCGATATCGCGGTGACCCGCAACGTGCCGGAGTTCGAGGCCGACACCGCACGCGCCGTGGCCGAGGCCCTGCGCAACCGAGCCCTGGTGACCGATGTGGAGCTGCAGGACGTGCAGGCGCGGCGCCAGGTGAGCGAGGCCAAGCTCACGGGGAGCTTTGGCGCCACGGTCCAGGCCGCCTATGGATTCAACGCCACGGCGTCGAGCGCGAGCCTCGTGTATCAGAATCTCCTCGAGGCGCGCCAATTCATGCTGTCGGTGCAAGTGCCGCTCGTAACGTGGGGCGCACACAAGGACGACATCCATGCCGCTGAAGCCGATCAGCGGCGCGTGGCGAGCCAGGGGCGGTCTGCCATCGACCAGGTGGCGCACGACGCGCACTTCGCGGCGCTCCAGCTGTCCCAGGCGCGCCGCAACGTAGCCCTGCTGGCCAAAGCCGACACCGTGGGCCAGAAGCGATTCGAGGTGGCCTACAACCGGTACGTCATCGGGCGAATCGCGATCGACAATCTGTACATCGCACAGACCGAGAAGGACCAGGCCCTCACGAGTTTCGTCCAGGGCCTGCGCGGCTATTGGCAAGCCCATTATTGGCTGCGCCGGGTCACGCTGTTCGACTTCGCGACGGGTCAGGTGATCCGATGAAGGCGTTCATGCGAGCGATGGATCGCCGCGAATTCCTGGAGACTTCCACGCTGGTCGCGGGAGGCGCGGTGTTGGGTGGGGCGTCCTGGGAGCGGGTGCCCGTCGACCCGCCGATGGTCGGTATTCAGGTGGGAGCCGTGTCGTTCGTCGACGAAGGCACCGACCAGGTGCTCGAGGGATTCCAGGCGCTGGCCGCGATCAACACCCTGTTTCTCGCCACGTTCACGTACGGTCGCGGCATCGGCGGCCGGCAGCCGCGCGGCCAGCCGCTCCCGGACCACGGCAAGCAGGAATACGACGACACCTTCCGCGGCGGCAACTTCGCGACGCCCCATCCGCAGTACTACCGTCACACGAGCATCGCGCCCGAGAAGGCGCCCGATCATCCCAGCTACGACGTGATCGCCGACGTGCTACCGGCGGCACACCGTCGCGGGATGAAGGTGATCTGCTGGTTCGAGGACGTGTTCCGCCGCGACGTGCCGGGCTTCGACCAGGCGGCGGAGATCGACCTGCACGGCAAGCCGACCGGGCTCACCTGCCACCGCAATCCCAACGCGCGGAGCTTCTGGCTCGGGCTCGCCGAAGACTACCTGCGGTCCTACGACGTGGACGGCCTGATGTGGGGGAGCGAGCGCCAGGGACCGCTCGACAACGCCCTCGGCGCGAGCCACGGCGGCTCGAGCGCGGGCGGTGTGATCGCCTGCTTCTGCCCCCACTGTGTCGCCGCCGCCCAGAAGGAGGGGATCAACGTCGAGCGTGCGCGGGAGGGTTATCTGGCGCTCGAGCGTTGGGCTACGGCGCTCCGCGCCGGGCAGCGACCCGCCGACGGTGCCTTCGTGACGTTCTGGCGTCTGCTGGTCAAGTACCCTGAGCTGCTCGCCTGGGAGCGGCTGTGGAACGAGGGGCTCAGCGACACGTACCGGGATCTGTATCGGCTCACGAAGAGCATGGCCCCGGGGAAGGGCGTCGGCTGGCACATTTGGCACAACAATTCGTTTTCACCGCTCTACCGCGCGGAGCAGGACTACGCCGAGTTCGGCAACTACTCGGACTTCCTGAAGGTCGTGATGTACAACAACTGCGGCGGCCCGCGCCTCGCGCAATACGTCCGGAATATCCACGCGACGCTGCTCGCGGACCTGACACCCGAACAGGTCCTGGACTTCACCTGCGGCGTCCAGCTATACGGTGAACAGCCGCTCGATCGCATCGCCGAGCAGGGCCTCTCGGCCGACTACGTGCTGCGCGAGACGAAGCGCGCCGTGGCGGGCGCCGGGCCCCGCCTCAAGATCTGGCCGGGGATCGACGTCGACATCCCCACCGGGGCAAACGAGAAGAAGACCCAACCGGAAGACGTGTATCAGGCTGTGCGGGCGGCATTCCAGGGCGGGGCGCACGGCGTGCTGCTGTCCCGGAAGTACTCCGAGATGCAGCTCGCGAACATCCGCGCCGCAGGGCGGGCAGTGCGCGAGCTGAAACCGGCATGACCCCTTGCCCCTCCCCCGCAGCTCCTCTTACCTTGCTGGAGTAGCGTCACCAGCACCAACCCAAAGGACTCTTCTAGTGATGATCCGCATCCGCGACGCCTCACTCACGCTCCGCTGCTGGGCCGCCCGGAAGTTCGTGTATCGGGCCGGCCCGCTGCTGGGCGCTGACGGGCGCATTGCGTCTTACGACGCCGCGGTGCGGCGCCGACGAGCCCCCTAGAAGGATAGGATCCGCTGCCGTGATCCGGCCTCTCGGGGTGCTCCAGTGAACCCCGGAGGCCGTTCTTGTTGTCTGGACACTAGAAACACGGATCACGTGCATGTCTACTGACCTTCATAACCTCCAGCATCTCCACAACCTCGACCGCGAGATTGTGGCTCGCTACACCGACCAGCCGCCCCGGCTGCCGGCCGAGCTGCGCCGCGTGATCGAGGCGTCCTGGCACGGCGCTCCGGTGCAGCTATACGCGCTCGCCGACTTGGACCACGCCCTGCGGCTCACCCAGGTATGGGTCGCACTCGGCCCCGGGCACTTGGCGGTGGCCCGGCCGGTCGATCTCACCGAGACGTGGGCGATCGAAAGCGTCGAGCGCGCCCGCGTCCAGGCGGTGCGCGAGGCACCCGGTCTGTCCGCCAGCACGCTCACGATCCTGGGCCGTCCCGGCGATCCTCCGCTCGCGGTGCTGCGCTACAGCCACCGCCAGCGGCGCGCCTTCGAGAACCTGAAGTTCGTGCTGGCGGAAGCGCTCGAGGGGCGTGCGGTCACGGCGCCGGACGCGGACCAGGAATACGCGGCGAGCGTCGCGGGACCGATTCGCGACGCCCAGGCCCTGGTGGCCGGCCGTCAAGTGGCGGTGATCCGCCGGCTGCTCGGCTACCTCGCGCCATACCGCCGCCGGCTCACGCTCGGCATGGCCGCGGCGACGCTGATCACGCTCGTGAGCCTGGTGCCGCCGTACGTCGCGGGATACGTGATCGACCGCGTGGTCCGCCCGGCCCAGGAAGGCCGGCTCGACAGCGCTCGCGCCGCGACGATCGCCTGGCTCGCCGTGGCCGCGATGGCGCTCGTGTATCTGGTGCGCCAGGCGGCGGCGCTGCTGCGGCTGCGGCTGATGGCCGTGCTGGGCGAGTGGGTCGCGCGCGACCTGCGCGCCGAGCTGTACGAGCACCTCCAGCGGCTCAGCCTCGCGTTCTACTCGCGCAAGCGCACGGGCAGCCTGATCACGCGCGTGTCGGCCGACACCGACCGGCTGTGGGATTTCCTGGCGTTCGGCGTGGTGGACGTGTCGCTTTCGCTTGTCATGCTGGCGGGACTCGGCGCGGTGCTGGTGTCGCTCGACTGGCGGCTCGGCCTGGTGATGACCCTTCCCGTGCCGCTGTTCTGCTGGGCGATCTACCGGCACGGCGAAGCGCTCAACCGCGTGTTCCTGCGCGTGTGGCGCAAGTGGTCGCGCCTCACGGACGTGCTGTCTGACACGGTGCCGGGGATTCGCGTCGTCAAGGCGTTCAACCAGGAGGCGCGCGAGGTCGCGCGGTTCGACGGCCACAACGACGACGTGACGGACGAGGTCAACCGCCTGCACGGCCTGTGGACCACGTTCTGGCCGCTGCTCATGCTCGCGGTGCACGCCACCACGCTGGGCGTGTGGGTGTTGGCCGTGCCACGCCTGCTGGGCGTCGGGCCGGCGCTGTCGGGGGGAACGTTCGTCTCGTTCCTCTTGTACACGACGATGTTCGTCGGGCCGATCGAGGTCATCGGCCAGATGGCGCGCACCATGCAGCGCGCCACGACGTCGGCGCACCGCGTGTTCGAGGTGCTCGACACGGAGCCCGAGGTCACGGACGCACCCCACCCGGTGCGGCTCGAGCCGGTGCGCGGCCGGGTCACGTTCGAGAACGTGACCTTCGCCTACGACGGCGTCCGCCAGGTGCTCCGGGGCGTGAGCTTCGAGGTGGCGCCGGGCGAGCTGATCGGTCTCGTCGGGCCCTCGGGGGGCGGCAAGACGACGATCGTGAACCTCATCGCGCGCTTCTACGATGTCACGGGCGGCGCGATCCAAATCGACGGCGTGGACCTCCGGCGGCTCGAGACAGGACACTACCGCCGCCAGATCGGGATGGTGCTGCAGGACCCGTATCTGTTTCACGGGACCGTGCTCGAGAACATCCGCTACGGGCTGCCCGGGGCGTCGCTCGAGCAGGCGGTCGCGGCGGCGCGGGCCGCCAACGCCCACGACTTCATCTGCAAGCTGCAGCACGGCTACGACACCGTGGTGGGCGAGCGGGGGCACACGCTGTCAGGGGGGGAGCGCCAGCGCGTGTCGATCGCGCGGGCGATCCTGCACGACCCGCGGGTCCTGATCCTGGACGAGGCGACGTCGAGTGTCGACACCGAGACCGAGCGGGAAATCCAGGAGGCGTTGGAGCGACTCATCGCCGGACGCACGGTGTTCGCCATCGCCCACCGGCTCTCGACGCTGCGCAAAGCGTCCCGATTGTTCGTGATCGCCGACGGGCGGCTGGTGGAGAGCGGCACGCATCACGAGCTGCTAGCGAAGCCGGACGGAAAGTATCGGAAACTGTACCAGCTGCAATTGCAGCTGCAGTGAGCGCGGCTGACCCCGGGCCGATGGCCCGGGGTAAACGGGAACGGACCCTGGGTGGTCAACCCCGGGGCGGCTGACCCCGGGCCGATGGCCCGGGGTAAACGGGAACGGACCCTGGGTGGTCAACCCCGGGGCGCCGCCCCGGGGTCAGCCGAGCCTTTCAACGGAGGGGTTATGGAACTGACGACGTGGGGCAGACCGGCGGCTACGGTAGCTTCCGAGCTCACGCTCGAGCGTCGGTCCGACGGCCGGCTGTGGGCCACCCGCGGCGGCGCGAAGCGCGCCGTGTGGGTACGCCGCTGCTTTCCCTGGTCCGAGCCGGCGCGGTTCGTGTCGCTGCGCGACGACGAGGAGCGCGAGTTCGCGCTGGTGCACGACCCCGCTGAGCTCGACGCTGCCTCGCGGCGCGTGCTCGAGGAGGCGATGGCGGCGGCGGGCTTCGTCTTCGAGGTCACGCGGGTGACGGCGATCGAGGAGGAAGTGGAGATCCGGCACTGGCGGGTCGAGACCCGTCAGGGGACGCGCTCGTTTCAGACCCGGCTCGACGCCTGGCCGCGGCTGCTGCCGCACGGCGGCCTGCTGCTGCGCGACGTGGCGGGGGACCTGTATCACGTGACCGATCCGTCGGCGCTCGACAAGCGGAGCCGGGCGCTGTTGTGGGCGTTCGTGGACTAACGAGCCCACACTTCAGCGTGGGGACCCGACGATCCATTGCGCCCGCAGTCGGCGTTGCCGCTCCGTCGCACCCGCGATCTCCTCGAGCCGCACGACCGGCCGCTCGTAGCCGGCGACCACTACCGCCGTCCGCCACGCACCGGTCGCCCGTCGGACTTGGACGGCGGTGGTGTCGCCAATCCGCAGGCGGGTCACGATCGAGCGGAAGTCCGCCACCGTCGCGACCCCCGCCCCGTTCAGCGCGGCGAGGCGATCGCCGGTGTGCAGGCCGGCCCTGCCCCACGCGCCCGCCGGGTTGGTGATCACGAGGCTGAGCAGGCTCTCCGCCGGCGGCTGCCATGCGTACAGCCGTAGATCTGCCGCGGGCTGTCCGTCGCGGCCCAGCGCGGGCGTCCACGAGACGTGGGTACGCAGTCCCATGAGTCGCAGGTACTGGTCGAAATCGATCGGCTGGCGTCCGCGCACCTGCGTCTCGAAGAAGGCGTGAACATTGCACCCGCATACGTCTCCGGTCGTCCGTTCGATGTCCTGACCCGTGAACCCCCGTGCCCCGGCGAAGCGCTCCAGCATCGCGCGCATGACGTCGTCCATGGAGCGGGCGCCATTCGTGACGTCCCGCACAATCAAGTCGAGCATCGTGCCGAGCAGCTCGCCTTGGAGGTGGGTGCTGGCGCTGTAGTCGCCGAGCGAGCCGGGAGCCGCGCCGTACGCGACCACGCTCACGCTTTCGGGAGAGAAGCGGGAGTTGCCCGGGCTCGCGAGGTAGCGGCCGATGAGCCCCTCCAGGTGCGCCACGCGGGTCGAATCGAACACGGGAAGTCCCGCGCGCCGCAGCAGCAGGTCGGCGTACAGCATCGTCAGCCCCTCGCTCCACCACAACCCGCGCGCCCGGGGTGGCGGCCGGTAGCTCACGTCGCCGTATTCCGCCGGATGGATGCGCATCAGGTTCCAGGTGTGGAAGTACTCGTGCGCGAGCTCACCGAGCAGCGGCCTGGGATCGCGGGCGAGATCCGCGCTCGGCGCGCCCAGCGTGACGGAGCTGCGGTGCTCGAGCGCGCCGTAGGCACCGTCCTGCAAGAGAAACGAATAGTCGCGATACGGCGCGCGCCCGAACAGCGCGACCGCCTGGCGGGTGAGTCGCTCGATATAGCCCATGAGCGCCGCCGTATCGAATGGCGCCGCGTCGGGGAGCGGCCAGTACACCACGCGGTGCGGCACGCCGTCCACGGCGAACTGCCAGCTCCGCAGCAGCCCCACGAGCACGGGCGAGTCCACCAGAACGCCGACGGTGGGCGCGAAGAACGTGTGCGGATCGAGCGTCGGCTCGAGCCCGGTCGCGATCTGCCACTCAGGAGGCAGCTCGAGCGTCACATGCGACGGGGCGAGCGTCGCGCCGACAACGTACAGGAACGCGTGCGGCCCACCGATCAACCCGCCCGTGGCCGCGAGAAACGGACGCCACGCGGCCCGGGGGGACTCGGGCGCCGGGAGGCGCATCCGGTAGCGCACCAACGCCTCGCCACCGGGGGCCACCACGCGCCACAGAGCACTGTCCTCGCGGGTCACCGTGGCCGCGCCGTTCGGCGTCTCGACCCGCAACGCCTCGACGAAGCGCCAGTTGCGGTCGTCGTATTCCGGGTGCGCGACCATCGCGAGGCGGAACGTGTCGCGGACGTTGCGCAGCCGCAGCTCGACGGCGAACCCGGACAGGTCGCCCGCGTCGACTCGCAGCGTGTAGCCGACGACCGGCTGGGTACGCGCGAACCGGATCTCCACACCCTCCGTATGATCACGCAATGGATTTTGAGCCGATGCGACCGGCCCGCGCGCGGCGAGCGTCACCACGGTCAGACAGAAGCCGGCAATCCTGGACATAGGAAGGACTCGTGGGTGCGAGACAGACGCTGGGAACGTGCTTAGGATGCCGCCCGGGGCCGCTGGGTTTGGCTCATTCGCCGGCGCGCAGCCGGCGTAGATACGTCTGCGGATCGTTCAGGAACGCCCGGGTCAGGACCACGTGATCCAGGTCCCCGTACACAACCGGCGCAATCGGGAGGCGATCGAAGCTGTAGATGCTGGCACCGGGAAACGCGAGCAGGATGGGCGAGTGCGTCGCGATGATGAACTGGGCGTCGCGGTCGATCAGGTCGAGCAGGATCGCGAGCAACCCGAGCTGGTTCTGCGGGGAGAGCGGGGCCTCGGGCTCGTCCAGCAGGTACAAGCCGCCGGGCACGAACCGCCCCTGAAACAGATTGAGGAATGCCTGCCCGTGCGAGCGGGCGTCCGGATCCCGCCCGTAGCGGCGCTCCATGTCGCCGAGCGATGCGCGCACCGGACCGGCGGCGAGACCCTTCGCGTAACCGGAGCGGTCGCGGTACTCATCATCGAGGTCGAGCAGCCGTTGCTCGAGCTCCTGGCGCTCGACGGCGAGCCGCCGCTGGAAGCCGAAGAAGTCCTCGGCACGCAGGAAGAACCCCCGATGGGTGCGCCTCGACCACGTGAGCCGCAATACCTTGGCCAGCCCCCGCTGGGCCTCGAGGGTGCCGTCCCGCGCGACCTCCGTCGCTCCCACGGTCGGCAGGGCGGCGGCTGCGGCGATCCCCTCGAGCAGCGTGGACTTCCCGGACCCGTTCTCCCCCACGAAACAGGTCACACGCGCCGACAGGTCGAGCGTCGGCAGCGTAGCGATGGCCGGCACGGAAAACGGGAACGCCGGCTCGCCTGCGGGCGGACGCTGCTTCAAACCGACGGTGAGGAGGTGGGGCACGGCGCTATTGATGGCGCCGCCCCCTCGAGGAGTCAACCGCGCGGCGGAGTGGGCGGCGGCAGGGTACCATTCGAGGTGCTCACCGCCCCGAGCCGCCTCGCCGTCCTGGCAGCGCTGGCAGCGCTGCTCCCCACCGCCCCCGCTCCCGCCCAGCTCGGCGCTCCCGACTCGGTGGTGTATCGCCTCTCACCCACCAGCCGCTTCGAGGTCAAGACCGGTAAGGCCGGTCTGTTCGGCTTCGCCGGCCACGAGCATGTGATCCGCGCCCGCGGGTTCGCCGGGCGCGTCGTCTATTATCCGGGCGCGCCCACCGCGTCACGAGTGGACCTCACGGTGCAGAGCGACAGCCTGGAAGTGCTCACGCCCCCGGACACCGCAGAGATCCGCAAGGTGAGCGAGGCGATGCGCACTGAGATCCTCAGGGCGGAGCAGTATCCCACCATCTCATTCACATCGAAGACCGTGGCGCCCGCGGACAGCGGGTTTCACATGGTGGCCGAGCTGACGCTGGTGGGGCGGACGTGTGAGGTGCCGGTGGACGTGCGGGTGGCGATCGGGCCGGATACGCTCCGGGCGTGGGCCACGTTCTCCGTGAAGCAGACCGACTTTGGGATCACGCCGTTCCGCGGAGGCCCGGCAGGAACGGTTCGCGTCGCCGATCGGGTGACGTTCGCCGGCGGAGTGGACGAGCGGCAGCTCGTGGCGCTCAGCGATCGCAATTAGCGGATCCATCTGCGCGCACTGGCCATACATGTGAACAGCGATGATCGCTCGCGTGCGCGCCGTAATTGCCGCTTCGATCTGTCCCGCATCGATGTTGTAGCTGGCTCCCTCGCTATCCACGAAAACCGGCCGCGCCCCAAGACGCGCGATCGCTCCGCCGGTGGCGAAGAAAGTAAATGGCGTGGTGATGATCTCGTCACCCGCTTTTACGTTGAGCGCCATCAGGGCGAGCAGCAGCGCGTCTGACCCCGAAGCACAGCCGATGGCGTGCTTGACCCTCGAGTAGGCC
>Ga0137418_10003656_pt1 | contig 14136 bp, 11 predicted proteins | sample CZODoug3_1_2_16f_FD_122242 | JGI IMG/M metagenome (GOLD analysis project Ga0137418, IMG submission 122242) | Vadose zone soil fungal communities from Angelo Coast Range Reserve, California, USA - CZODoug3_1_2_16fungal (Hybrid Assembly) | ecosystem: Environmental > Terrestrial > Soil > Vadose...
GTTGCAGCCCGGCTCCGGCGATACCCATCGCGAGCGTTTTCACGACCCGGATTTCCGAACTACAGCAGGTCGAAGTATCAGGTTTGTGACAGAGCCGCGTATAATCGGGAGACGGCTTCGAGCGTGGAACTCCCGGTAATCGATCTGATCAGATTCACGACCCCGCCCTACACGTGTCCGTATCTATCCTACGAAATCGCGTCATTGGAGTATCGAATCCTTGCCGGCGTAACTGCACGCGCGTATCAGGATCTCTTGCATCGCGGTTGGAGGCGTTTCGGCCAGGACTTTTTCCGGCCCGCCTGCTCCCAGTGCGTGAAGTGCCGCAGCTTGCGAGTCAATGTCGACGAGTTCAAGCCGTCGCGCAGTCAACGGCGCACGATGCAACACAATTCGCAAATTCGCGTCGTCGTTCAATCCCCGACCGTAACGACGGATCATTTGCGGCTCTATAACGCATACCAAGAGGACATGCATCACCGCAGGGCTTGGCCGCGCCAGACTATCAGGAAAGCGGGTTACCAGGAAGCTGCTGACAGGTATTGCCGACCAGTTCCAAAACTTTGCGCAGAACCGCTCCAAAAAATGGGGCGCTCCGATACTGGAACCTCCAGACGGAGACGATGATGATAGCCGACGGGACAACTTCGTCGAGAAGTACTTCCAGGACGAGAACAACGGCCCTCTGATCCGAGCCCACGCTCCCGCGGCGATGGCGCGACTCCTCCGGGGTGCGCCGATCGGGCTGAAGGACGGGGTCGCGCGGCTCCTTCTCTCCGCGCTGCCGAAGTCTTCGAAGGCGCCTCTCGAGATCCAACAGGCGTGCTCGCTCGCCCTCGGACAAGTGGGGGACGCCGACCGGGACAAGATCGACGTCGAGATCGCCGATTCCCGTGCAGAAGTTCAGGGACTAGACGGCGAGATTGCAACGCACCGCAACCGCATCGAGTTCAACCGTCAACGCGCGCAGGAATTGACCGAATTGATTGAACGCGCGCGACGCGACGTTGTTGAGGCTGAAAACAAACGCAATCAGCAGGCGGCTCAAATCGAACAAACCAACAGTTCGATCGCGGAAATCGAGCAGCACTTGAAAGAAAAGGAAGCTGAGCTGACCGAGCTTTCAGTTCTGGCCGGAGAAATCTATAAGAAGCGCAGCGATCGCGTGACGCGCCTGCAAGAATTGCAACTTGCAGTGTCGAGATCCGAAAGCCGGACCTCGGCGCTCGAAGAGGAACTCACCGGAACCAAAGCGCGCTGTCAATTGACTCACGCACAAGTTGAACAACTTCTAAAAGAGATCGGAGCGTTAACAAAAGCGCGCGAAGAACTCGTCGGACAAATCGCGGTGTTGCTCCAAGCGGGCCGCCGTCAACCGGTCGATGTCGAGACCAGCCTTCGCGAAAAAGAGGAACTACTCGCTAAAGCGGAACAGGATCTTGCCACCCTCCATCGCACTCTCGCCGAAAAGCGATCGCGCCTCGACGTGTTGCGTCAGCTGAATGAAGAAGGTGAAGGCCTCGCCGAAGGTTCGCAAGCTCTCCTCAAGGGCGTCGACGGTCCTGAAGAATTCCGGGGCGCGATTGCCGGTTCGCTCGTTGCGCAACTCGATGTTGATCCAAAATTCATTCAGGCGATCGAAGCCGCGCTGGGCCGTAATCTGCACGCCATCATCTTAAAAGATGCGAAAGTTGTTTCCGAAATAATTGGGCACCTGAAGAAAAAAAAGCTGGGACACGCCGCGCTGTTTATCCCCAATCTAACGGCGACCGCGCCGGTAACGGCACAAAAAGCTCTGCCATCGGAGGCGCTCGCGTGGGCCACTGACAAGGTGCGTGCACCGAAACCGCTGGAAGCACTCGTCACGCGATTGCTCGGCGACGTCGTAATTTTTGCGGAACTCGAACAGGCGTTCGAGTGCAAAAAGCTAGAACCTGCTCTGGCGATGGCCACGCTCGCCGGCGAATATGTTTCCCGAGAAGGAATCGTTTTCACGGGAAGCAGCGAAGTCCGCGCGGCCTCTTTGCTCGAGCGCAAAGCGCAGATCGCCGATCTGGCAAAAGAAGAAGCTGCTCTGGCAAAAGAACACGATTCAGTTTCCGCCAGACGGGACGACGCGAAAACCGCTCTTGAAACCGCTTCGCGGCTTCAGCGTGAACTAGGCGAGGCCGGACGCAAGATCGATACGTTGCAATCGGAAAAAACCGCTTTGGAGCGCCAGATTGCGGCGGCCGACGAACGGCTCGCGCACGTGAAGCGGGATCTTCAATCGGTGCGCGATCAATTGGCCAATCAAAAGACCGAGTTAGCCGCATTCGAAGCCGCGCAGAAAAAGACCGTGCTGCGCGAGGAAGAGCTAACCGCGAGAACCAATGAACTACGATTGAGCGTCGCAACCGAGCAACAGCGGCATGAAAACCTGCTCGCGCAACGCGAACCAATGAGCGCGCGCGACGCCGAGCTGGCCGAGTTGATCACAGTCCGGAAGGCGGACATCGCGATGTACGAACGGAAATTAGCTACGCAGGCTGAGGAGTCGCATGAATCTGAAACGCTGATCAAAACTCAAACGGCGCAGCGTGACGAAGCACAAGCGAATAGCGCGAAAATCGCCGGCCAGCGCGCCACACGACTTGCCACGATTTCCGATCGGGAAAGCGAACTGCGGCGTGTGCGAGACTCGTTAGGCGAATTACAGGACCGGCGCGCACAGGGGCAGGTCCGGGAATCGCAATTCCAAATGAAGCTCGACAATCTCCTCGCGCACATTTCCCGCAGCTACCAGATCGATCTTCGCGGGTTCACGGTCGATGAAGCGGCGTTTGAGAAAACGTGGAGAGCGCTAGTGAAACGCAACGAGAAAGTGGAGGGCGGAGCTCCTGCGACGCCGGGCTCGCCGGAACTCACCCCTACACATCTGGAAAAATTTGTCGCGGACCTCAGAACACAGCTGGACAACATGGGACCAGTGAACCTCGAGGCGGTGCACGAGTACGACGAACTCGAGGAGCGTCACAAATTCCTCGAAGCGCAAAACACCGATCTTACGAATTCCCAGCGCGAACTGCTAGACGTGATCGCGCGCATCAACTCCACAACACGGAAACTATTTGCCGAAACCTTTGAGCAAGTCCGGACGAATTTCCGGGAAATGTTTGGCGAGCTATTCCGTGGCGGGCGCGCGGACTTGTCACTACTGGACGAGAATGACCCGCTGAACTGCGGCATTGAAATCACTGCCAAGCCGCCGGGGAAGCAATTGCAAACTGTGTCGCTGTTGAGTGGCGGCGAGCGTGCAATGACAGCCGTCGCGCTGCTGTTCGCGATTTACATGGTGCGCCCAAGCCCGTTCTGCATTCTCGACGAAGTGGATGCCCCGCTCGATGAAAACAATATTAACTGCTTCATCCGCGTGCTCGACCGGTTCGTGCAGCAAAGCCAATTCATCATCATCACCCACAACAAACGGACGATCGCCAAAGCTGATGTCCTGTATGGCGTGACGATGGAAGAGCGCGGCGTGAGCAAATTGGTCGGCGTCAAACTGACTGCCCCGGCGCAACCTGTCACTGAAGCAGCCTCAAACGGCGGCGAGCACGCGCCGACGCAGCGGCGCCTCGCGTTCGCAGCGCGTTAGTAGCACAGGCATCTTGCCCGTGTGGCCAGCGGGCTTCCAGCCTGCTGAACCTCAATAAGAATTCGAACAGGCCCGCAGTCGTCGGCAGCTTGCCGACGACATTTTTGAGCGAAGCGAAATTGGAATTGCACCACGGACTTTTCGGCTGACTGCCGAAAAGAACAGGCTGGTAGCCTGTGCTCCCCCAGAGAAGAACAGTCACAAAAAACTTTGCGCGCAGTTGCCGATCTTGGCTAAAATGACGCGATGCTTCAGACGGCGCAGCGAACCGCAAAATTAAAAAGAAAAAAGCGTGCGCCCGCATCGCTGGGCGAAGCTGCTGCGGACAAAACCGCGCCTCCCCACGAGCGTTTTCTTGAAGCGTTTCGCTGGATGCTGCTGACACGTACGCTCGAGGAAAAGCTCGTTAGTCTTTACCGCGGCGGTCAGATTACGGGCGGCGTTTACATCGGTAAGGGCCAGGAAGCAGTCAGCGTCGCATGCGGTTTGTTTTTAGAAAAAGGCGACATTTTTGCGCCGTTGATTCGAGACCAGGCCGGACGATCTGCGTTTGGCGAACCGCTGGTCGACGTCACGCGCACGTATCTCGGTTCGCGCCTCGGTCCGATGCGCGGGCGCGACGGCAATATTCATCGAGGGCATCCGCGCGATAACGAACTGGCGATGATCAGTCATCTCGGCGCAATGGTTTCAGTGACCGTCGGCACCTTGATGGCGAAGCGATTCAGGGGAGAGAAAGATTTTGTCGGCCTCACGTGTATCGGCGAAGGGGGGATGCAAACCGGAGCGTTTCACGAAGGAATGAACATTGCCGCGGTGGAACAGGCGCCGCTCGTGGTCGTCGCGACAAATAATCATTACGCGTACTCAACGGCTAACGACCGCGAATTTGCGTGCGATGATTTGGTGGAACGTGCGATTGGATACGGATTCGAAGGTTACAATCTGGACGGAACCGATCTTGCCGCGTGCCTGGATGTAATTGGCGGCGCGGTAAAACGCGCGCGTGCGGGGCGTCCGCCACAGTTGGTCGTTGCCTCCGTGCTGCGACTTTCCGGTCATGGCGAACACGATGACGCCAGCTACGTGTCCGAAGAGATGAAGCGTCAGGCGTTTGCGCGGGACTGTGTGAAGGTCGCCGAGCAAACGATTATCGAATCCAATCTGCTGGATCAGGACACGCTGGCCGAATGGCGCAAAGACGCCGTCGCGCAGGTGGACGACGCAGTTGCCACCGCTCAAAAAGAAGCAGTGCCGGAAGCTGATAAAGAAGATTGGTGCGCGTTATCTACGCGCGATCTTGTCGACCACACGGAAGAGAATGAATGACGAATCTCATGAACGTGATCCGCTACATCGTTACAACGTTACATCGGAAATCCGATTCAACGATTTAACGGTTTAACGATTCACGTGGCAAAGCCATGAGCATCACTTATCTCGAAGCGATCCGGGAAGCGCAGGCAAAACTGTTGCGCGACGATGATCGCGTTTTTATTTACGGACAGGATGTCGGCGGGACATTTGGCGGCGCGTTCAAAGCAACGAAAGGACTGGCGACGGAATTTCCTGGGCGCGTGTTGAACACGCCGATCAGTGAAGATGCGATCGTCGGCACTGCCATTGGCGCTGCGATGCAGGGAATGCGGCCTATCGTCGAAATGCAGTTTGCGGATTTCTCAAGCGTCGCCCTGAACCAGATTCTCAACAACGCAGGAACGCATTACTGGCGGACAGGTGTGCCGGTGCCGATCACGGTGCGTTTGCCTTCCGGCGGAACAAAAGGAAGCGGCCCGTTTCACAGTCAATCGATGGAATCGCTTTACGCACATTACCCGGGTCTCATCGTGATGACGCCGGCCACAGTGGAAGACGCTTACACGATGTTGATAGAAGCTGTGGCAATCGATGATCCTGTCGTTTACTGCGAACACAAATATCTCTATTACCATCTCAAAGCCGACAAATTGCCGGACAAAGGTTTGCCGACTGGACGTGCGCGTATCGCGCGGGAAGGGCGCGATCTCACCATCGTGAGTTACAGCGCAATGACGCAGGAATCTCTGGCCGCTGCGGAGGAACTAGCACGCGAAGGTCTCGAGGTTGAAGTTGTCGATCTACGCACGGTCAAACCGCTGGACACCGACACCGTGCTTGCATCTGTCGCGCGCACCGGCCGCTTGCTTTGCGTCGGCGAATCATTTCCCTGGGGCGGCACGACCGCGGAGGTCATCGCACGGGTCACCAGCCAGGGCTTTCATCTGCTCGATGCCGCGCCCCAACGTCTCAACGCGAAAGACACACCGATTCCGTATCATCCAAATCTCTGGAGCGCGCACCGGCCGAACGCGAAAAAAATTGTCGCAAAAGCGCGCGCCTTGCTCCGAGAATAGAATCTATGCCGCAAGTCCCGATCATCATGCCGCAGCTTGGCGAATCAATCGCCGAAGCCACAATCGTCGATATCAAGGTCAAACCTGGCGACGAAGTTGTGGACGATCAGGAAATCATTGACGTCGAGACGAACAAAGCGGTCATGGGCGTGACCACGCCGTGCAAAGGCAAGATCGATAAGATCACAGTGCAATTAAAGGAGACTTACCCAGTGGGCGCGGTGCTTGGTTACGTGGAAGCGAGCGAACAAGACGCTGCGCGTTTCGCCAAACACGCGTCGCCACCTCCGCCGCAAAAGGAAGTCGCGGAAGAAATTCCTACGCGCGCCGATCAGGAAGTCGCTCCGACGCGAGAAAGAAAGATCGCCGCGCGCGATGGCGACGGCGACCGGGCCGGCGGGCTCCCCGTTCCAGCAATCACGAAGGGCGCAACCTTCATGTCCCCGCGCGTGCGCGCGCGTATGGCTGAACTGCAGCTGACAACCGCTGATCTCGCAGGGATCATGGGAACCGGCGCCGGCAACCGGGTGACGATTAAGGACCTCGAAAGCTTCCTCCACAAGATCGAGAGCCAGACAGCGCACGAAGCTTCCAAGATTCGCGCCGGCGTGGCCGATGCGATGCGTCGGAGCTGGACACGCCCTCTTTCAACGATCGGTTCATCAGTGAATCTTGATCCGGCGTTACAAGATCGCCAATCGCGCGATCCGAAGCCCGGGCTCGGCCTGTACGCGCTGCGCGCGCTCGCGCTTGCGCTGGCAGAAAATCCTGCCGCGGCGGCGAAATTCATCGGAAACAGCGTGGTGCAATCAAACTCGATCGACATCGGAATTGCTGTGGAAGCGGAGGACGGAATCATGGTGCCGGTCATTCGTGGCGCAGACAAAACTTCGCTTGCCGATCTCACGACGAAATACAAGGAATTGATCGAACTCGCGCGACAGCGGCGGATTTCGCCTGACATGCAGGCCGGCGGCATCGCCACCGTTTCCAACTTCGGGATTTTCGGAATGGAATGGGGCACGCCCATTCCCCTGCCCGATCAAACGTTGTTGCTCGGCCTCGGCGCCGGCAAAAAGGTTCCTTCGTGGGATGAATCGAAAAACGAATTCGTACCCAAAACCGAAGCGCAAATCACTTTAAGCTTCGATCATCGCAGCATCGACGGCGGCGGAGCCAGTCGTTTACTAAAGCGCGTGATCGAACTGCTCGAGAATGGCAAAGAACTCTGGGCACCGCGCGTGTCATAAGACATAGGGGCAGGATTCCGTTCGAGTCGAAGAAGAGTAACGCCACGCGGCGACAACACCGAGCAGAACGATCAATGCGCAGACGGCAGCCATGCCGCCTCCCCACAGCAGCCAAGCTGGTCCATACGCAACCGTAAGCCGACCATGTGTGCCTGCTGGAACTTCCAAAATGGGAAATAATCCACGATAAGATGTGATGGCGAGTTTCTGATCTCCGATGCGCGCTTTGTATCCTCGGAAATACGGACGCGAAAAGGTCAGAAGCGCAGACCGACCACCAGCCGGGACATCAATATCCGCGTCCACGAAGTTTCGAGAGTCATCAATCTGTGAGATCGTCGCCAGCACAAACTGCTCGTTAGGCCGTGAATCGATTGAGGTAACCGAGCGCACGCGTGAAAACGGCGCGCTGCGCCGATGAAAGACGTTTCCTTCTTCGGTTGAAACAACCAGTTCCCATTCAGAACTCGGCTGGGGCGTGATACTCAGTTCTTGCGCAACGACGATGCCGTCTACGCCCATTAAAGCCAGCTGGTTATCTCTGCCGGCTTGATCATTCAGTAAATGGCTTCCCACATCGGGATTGATTTCACCATGAATGCTTGTTTCAAATTCGCGAGCGACACCTGCGGCGCGGATCGGGCTGTAGCCATTGATGAATCGCAATCCTGCCCACATCGAGGTGCTCCCCGGCCTTAGCGTTTGGCCAACCGGTTCGGGTTTGTTTGCCGTACAATAGGTAAGCTCCGCCCATGGATACACACTGAGATAAAGCCGCTGGGGATCGAGCGGCGCAGGTTTAAGCAGTTTTTGAGAAAAATTGTAGCGCGGCACTCCACCGTTCGTCGGAACGCAGAGATATGTGGTGAGGAAGGCGCAAAACGTGATCCCGGCGGGCGTCCACGATCGAGAATCGGAACTGCGTAGGAAAAATTCCAAACAAACCCAAATCGCAGCCAATCCAATAAAAATCCAAGTGAGCGGAAAAGCGTCCGAACCGGTTGTATGGAAGATCAACGCGGCGACGCTTGCCAAAACGACGAGCGCAAGCGCCACTGTAGCCGGGGTCGGTGACCCCGGCTTTAAATGCAGGGCCTCCGCCGCACAGATTGCGAGGACGAGATGGAAAAATGGCAGCCATCGAAAACTCCAACGGAACAGGCCGGCGGTTGGAATCATGCAGAGCAACAGCACTAGCAAGAGCAATACGAGTTCCCATTTGATTTGCCTAACGACCAGTCGCGGACGCCAGATCAATGCTGGAACAAGCGCGGCGGGAGCAACCAAGCCGCAAGCAAATTCGGCAGCCGCATGTGGGCGGCCGCGCGAGGAAAAATCGGTCCAGTTCACTGTCCACGACGGCAGAACTAATCCCGGCAGCGCCGCAGGCGGAACGCGCCATTGCCAATGTGCTGCGGCGGACTGCAACTCGCGTGCCGAACCCTTAACCAGATCAAGCAGCGCCAGCCACGCGGGTGCGGAAAGCCCAAAACCGAGCGCTACGCCGAGAAGCATCGGCAGAACCGAGAAAATGTTGCCAGTTTGGACCAGTGACTTGATCGACAACCACGCAATGAGGAGCAACAGCATTAAAACCGTGTAGGGAAATCCGCCCGTAACGAGAAAATAAACGAATGGCGCCGGCCAGAGCCATCGCCATTTCGTACGTCGCGAATCCAGAGCGCGTTCCGCGCCCCACCACGCCCATGGCAGCCAGGTGAACGCGCCGAGTGCACCAAACCAATCGGTCGCCCCCCAGCAAATGATCCAACCGTTTAACGAGGCAATCAGCGCGACAAAGATGGATAAGGCGACTGAAAACCCTCGATCGCGCGCGAGTAAAAATGCGCCAATCGCGAGTACAAAGAGGTGCGCGATCGAAAGCGCAGCCGCCTGTTGTGGAAAGGCGAGCGGAAATTTCCAGATCAAAACGACGGCCGCATTCACGAAAATCGAAAACGTGCCGTACTGAAATTCGCCCGCGAGATTGCCGCAGACCCAGGAATACGGACTCAAGATTGGCCAATGACCCTCGGACCAACTGCGCGCCATGTCGGCGAACACTGGCAGCACCGACAATTCGTAATCGTCATTCCAAAAAACGAGCGGATTGTGCCAGAGCAATATCAGGCAGAAGGCAACGACGAGTAATCCGGCTGAAAGCGCGCCGGTAAGATTTTGCCACTGATTAACACGGATTTTCACGGATCAGAAAAAGAAATCCGTGTTTCAAACTCGCTCGTCGCCCGACTCACTCGCCGCTTGTTCTCGCGGCTTTGCCTTCTACGTCGCTCCTCCCGATCGCTCCGTTCATCCGTGTTCATCCGTGGCGATCAAAATTTTCACAGCACCACTGGCGTGCCCTCAGTCATCACCAGCACTTTTTTTTCGATTCCGTGCGCGCGTGCCGCCGCAAGCAATCGCTGCGGCGGTTCGTGGAGCGGCTCGAAACCGAGAGGGAACGTCCCGTAATGCATTGGGATTAGCGTCTTGGCGCGCAGCTCCAGAAAAGCTCTTACCGCCTCTTCCGGATTCATGTGAACTTCACGGCCTGTAGGCGCTTCATAGGCGCCTATGGGAAGCAACGCCAAGTCGACGCTGAAGCGGTCGCCAATTTCTTTGAAGCCCGGGAAATAAGCTGTGTCGCCACAATGAAAAATCGTGCGGCCATTCGACGCGATCACAAACCCACCGAAATCGCGATGCAAATCCGCGAGAAACCGGGCTCCCCAGTGGTGACATGGCGTAAGCGAAATCTTGAGCGGCCCAAGTTCGACGGTCTGCCAGTAGTCGAGTTCGTGCACGATGTGAAACCCGAGATCATGAACCAAGTTTCCCACGCCCGTTGGAACCACGATAGGTTGGTTCGCAGCTACCCGCCGCAACGTGCGCCGGTCGAGGTGATCAAAATGCGCATGCGTCACGAGTACGAAGTCAATCGAAGGCAGGTGATGGATTTCGAAGCCAGGCCGTTTCAATCGTTTGATGACCTTGAGCCATTTCGACCAAATCGGATCGATTAAGATGTTCACCTCGTGCGTTTGGATGAGAAACGAAGCGTGGCCGATCCAAGTAATGCAGATCTCACCTTCGCGGATCTTAGGAAATTGCGGCGGCACGTATTCGCCGGATCGCTTCACGAATAGCGATGGAATCAAAACGCTGGTCAGAAAATTGCGTTTATGCCAATCGGACCGCGGACGCAGCCGGACGCGGGTCGAATGCCGCCCCGTTGGAACAGGAGTATCGCCGTCTGGCGCCTGGCGAACAATATTTCGCCGTTTCTTTTTCGGAAAGCGGATTGGCACGGTCTTAGAACGATATGGGACAGTTACAAAGTGGAAAGCGTTAAAACGTTACAAACTTCAGACATAAGATTCACCGAGCGTTGGACGTTCTAAGCCTCTAACCCTTTGACCTTGTAACTTTCTACAACCGGCGTTCAGTTAATTCTTCACATGAGGAGCTGGAGGGTCTGCGTCACACTTTTTTTGATTTGTTCAGCCGGGATAGCATCCGCTTCGCGCTTGCCATTCGGCACGGTGTTCAGAGGTCAGGACCAATTCAACCGGCTAGTTGCCAAGGCGAAAGCAGAGAATTGGAAATCACTACCGATCGGTGATCGCACTGCGGCGGTTGGAAAAGCGCTGGTCGGTACTCGCTACAAACATTTCACTCTTGAGATCGATAACCGAATCGAATCGCCTTCGGTGAATTTCAACGGGATGGACTGCTGGACGTTCTTCGAAACGGCGCTTGGCTTTGCGCGAATGTTGAACGAGCCGGAATCAAATTGGACTCCGGAACGTTTACTGTACTACATCGAAATGGACCGTTATCGCGGCGGCCAATGCACGGGCGATTATCTTTCCCGGCTGCATTACCTGGAAGACTGGCTTTACGATAACGATCGCCGCGGTTTGGTTAACGACATGACTCGTCAGCTTGGCGGGCGGAGCGTTCCGCATTCTGCGCGAGAGATGACCGTTGGCTGGCGGCATTATCGTTATCTTGCTTCGAATCGCTCGTTGCTCGGGCCCCTTGCGCGAATGGAAGCGAATGTGTCATCGCGGCCGCTCTACGAAATTCCAAAAAGCCAGGTCGCTAGCATCGAGCCGAAATTGCGCAGCGGCGACGTCATTGGCGTAATTTCGCGCGAGCGAAACGGGCTCCATTCGACTGCGCATGTGGGCCTGGCACTGCGCACGGGCGATGGCGTTTTGCATTTCATGCACGCTTCCTCCCCCAGTAATTACGGCAAAGTTGTCGTGGACGACCGGCTCTCGAAATATCTGTATCGCTACGGCTCCGACAGCGGAATCCTGGTGGCCCGACCTTTGCGTTAGGATTCGTCGAACTTGTCCAATTCGCCGAGCAACTTTTGTAGTCTTTCGACGGCCTCCTCAGCATCCACACCGTGAGCTTCGAGTGTTGCCGTAGCTCCGCAATCAAGGTTGGCGCGGAGAACATCGATTAAGCTTGAAGCAGAATATCGACCGTCATTTGTCACGAACCAAATTTCCGATCGAAAAGTTCTGACGTGTTTTACAAAGTGAGCGGCAGGGCGCGCGTGTAATCCAAGCTTGTTGCTAACGCGGACCTCGCGCCGCGCGGACACGGACGCTCGCTTTTGCCTGAAGATCATGCCTGACTCGTACCCCAACGCCGATGCAGGAATTTCTCAATCGGCGAAAAGAAAATTTTATCGGCCAGTAAACCGATGACGACGATGACAATCATGATGCCGATGACCTGCTCCATGGCGTTTAATTCGCGGCCGTAGTGTAGAAGCTGTCCGAGCCCGAAACCGGTTAGAATCGTCACGAAAATCTCGGCAGCCATAAGTGAACGCCACGCAAATGCCCAACCTTGTTTCATCCCGCTAACGATAAACGGAAGCGCGGAGGGGAGAATAACCTTGAACCAAATGTGCAGACGCTTGGAGCCCATGGTCAAAGCAGCACGCCTGTAGATTGGCGGCACGTTACGCACGCCAGTTTCCGTGGCGATAACGACCGACCAGAGTGTGCCCATTACTACCACGAAAAGCATAGCGGCTTCCGTCTGCCCGAACCACAACAACGCAAGCGGGACCCAACAGACACTTGGCAATGTCTGGAGACCAAGGGCTAGGGTTCCAATCGTGTCTTGCCACACCTTCCAACGCGCGGTCAACAATCCCAATGGCAGCCCTATGACGAGTCCAATGACGTACCCTATAATCAATCGACGCATCGTAACTATCGTGGCCTTCACCAAAGTTCCATCCACCGCAGCTCCTTCCAGGTAGACTGCTACCTGGCGCGGCGCGGGCAGGAGGACAGGCGACCAAATCTTTGCGCGAAACAGCACCTCCCAAATCATCAGGAGAACAGCAAAAAAAAGTGCCGCCAACAAAAATCGTTTCATTCAGCGAGTGCGACCTCCAGTTGGCTATAACTCTTCAGCGCTTTCATAATTTCGGTGGCGTGAACCGCAAGATCGACGCTGTTGATGTCGCGCGGCCGAGGCAAGTCCACCGCAAATTCTTCACGAATGCGACCGGGACGCGGTGAAAAAACTATCACGCGATCGCCGAGACAAGCTGCTTCGCGGACGTTGTGCGTAACAAACACAATTGTTTTGTTCCGCGCTTGCCAGATTCGCTGGAGATCGCCATAGAGTTGCTCACGTGTCAGCGCATCGAGAGCGGCAAACGGTTCATCCATCAGTAGCATGCGCGGATTGGGAGCGAGGGCGCGGGCAAGAGACACTCGCTGCTTCATCCCACCAGAAAGCTCGTGAATGTTGGCACGCTCGAAGCGGCTGAGACCGACCAGTTCGAGGTAGTACTTAGCGACGTCGTGCCGATCTTTGTTTGTCAGATTCGGCTTGAGCTTGAGTCCAAATAGAACATTCCCAAACACGTTCAACCACGGGAACAAAGCCGGTTCCTGAAACATGACGAGCCGCTCGCGACCGGGCCCGGTTATTGGTTTCCCATCAGCCTGCACCGTGCCGCTATCGGGTTTTTCGAGCCCGGCAATGATATTGAGCAGTGTCGTCTTGCCACAGCCGCTGGCGCCAACGAGGCAGACGAATTCACCTTCCTCAACATTCAGGCTCACACGATCGAGCGCGAGGACTGCTCCGGATGCACCTTTGAAGTTTTTCGAGACGTCTTCAATCGCGAGCTTCGAGGGCGCGATGACCTCGAGCTCCTCGGCGGCTGAGGAACGTTGGCGGGGAAGTCGTTGCATTACGGGGTTTCGACCAGCTTGGAAGTGTCTGTCGCACCTTTCAAAAAACCCGCATCTTTTCCATCCTGCACAGACTTGGCGATCAGGTCACGGGATACTTCGCTTGTGAATTGAATCCGATTCCATGCCTGAGCGACAGCGTCCGGCGCGAAATCAGCGCGTGTTTCAGCTTTGAGTTCCGCGATCAATAACTTCTGCGCTTCTGCTTGATTCTGTTGCATCCATTTCGTCAGTTCCACATTCGCGTCTGCGATTTTCTTAGCAAACTCACGTCGGTCATGCAGGAACTTCACACTCGATACGAGCCAGGTAGTGATCGTATCCTTGTTTTCGAGAAACACGTGCGCCTTCGCATCACGTTCGAGCCGGGTTACCCAAGGCTCGACTGTCCATACCGCGTCGACGCCGCCATTTTGAAACAGTGCGAGTTGATCCGGATTGGCAGTCGGAATCACCATGACGTCGCCGCTGGTTTGGGTGACGTGGAATCCTTGCGCTTTCAACCATGCCCGACACGAAATGTCCTGAGTGTTGCCGAGTTGAGGCGTGGCGATCTTCTTTCCGCGAAAATCGACCGGCGCCTTGATCGGCGAATCCGCCTTCACTAACAGAGCAGC
>Ga0137418_10003657_pt1 | contig 14130 bp, 9 predicted proteins | sample CZODoug3_1_2_16f_FD_122242 | JGI IMG/M metagenome (GOLD analysis project Ga0137418, IMG submission 122242) | Vadose zone soil fungal communities from Angelo Coast Range Reserve, California, USA - CZODoug3_1_2_16fungal (Hybrid Assembly) | ecosystem: Environmental > Terrestrial > Soil > Vadose...
TAGACGAAGCCGCGCGTGGCGATCGCGGGTCCCGCGACGACCGCGCCCGCCCGGTCCACCGTGACCGCGACGGCCACGAAGCCGTCGTCGGCGAGGAGCTGGCGGTCGCGCAGCACGACCGCGCCGACGTCACCGACCGACTTGCCGTCCACGAGGACGCGGCCCGCGGGGAACCCGCCCACGGCGCGCGCCGCCGTCTTCGTCACCTCGAGCGCCGTGCCGTCCTCGATGAGGAAGACGCGCTCGGGCCCGAGCCCGACGCTCTCGGCGAGCCTCGCGTGGGCGAGCAGGTGCCGGTACTCTCCGTGCACGGGAATGAAGTACCGGGGGCGCGTCAGATTCAGCATCTGCTTCAGATCCTCCTGGCTCGCGTGGCCGGAGACGTGGACGAAGGCGTTGTCCTCGTAGAGGACCTCGGCGCCGAGCCGGTAGAGCGCGTTCACGACGCGACCGATCGTCCGCTCGTGCCCGGGGATCACTCGCGCCGAGATGATCACGAGATCGCCGGGCAGCACTTGCACATACTTGTGCTCGCCGGCGGCCATGAGCGCCAGCGCCGAGTTGGGCTCGCCCTGGCTGCCCGTCGAGAGGATCACCTGGCGCTCGGGCGGGAGGGCCGCGAGCTCCTCGAGCGGCAGGAGCAGGCCCTCGGGCACGTGGAGGTAGCCGAGCTCGGCGGCGAGCGCCACGTTCTTCTGCATGCTCATGCCGAGGAGCGCCGCGCGGCGGCCGTGGCGCGCGGCGAGCGTCAGGACCTGCTGGATCCGGTGGATGTGCGAGGCGAAGGTCGCGACGATCACGCGCCCGGCCGCGCGCGCGAACCGCTCACCGAGCGCCTGGCCCACGTCCGTCTCCGAGCGCGTGTGACCCGGGCGGTCCACGTTCGTCGAGTCCGAGCAGAGGACGAGGACCTCCTGGTCGCCGAGCTCGGCGAAGCGCCGGTAATCGGGCGTCTCGCCGTCGAGCGGGCTCGGATCAAGCTTGAAGTCGCCGGTGTGGACGATCGTGCCGACCGGTGTCTGGATGGCGAGCCCGATCCCGTCCACGATCGAGTGCGTCACGCGGATCGGCTCGATGCCGAAGGGGCCCAGGTCGAAGCGGGCGCGCGGCCGCATGGGCCGGAGGTCGGCGGACTCGAGGAGCCCGTGCTCGCGCAGCCGCTCGCCGACGAGGGCGAGCGTCATCGGCGTGCCGTAGACGGGCACCGGCGCCTCACGGAGGAGGTACGGGAGCGCGCCGATGTGGTCCTCGTGACCGTGCGTGAGCAGCACCGCCCGAAGGCCGTCGCGCCGGGCGAGCGCGTACGAGAAATCCGGGATCACGTGGTCGATGCCGGGCAGCTCGTCGTCGGGGAACATGAGGCCGCAGTCGACGGCGAGCAGGTCGTCGCCGCTCTCGACGAGCATCATGTTGAGGCCGATCTCGCCGAGTCCGCCGAGGGGAATGAGGCGCACCGAGGGTTCCACGAGACTCCTTTCCAGACCGCCGGTTCATCGTACCACTCACCGTCCCGGTTCCGAAGTTTCCCCCGGGACGCTCCGAGGTCATCGCGGCGAGCGTCCGCCGTGCGGGCCGAGGGAGCGCGCTAGAACGGCTTGTCGGCGGCGAGGCGGCCGAGCGAGGCGCGGGCGTGCTCGAGGAAGCGGACGCGCTCGGCGCCGGCGAGCGGCTCGCCCGGGATGAACTTCTCGCTGAGCGGGTTCACGAACTGCCCGTGTCTCGAGACGCGATAGTCGAGGTGCGGGCCGGTCGCCAGGCCGGTCATGCCGACGAAGCCGATCACCTCGCGCTGGCTTACGCGGACGCCCCGGCGGACGCCGCCGGCGACCTTCGAGAGGTGGTTGTACATCGTCCCAAAGCCCGAGCGGTGACGGATCGTCACCGAGATCCCGTTGCCGCCGTCCCAGCCGGCCGTCGTCACCACGCCGTCGGCCACGGCGCGCACCGGTGTGCCCATGGGGGCCCCGTAGTCGATCGCGAGGTGCGGGCGCACACCGCCCAGGATCGGGTGCGGGCGCGCGTACGTGAAGCCGGACGTGATGCGCGTGAACTCGAGCGGCGACTTCAGGAAGCTCTTCTTGAGCGAGCGGCCCTCGGGGTCGTAGAATCCCCAGCGCCCGTCGCCGGCTGGCGCGAAGCCCACGCCGGAAAGCGTCTGCCCGCTGCTCAGATATTGGGCCACGACGATGCGCCCGTAGTTCACGAAGGTGTCGCCCGCGTAGCGCTTCTCGACGAGCAAGCGGAAGCGGTCGCCCCGGCGTGTGTCGGCGGTGAAGTCGAAGTCCGAGGAGAAGATCTCGACCATCGCCAGCACGAGCTGCGGCGACTCGCCCACGGCCTCGATCGCCTCGAAGAGCGAGCGGTAGACCTCGCCGCTCACCGCCGCGACGCGCACGCGCGGCTCGGTCTCCGAGCGCGTGACCTCCCAGCCTCCCGGCCGCGCCGCCGCGGTGAAGCTGACCCAGGAGCTCGGCGCGTAACGGACCAGGATCGGCTCCTGGCGGAAGTTCCAGGTGATCGCGAGCTCGTCCACCGGCCGGAGCTTCTTGAGCTGGGCGCCCTTCCGGGCCAGGCGTTCAGCGAGCTCACCCGCCGCGCGCGCGGCGAGCCCCTCACGCGCGAGGGCGCTCACGAGGCTGTCGCCGGGCCTGATCCGGACGCTCCGGGTCGTCGACGGAAACGAGGTGCGGAACTCCGGCGCGGGCGGCTCCACGGGCGCGCCGGGCCAGAGATAGACGCGGGTCACCGCCGCGAGCGAGGTGAGGCTCACCGCGACCAGCGCCAAGGCGACGACGAGGCGCATCCGCATGACCTCGAGGCGCATCCACATGACCTCATCATAACCGCCGCGCGAGCTCGGCGAACTCGAGAATCGTCAGTGTCTCCGCCCGACGCCCGGGCTCCACACCGGCGGTCGTGGCCGCGCGTCGGACGACCTCGAGTGAAACCCCGAGCCCTGCGGCGAGGGCGTTGGCGAGCATCTTGCGTCGCTGGCCAAACGCCGCGCGGACCACGGCCTGGAACCTCTGCGCGTCGGCCAGCTCGACGCGCGGCCGGCGCAGCACGCGCAGGTGGAGGACCGACGACTCCACCTTCGGCGGCGGCCGGAACGCGCCCGGCGGCACGCGGAGCGCCACGCGCGCGTCGCAGTAGATCTGGGTCAGCACCGACAGGCTCCCGTAGACCTTGCTGCCGGGCGGCGCGGCCACGCGCTCGGCCACCTCGCGCTGGAGCATGAGCGCCATCTCGTCGATCGCGACGCGCGCCTCGACGAGCGCCATGAGGATGGGCTTGCCCACGCTGTACGGCAGGTTACCGACGACGAGGACACGCCCGCCGGGCGGCGCCGCGAGCCGGCCGTAGTCCCAGCGGCGCGCGTCCGCCTGGACGACCTCGACCCGCGGGACGCGCGCGCGCAGCCGCTCGACGAGCGCCGGGTCGACCTCGAGCGCGACGACGCGTCCCGCGCGTCGCGCGAGCTCGCCCGTGAGCGCCCCCTCGCCCGGCCCGATCTCGACGACGAGGTCGTCGGCGCCCGGGTTGACGAGGTCCACGATCCCGAGGACGATCGCGGCGTCGCGCAGGAAGTGTTGGCCGAGCGCGCGGCGCCTGGTCAGCGCGGCGTCTTCCGCCGCGCCCGGAGCTCCGCGAGGAGCGCCTCGTGGACCTCCCGGACCCGGCCGAGCGTGGCGGCACGGTCGCCCGAATTGTCGACCACGTAGTCGGCGAGCCGCGCCTTCTCCGCGAGCGGCATCTGGCTCGCGATGCGCCGCTCGACGTCCTCGCGGCTGCCGTCCCGCGCCAGCGCCCGCCCGCGCTGGGTCGCCGCGTCCGTCACGACGACGACCAGGCGGTCCATGTTTCCGTAGTTCCCGCTCTCGATCATCACGGGCGCATCGAAGATGACGATGCCGTCGAAGTCGCGGTCCAGCAGCTCCTGCACGCGCCCGGCGAAGCGCTCGCGGATCCGCGGATGGGTGATCGCCTCGAGGCGTCCGCGCTTGTCGGGATCCCCGAAGACGATCGCGCCGAGCCTCTTCCGGTCGAGGGCGCCATCGGGCCGGAGAACCTCGCGGCCGAACTCGCGCACGATGTCTTGCAGCGCCGGCTCGCCGGGCTCGACGACATCGCGCGCGAGGACGTCGGCGTCGATGACGACGCAGCCGAGCTGGCGAAACGCCTCGGAGACGGTCGACTTCCCCGTCGCGATGCCGCCGGTGAGACCGACGAGGAGAAACCGTCGGTTCACACCTCGGCCCAGTCCTTTCCCGTCTTCACGTCCACGACGACCGGTGCGTCCAGGGGCAGCGCCGCCTCCATGACCTCGCGCGCGAGCGCCTCGACCGCCGCGACCTCCTCGGGCGGCGCCTCGAAGAGGAGCTCGTCGTGGACCTGGAGGAGCATCCGGGCGCGGAGCCCTCGCGACTGGAGGGCCGCCTGCGTCCGGACCATCGCGATCTTGATCATGTCGCTGGCTGTTCCTTGGACCGGTGCGTTCATCGCCATGCGCTCGGCCGCGTTGCGCGCGACCGGGTTGGCGCTGGCGAGGTCCGGCAGGTACCGGCGCCGGCCGAGGAGCGTCGTGACGTAGCCGCGCTCCCGGCCCTCGCTGACCGTCCGGTCGATGAAGGCGCGCACGCGCGGATGGGCCGCGAAGTAGGCGCTGATGTAGCGCTGCGCCTCTTTCTGGTCGATCTTCGTCGCCTGGGAGAGGCCGAAGGCCGAGACGCCGTAGAGGATCGCGTAGTTCGCGCTCTTGGCGATCGTTCGCTGGAGCGAGGTGACCTCCTCCGGCTTGACCTTGAACACCTCCGAGGCCGTACGCGTGTGGATGTCCTCGCCCCGGCGGAACGATTCGATGATGGCGGGCTCGCCGGAGAGATGCGCGAGGATGCGCAGCTCGATCTGAGAATAGTCCGCGGCCACGAACCGCCAGCCCTCCTCCGGGATGAACGCCGCACGGATCCGGCGGCCGAGCTCGGTTCGGATCGGGATATTCATGAGGTTCGGGTCCTGGGAGGAGAGCCGTCCGGTGGCGGCCACGAGCTGGTTGAAGGTCGTGTGCAGGCGCCCGGTGCGCGGGTTCATGAGGCCGGGGAGCGTGTCGGCGTAGGTGCCCTTGAGCTTGGCGAGGCTCCGGTGCTCGAGGATCTTCGCCGGCAGCTCGTGGCGCAGCGCCAGCTCGGTGAGGACGTCCGCGTCGGTCGAGAAGCCCGTCTTCGTCCGACGGAGCGCCGGCAGCTTCAGCTTCTCGAAGAGGATATGCGCGAGCTGCTTCGGCGAGGCGATCGCGAACTCCTCGCCGGCGAGCCGGTAGATCTCGCGCGTCAGGTTGTCGAGGTCGCGCTCGAGCTCCTTGGCGAACGCCTCGAGGCGGGCCGGGTCCACGCGGATGCCGTGGCGCTCCATGCGCGCCAGCACCGGCACCAGCGGGCGCTCGATCTCCTCGTAGATCGTCCAGAGCTCCCGGGTGCGGAGCTCGGCCGCCGCGTGCTCCCAGTACCGGTGCACCGCGCGCGCGCGAGCCGCCAGCACGCGCCCGAGCTCGGCGGCCTCGCGCGCGGGCATGGGCGGGAGGCCCTCGCCGAACGCCTCGGCGCAGAGCTCCTCGAGGCGGTAGCTCGAGCGCGCGGGGTTCAGGAGGTAGGCGGCGACGGCGCTGTCATGGATGGCCGGCGGCTCGGCGCCGCGCGCGAGCCAGGACTCGACGAGCGGCTTCGCGTCGTGGACGACCAGGGTGCGGCCCGCGAACGCCCCCGGCGTCTCGGCGGGCGCGAGCTCCGCCGGGCCCGCGTCGGGATGGAACACGGCGATTCCGTCCACGCGCGGCTCGGGCGGACCCGCCTGGCCCGCCCAGTCGAGGGCGAGCGGTGCCCCGACGGGGGCGTGCGCGAGCCACGCCTCGACCGCCGCGCGGCCCTCGAGCGCGGGCACGGCCTCGTCGCTCACGGTCGCGACGGGCGCGGGCAGCTCCTTGAGGAGGCGCGTGAACTCGAGCTCCATCCAGAGGGCGCGGAGCTTCGCCCAGTCGGGCTCGACGCGGCGGAACGCCTCGAGGTCGAAGGCGAATGGCACCTCGCGGTTCAGCGTCGCGAGCTCGCGCGAGAGGAGCGCGTCTTTGCGTCCGGCCGCGAGCGTCTCGCGGAGCTTGCCCGGGACGAGCGTGAGATTCTCGTAGAGGCGGTCCACCGACCCGAACTGGGCGATCAGCTTCACGGCGGTCTTCTCGCCGACGCCGCGCACGCCCTGGATGTTGTCGATCGTGTCGCCCATGAGCGCGAGCACGTCGGTGATCTGCGCGGGCTCGACGCCCCACCGCTCGCGCACCTTCGCTTGGTCGTAGAGCACGGGCTCCCCCGTCCGGCCCAAGACGGAGAGCACGCGGACGCGTGGCTCCACGAGCTGGAGGAGGTCCTTGTCGCCGCTCACGACGACGACCTCGACCTCGGGGAGCGCAAGCGCGTGCGCGACGAGCGTCGCCAGGGCGTCGTCGGCCTCGAAGCCCGGGACCTCGACGCCCGGGATCCGGAGCGCCTCGACGAGGCGCCGCACGTACGGGAGCTGGCGCGCGAGGTCGTCGGGCATCGCCGCGCGCGTCGCCTTGTACTCGGCCGAGAGCGCGTCGCGAAACGTCGGGCCCGGCGGGTCCCAGGCGATCGCGAGGTAGTCGGGCTGCTCCTCGCGGATGAGCTTCCAGAGCATCGTGCTGAGGATCAGCACGGCCTGCGTCGGGATCCCCTTGGAGGTCGAGAGGTAGCCGACCGCGTGGTAGGCACGGAAGAGCTGCGAGTGGCCGTCGACGACGAAGAAACGCTTCACGCCAGATGCTCACTATACGCCGCGCGCACGGCGTCGGTCGTCGCGCGGTAGGCATCGAGGAAGGCCCGGCGCGAGGGGAAGGCCAGCGCGCTCGCCACGCGCGCCGGCATGGGGCCGGCGACCTCCAGCGTGTCGGCGGCGCGCGCGCCCAGCAGGCGGAGCGCGGCCGACACGCGGCGGAGGAAGCGGTAGTGCTCGGTGAGCCGCCGCGCCGTCTCGGGGGCGAGGGCGCCCGCGCGGGCGAGGCCGGCGAGAGCCGCCGCCGTCGAGCAGCCGCGCGTATCCGGGCGTGCGCCGCCGTGGACGAGCTGGAGCGCCTGGGCCAGGAACTCGACGTCGACGAGCCCGCCCCGCCCGTACTTGACGTGCCAGCGGCCGGGCGTCTCCTTGCCGAGCTCGATCTCCATGCGCCGGCGCACCTCGGCGATCTCCTTGAGCGACGCGCGGGGCAGCGGCTCCTGGTACACGAGGCGGCGGAGCGCGGCGCGGACCCGGCGCCCGAGCACGGGGTCACCCAGGACGAGCCGTGAGCGCGTGAGCGTCTGGCGCTCCCAGAGGTCGCCGTACTCCTCGTAGTAATGCTCGAGCGCGGCGACGCTCGACGCGAAGCCGCTCCCCTTGCTCCCGGGCCGGAGGCGGAGATCCACCGGGAACGCGACGCCGGCCGCGGTGATGTCGCCGAGCGTGCTGCCGAGCCGCTCGGCCGCGAGGCTGTAGAACCAGTGAGCGTCGATCGGGTCGCGGCCGTCGGTACGGCCGTCCGCGCCGAAGACCACGAAGAGGTCGAGGTCCGAGCCCGTGACGAGCTCGCGCCCGCCGAGCTTGCCCATGCCGACGACGACCGCCGGGACGAATGCCCCGCCGGGGTCGCGGGGCACGCCGTGGCGCTCGACGAGCGGCTCCAGTGTGAGCATGAAGCCCGCGGCCAGGACGGCTTCGGCGAGCGCGGTCATCTCGCGCGCGTAGCCCTCGATCGACGTCACGCCGAGGAGGTAGCGCCAGACGATCGTCAGCTCCTCCGCCTGCTTGAGTCGGCGCAGCGCGTCGCGCCGCTCGGCCTGCGACAGCCCCGGCTCGAAGACCGGCGCCAGCGCCGCGCGGTACGCGGCCTCGCGCTTCGGCGTGAGGAGCCGCTCGGGCGCGGCGAGCGAGGCCAGGAGCTCGGGCTGTGCGATCAGGAGCTGCGTGAGGAGGTCACCGCCGGCGCACACGCCCACGAGCCCGGAGAGGAGCTCGGGGCTCGCCGCGAGCAGCTCGACGAGCCCCGCGCGCGGACCCGCGGCGGAGAGGAACCGCTCGAACTGGTTCAGCGCCTCGTCCGGGTCGGGGCTCTTCCAGAGCGCGTCGAGCAGCATCGGAAAGAGGCGCTCGAGCGCCGCGCGGAGCTGACCGGCGTAGGGCACGAGCGGGCGTCCCTCGAGGATCCGCTGGAGGTTGTGGCGCGCGCGGTCCGGGTCCGCGAAGCCCGTCGCTCGGAGCGCCGTGACGCTCGGCAGCCGGAGGCGCGCGCGCGGGCTCGGCGCGCGCTCGGCGAAGAACTCCCTGAACGCGCGGTGCACGGCCGCGCGGATCTCGCGGTGTCGCGCCCCGAAGCGCCGGGCCGCGCGTGCGGGCGCGCCCTCGAAGCCCACGCGCCGCGCGAGACGGCCGAGCTCGTCGGCCGACGTCGGCAGCGTGTGGGTCTGGAATTCGTGCAGGATCTGCAGACGGTGTTCCACGGTCCGGAGATGCACCAGGGCGTCCGAGAGCATCCGGCCCAGGTCGGGCGCCAGGTACGCGCGCTCGGTCAGTCGGAAGATCGCCTTCAGCGTGTTCCGTTCGGAGAGCCACGGGTCGTCGCGGGCGTAGAGGAGCTGGAGCGCCTGCACGAGGAACTCGATCTCGCGGATCCCGCCGCGGCCGAGCTTGACATTGGTCGCCTCCGCGCCTTTCGCGCGGAGGGTCCGGTCGATCTCGCGCTTCATGGCGCGGATCGCGGGGACGATCCGGGCGTCACGCCCGGGCCGGTAGACCACCTCGCGCGCGAGCTCCATGAAGGAGGCGCCGACGCGCGCGTCGCCCGCGGCGATGCGCGCCTTCAGCAGGGCCTGGTGTTCCCACAGCTCGGCGCGCTCGGCGTAGTAGTCGCGGTACCGGTCGAGCGACAGGATGAGCGCGCCCATCCGCCCCTCCGGGCGCAGCCGGAGGTCCACGCGAAAGGCGTGCCCCTCGTCGGTGACCTCCTCCAGGAGGGCGACGAGCTCCTTGCAGACCCGCGCGAAGTAGTCGCCGTTGGCGATGCGCCCACCGCGTCCACCGGCCGTCTCGCCGTCGGCGCCATAGACGAACATGAGGTCGATGTCCGAGGAATAGTTGAGCTCCTCGCCGCCGAGCTTGCCCATCCCGATCACGGCGAGCCCCGTCTCGGCGCCGCCGGCGCAGAGCGGCGCGCCGTACGCGGCGCGGGCCGTCCTGTCCGCGACGCGGAGCGCTGCGGCCAGGCAGACGTCGGCCAGGCGCGAGAGCTCCTCCGTCGTCACGGCCAGGTCGGCGTCGCCCAGGAGATCCCGCGCGCCGATGCGGAGGAGGTGGCGGTACTTGAAGCGGCGGAGCGCGTTCATCTGCGCGTCGCGCGCCTCGAAGAGGGCCAGCGCCTGGGCGAGGTCGGCGGCGAGGTCCTCCAGAAGCCACACGCGCATCGTCGCCGGCTCGAGCAGCCAGGCGAGGTTCGACGGGCGCCGCCGGAGCGCATCGGCGAGGAACTGGCTCGCGCCGCCGACGCGGGCGAGGAGCGCGGCCGCGCCGGGATGCTCGGCCAGCGTGAGGAAGAGGACGGACCGGTCGACGACGGCCGCGTAGCGCTCGAGGTTGTTGAGCGCCATGTCCGGGTCCGGCGACGCGGCGAGCTCGGCGGCGAGTCGCGGCCAGGCCCGCCCCAGCAGCTCGGCGTCGCGCGGCGTCGGCGTCAGGCTCTCGACGTTGCGCCACGCCCCGGCCGGGTCGGCGAAGCCGAGCCGGCGAAGGTCCCCTCGCGTGGGATTCACACGGCCGACTCGCCCTTCTCCCCGGTCCGGATGCGGATGGATTCGTGCATCGGCAGAACGAACACCTTGCCGTCGCCGATGGATCCCGTCTTCGCCGCGGAGACGATGGTCGCGACGACCTTGTCCACCACGTGGTCGGCGACGACGACCTCGATCTTCACCTTGGGCAGGAAGTCCACCGTGTACTCGGAGCCGCGATAGAGCTCGGTGTGGCCCTTCTGCCGCCCGAACCCGCGCACCTCCGTGACCGTCATGCCGATGACGCCGATCTCCGTGAGGGCCTCCTTCACGTCGTCGAGCTTGAAGGGCTTGATGATCGCCTCGATCTTCTTCATGGCGTCAGACCTCCTCCAGGACCGAGATCGCCAGCGCCGACACGTGGGAGCTGATCCGCTTGAGATTCGTCAGGATGTCGAGGTGGATCTCCGACGTCTCGATGGACTCGGCGAGGCCGGCCCGGAGCCGCCGCAGGTGCAGCTCGCGCAGGTCGCGCTCGCGCTGCCGGATGTGCGGGCGCTGGTCGAGCACGTCCTGCGCCAGGGTCCGGTCGTTCGAGGCGAAGGCGGCGATCGTGCGCTCGAAGTTCTTCGACACCAGCGCGTGGAACTCTTGGATCTCCGCCCAGCCGGCGTCGGAGAAGTGCCGGCCCTGGTAGAGCTTCTTGCGCCCGAGCTCCATCAAGTTCTTGTCGATGATGTCGCCGATGTTCTCGAGGTTGCCGATGATCGAGATCAGGCCGATTTCCCTGCGCGAGAAGTCCGGCCCCATCGCGTCGCGCCCGAGGCGCGCCAGGAAGAGCTTGATCTCGCGCTCGAGAAAGTCCACCTGGTCGTCGCGCCGCTCGACGTCCTCCAGCAGCTCCTGGTGCTCGCTCGCGAAGACCACGGGCACGTCGCGGAGCATCCCCTGCACCACGTCCGCCATGCGCAGCGCCTCGCGCGTCGCCTGTCCGAGCGCGAGGGCGGGCTGGTCGAGCGAGCGCTCGTCGAGGTAACGGGTGCGGAACGGGTTGTCGCCCTGGTGGTCGTCCGGGACGAGCGCCTCGATCGCGCGGGCGGCGACCGGAATGAAGGGCAGGAACGCGAGGCTGATTCCGATGTTGAAGAGCGTGTGGGCGTTCGCGATCTGGCGCGCGGGCTCGTTCGCCGTCGCCGCCACCACCCGGGTGAAGGGGCCGATGAACGGGAAGACGAGCGCGGCGCCGAGCAGCTTGAAGGCGATGTGCGCCACGGCGACCCGCTTCGCCTCGGCGGTCGCGCCGACCGACGCGGTGAGCGCGGTGACGCAGGTACCGATGTTGGCGCCGAGGACGATCGCCACGGCGCCCGGCAAAGGCAGGAGCCCCTGATGGGCAAATGCGAGGGCCAGGCCCAGGGTGGCGGCGGAGGACGTCACGAGCGCACTCAGCACCGCGCCGACGAGGACGCCGACGATCGGGGTCTCGGCCACGCCGGCGAGGAGGTCGACCGCGAGCGGTGTCGCCTTGAGCGGGCCCACGTTGTCGAGGACCAGCTTGAGGCCGAGGAACACGAGGCCGAGCCCGAGGACGGCCTGGCCGACGTCCTTCACCACGCCACGCCGTCCCACGAAGCTCGTCAGGAAGCCGAGGCCGACCAGGAGCGGCGAGTAGTCCGTGACCCGGAAGGCAATGAGCTGCACCGTGACCGTCGTGCCGATGTCCGCGCCGAGGATCACGCCGAGCGTCTGGCGGAAGCTCATGAGGCCCGCGGAGACGAAGCCGATCAGTATCAGCGTCGCCGCCGCCGAGGACTGGATGATCGCGGTGATCGTCGCGCCCGAGAGCACGGCGAGGATGCGGTTCCGCGAGAGCCCCGTCAAGAGGCTCCGGAGGCGCCCGCCGAGCGCGCGCTGCAGCGCCTCGCCGCTCAGGCGGATGCCGTAGAGCAGGAGCGCCGTCCCACCGAAGAGCGCGACCAGCACCGTCACGGCGCACTCGGGGCGGCGGGGGCGAGTGGCCACCCCGCTTCGCCCTGCGCTCCCCCCGCCGCGGGCGTCAAGTGCGCGGTGTCATTGATGCTGACGAGGCGCGGCGGCTTCACGATCGTGAGCGAGCCGTTGTCGACGCGCAGCCGCCAGAGCGAATTGAACGAACACGCCAGCAGGTGGCACGCGTACACGCTGATGACGCCGCCGTGCGCGACGACGAGGACGTCGTCGCCGTTCGGGTGCGCACCCACGATCCGATCGACCGCGACGAGCACGCGCCGGCAAACCTCCTCGAGGGGCTCGGCGCCGGGCGGCGGGCAGTTTTGTGGGGCGCGGAGCCACGCGAGGTACGGGTCGCCCTCGCGCCGCCGGATCTCGTCCACCGTGCGGCCCTCCCACTCGCCGAGCGAAAACTCGCGGAGCTCCGGGAGCGGCACGACCGGGATCCCCGTGCCGCGGAGCGTGATCTCCGCGGTCTCGAGCGCCCGGCGCATCGGGCTCACGTATGCGGCGGCCACCCGGTAGCCGCGCACGGCGCGCCCGAGGGCCGCGGCCTGGGCGCGGCCGACCGCCGAGAGCTCGACATCCGTCGCGCCCTGGAACTTGCGAATCTCGTTCCACACCGACTGGCCATGGCGCGCGAGCAGGAGCCTCACGCGGCGCCTCCCGCCGCGGCGCGCGCGCGGGCGAAGCGCGCGAGCGTCTCCTCGCGCCCGAGCAGCGCGAGGACCTCGAAGATCGGCGGCGAGGCGGTGCCGCCCGTCAGCGCGAGGCGCGAGAGCTGGGCGAGGTCCACGAGCTTGACGCCGAGCTCCGCCATCAGGCTCCGGTAGACGCCCTCGATCGCCGCCGCCTCCCAGCCGGGGAGCGCGGCGAGGCGCTCGCCGAGCAGCGCGAGGTGCCGCGCCCCCTCGGCGGTCAGGTACTTTTGCGCCGCCGTCGGCTCGTACGCCGCCGGCCGCTCGAAGTAGAAGCGGCCCACCTGGACGAGCTCGACCAGGGTCTTCGCGCGCTCCTTGAGGGTGTCGACGATCCGGGCCAACCGCGCCCGGGCGGGCGGCTCGAAGCCGGCGGCGCGGACGAACGGCTCGGCGAGCGCCGCGAGCTCGGGCCCGGGAAGGCGCTTCAGGTATTCGTGCGAGAGCCACTCGAGCTTCGTCTCGTCGAAGACCGCCCCCGACGCCGCGACGTCCTTGATGTCGAACAGCTCGATCAGCTCGGCGCGCGAGAAGATCTCCTGGTCGCCGTGCGACCACCCCAGGCGAGCGAGATAATTGACCATCGCCTCGGCGGGAATGCCGGCGTCGCGGAACGCCTGGACCGATGTCGCGCCGTGGCGCTTCGAGAGCCGGCTCCGGTCCGCGCCGAGGATCATCGAGACGTGCGCCATCGCGGGAACGGGGTAGCCGAGCGCCTCGTAGCAGAGGATCTGCTTGGGCGTGTTCGGCAGGTGGTCGTTGCCACGGATCACGTGGCTGATCCGCATCGTCACGTCGTCGACGACGACGCAGAAGTTGTAGGTCGGCGTGCCGTCGGTGCGGACGAGGATCCAGTCGTCGAGCTGGCCGTGCTCGAAGGTCACCGGGCCGTGGATCAGGTCGTCGACGACCGTGGTTCCCTCCACCGGGATCCTGAGCCGGAGCGCGCCCGCGGTGAGCCCACGGTCGCGGCAGCGCCCCGAGTAGCGGAACGTCTCCTTGCGGGCCTGGGCGGCTCGGCGCTCGCGCTCGAGCGTTTCGGGCGCGCAGTCGCAGTAGTAGGCGCGTCCGGCCGCCAGGAGCTGCGTGGCGTGTTCGCGGTAGATCTCGAGGCGCTCCGTCTGGCGGTAGCCCGGGGCCGGTGGGCCCTCGTCCCAGTCGAGACCGAGCCACTCGAGCGCCTCGGTGATGAGCCCGATGTTCTCCTCCGTGGAGCGCGAACGGTCGGTGTCTTCGATGCGGAGGATGAAGGCGCCGCGGTGGTGACGCGCGTAGAGCCAGTTGAAGAGCGCGGTGCGGGCGCCGCCGACGTGCAGGTGCCCCGTCGGGCTCGGCGCGAAGCGCACGCGGACGGCACCGCTCATGTCGATGTCTCGTCGCTCATCTCTCGCAAATAGACATTCTACCGCGCACGGAACGGCTCGGGGATCATGCGTTTCCCGATGCTTGAGGGACGCCTAGAGGCGGATGACGTGCGCGACGTTGCCGAGGGCCCCGGTGGCGTTGCGCGTGTCCACGACCAGGGGCGCCGCACGCACGATCGCCGCCCAGTCGTAGGTCGCGTGGGCCGTCAGGACGAGGACGACGTCGCGCTGGCCGAGCGCGGCCCGGCTCCAATCCACCGACGTGAGCGTCAGCCGGTC
>Ga0137418_10003658_pt1 | contig 14129 bp, 9 predicted proteins | sample CZODoug3_1_2_16f_FD_122242 | JGI IMG/M metagenome (GOLD analysis project Ga0137418, IMG submission 122242) | Vadose zone soil fungal communities from Angelo Coast Range Reserve, California, USA - CZODoug3_1_2_16fungal (Hybrid Assembly) | ecosystem: Environmental > Terrestrial > Soil > Vadose...
AGCTTCGCGCTTCCGAAGCGGTTGCCCTGATACGTACGCCGGCGACCCGGCGTTGTCGAGCGGGCTCGATCTCAACGACAATGCGGCACGAATTGATTCCGATGCCCACCAATACGAGCGACTGATGAGGATCGCCATCACGGGCATCTGTGGATTCGTGGGGCACGAGCTGGCGCTGCAGCTCGTCCGCCGTTTTGCCGGCGCCGAGATCGTCGGCATCGACAACTTCAGCAGGCCGGGCAGTAGCGGGGCTCGCCTCGAAGTCTCCATTAACGATGGCTACGCCCTTTTCCGGATGGAACCGAAACATCGACGCGTCGACATGTGGGTTGAATTCCCAGTTCGCGAATTGAAATTCGACTTTGACGCCTCCCGGATCCACGATCAAGACGCGCAGAAGTTTTCCATTCGCTGGGTCAAGCTCGAATAAGGCATAAGAATTCTCAGTACGCGGCGTGCCGTTTTTTGCGTTCGGACCGTGGCCGTCATCATGCTCAGCGCTTCGGAAATTACATCGAAGGACCACGCCTCGAGCTGTGCTCGCAGGGTTGGACGAATCGATGACCACGTTTTTGCAGACTCGGGAAACCCGCATCTCTCCGGCCAGCAACGAGAACGGAGTCCGTGAATCTGAACTTTGTTTCGCCGCCATTTTCATTACGGTGTGGTCTGCGGGAACATAGAACCACGACCACTTGCCGTCGACCACGTACAAATTCGGTTCAGGAGATTGGTACTCCCAGCGCATTTTGCCGGGCTTGCCGAAATAGGCGACGCCCGCATCCGAGCGGACCAGTTTGCCATTGTCAAAATAGCGTTCCAAGAATGTCGCACGGAGAGTCTTTGACGATCGGTAGGCTGCTTCGAACTTGCGAATCAACGAGGAAGCATCCGGCGTCGCTTCGCGCGGTTCACTAAAAAGAAGAACGCAGGTCACGCCAAGAACAAAACTCCATCTCATGCACGGAGTTTAGCACTCGTCACGAACTACTGCAGCGGAGCGTCCGCTGAACCCGCTGCGGCTGAAACATTGAACCGGGTAATGTTGGCGGCGCTTGAATAAAAACTCCGCTGTCCGGTAATGCCGCGAGTAATCGGATCAGCATTGAGCGTGTATTGGTTTGAAGGCGTGCTCGAAGCATCCGGAACATACGTAAAAACGTATCCGCTCTTCGTTCCGTTCTGCAAGTTCTGGTCAAGATAACATGCAGCAGTGGAAGTTCCCGCGCACGGCGATGTTCCGCCGTCGCCTAAAGCAATAAGCGAAGGCGAGAAACCGACCGTTGGAAATGTCGACGAATACGAAACTTCAGCCGTGTTAATTCCGTGGATTGACGCCGCAGCAGAAGCCTCATTCGCCTGCATTCTGGAACGCAAAAGATTTGGAATTGCGATCGCCGCAATAATCAGAATAATAGCCACAACAATTAGCAGCTCGATCAGCGAAAAACCATTCCGTCCCCGCTTCATAGAAAGACTCTCCGTACCAACTTTTCCAGGCCTGGTTAGCCTAAGCATACTCTTGATGTCCTGCTTCTGATACGAGCATCCAAAGGGCCATTTTCAGTGCGATTGCCATACTGCTACCGCCTGATTCTACTGCCTTTATATCCCAATTCCTAACCCGCTGCTCCAGAATTCCGTGCGCACCGCCTCTTTTTGTTATTCCTCGCGGTTCGCTAACAATTTGTGTCGCTTTGCGGTCTGAACCGCTTTTCCTGCGCCAAAAATGGCAGAAGGGCACAGAGTTACTCTGTGCCCTTCTGGAAGACGAATCAAATCCCTTTGTTTATTGCAGCGGGGCGCTCGCAGAGGTTGCCGCACCCGCCGGGTCGTTGCGGATCACACCGGACTGGTCGGTAAAGAAACCGCGTTGACCGGAAGTGCCCTGTGATACCGGGGTCGCCACGATCGAGTAGCCGGTCGAAGGAGTGTTGCCATCGCCGGTGTACACGAACGTGTAGCCGCTCTTGGTGCCGCCAGCCAGAACGCTGTCAACCAAGTCGGCGCTGCCGGAAGTCGCCGCACCGCTGGTGCCAAGGTTCTTCAAATTGGCTGGATAGCCCGAGCTTGGATAGGTTGAGGAATAGGTAACCGTCGCGGTATTGATTGTGCGCATGGAACCAACGGCTGAAGCTTCGTTGGCTGCCATACGCGAACGGAGCAAGTTCGGGATGGCGATCGCCGCGATGATCAAAATAATCGCAACGACGATCAGCAATTCAATGAGAGAGAAGCCTTTCTGGTTCTTTTTCAAGTCAACCGCCTCTGTACATGGATTATCGACCCCAAAATACCGATCTATCGCCTCTCCCGAGCGAGCAACTAAAATTCCATTGTCCGATCGTTTTTCAGATTGGTTTCCAGATGTTACCTAACGTCGGTGTTTTCAATGTTATGCAAGAGCAACCGCGAATCCGTCCGGCAACAGCTGTGGAAACGTGCCTACACTTCAAGGCGAAATTGACGTTTTACGGCGACGGAAAACGGCGGCCCGACGTTATTCGTAACCAAACAGAAGTCCGGCGAAGCGGCTCGAAATTGACCGCCTGCAAAAAAAAAGAAGCACGGAACCGGAGTCCCGTGCTTCTTAAGTGTTAATTTCCCGAGGGCCGCTAAACTTATTGCAGCGGGGCGCTCGCAGAAGTTGCCGCACCGGCCGGATCGTTGCGGATCACACCGGACTGATCGGTGAAGAAGCCGCGTTGACCGGAAGTGCCCTGTGATACCGGGGTCGCCACGATCGAGTAGCCGGTCGAAGGAGTGTTGCCGTCGCCGGTGAACTTGAACGTGTAGCCGCTCTTGGTGCCGCCAGCCAGAACGCTGTCAACCAAGTCGGCGCTGCCGGAAGAGGCCGCACCGCTGGTGCCAAGGTTCTTCAAGTTGGCTGGGTAGCCGGAGCTGGGGTACGTCGAAGAATACGTAACCGCTGCGGTGTTGATCGTGCGCATAGAACCAACGGCTGATGCTTCGTTGGCTGCCATACGCGAACGGAGCAAGTTCGGGATGGCGATCGCCGCGATGATCAAAATGATCGCAACGACGATCAGCAATTCGATAAGAGAGAAGCCCTTCTGGTTCTTTTTCACTTTTTTAATCTCCTGACAAGCGTTTGAGAGTCTGGTTTACCGTTCCGAAGAACGTTACGCCGTATGAATGTGCATTAGTCGTGCCAACCTTGCGGAAACGACGTTGCCAGTTAGGACAACTACATAACACGCTTGTTATCAGATAGATAGAACGGTTCTAGTACTTTCGCCGCTGCCGCACGCCCGCCAAAACGGTCGCTCGGTCGGTAGAAATGACACTTTACGGCTACTTTGACTAACGCTTACTGACCACCTGACAATTCCCTGTCCGGTCCCCGTCCCTGATCTGTCCGGCCCCGGCACAGCCTTGTGGATTTGGAACTTCTCCCAGCCATCGGCATTGCGTCCTGCCTGCTGCTCCGCCTACTCTTCTCGTCGGGTTCCCGTTTCTTATACACACAGCACGGCTTGAGGCCAGCGGTGAAAAGAGTCGGTAGTTTCCTCAAATCAGGCGCAATCATCTTTACCGTGGCGCTCCTTGCTCGTCTTTTCTATCTGCTTTTTCTGCTGCATTCTGCGCCAACTCATGGCAGCCAGCATTTCTTGTACGGCGGAGAAACTGGCAGCATCGCCGCATCGATCGCTTCCGGCCACGGCTTCAGCTCGCCTCTCAGCGCGCCCTCGGGGCCAACAGCATGGATGACACCGGTATTCCCTTATATTCTTGCCGCTATATTCAAAATCTTCGGCATTTTCACGCTCAGATCCAATCTGGTGATTCGGTGCCTCGACATTCTGTTTTCGGCGCTCACCTCTTTTCCCATTCTATTTCTTGGCCGCAAACTTTTCGGCGAAACCGCTGCGGTTGTCGGCGGATGGATCTGGGCTTTCGCTCCCGCCGCGATCTACTTTCCGGTGGTCTGGGTCTGGGATATGAGCCTCTCTGCGCTGGCCCTGACCGCAGCTCTTTGGCTCTGCTACAAAATAGAAAATCGCGATGACCTAAAATCATGGAGTTTGCTCGGATTTGTTTGGGGTTTCGCAGTGCTGGTAAACGCCGCTATCCTGTCCCTCTTTCCGGGCTCACTAGCGTTCGTTCTGTACTCCCGACGTTCTCGCGGTTCAGCATGGCTCAAACCTGGTGGCCTGGCGCTCCTGGCATTCGCGATTACCATCGCTCCGTGGATCATCCGAAACGAAATTCTTTTCCACGGCCAGGTGGTCTTGCGCTCTAACTTTGGCCTGGAACTCTGGCTTGGCAATAATCCCGAAGTCCCCGATACCTGGACGTGGTGGCTGCATCCCACTGGATCGCGGAAAGAGTACCAAGAGTTTTTCCGCGTCGGAGAAGTTGCCTACATGCAGGAGAAGACAACTGCGGCCATTCAATTCATCAAATCGCATCCCACGGAGGTATTGCGTTTCCAAGCTCACCGCTTCCTGGAGACTTGGACCGGAAACAGCGACGCCTTCACGGATATCTGGAACACCAAGGACTTAGCCTTAAGAGCGGAATTGCTTGCCAACTATTCGCTCACGCTGTTGATGCTGCTCGGACTGCTGTTTGCCTATCGTGCGTCGCCGCTAAATTCGCTGCCGTTGTTGAATGCCGTCGTAATTTTCCCGATTCCCTATTATCTCTGCCACACCAATCCCCGCTATCGTCATCCGATTGATCCGGTGATCGTACTGCTGGCGGGATACGCGTGCGCGCAAATCGTAAGAATTGTCAGAAGTCGGATTGAGTCTGGAAATATCACTCAGCATGCAAAGGCCCAGCCCGTGCGCTGAGCGTTCGCGGCTTTTGCGGCTACTCGCTATCAGATTCCGTGTTTTTTCGCGTAGTGCCGGAACGACCGATACGTCACTTTCAGCAGTTCCGAAGCCCGCGTCCTTACACCACCGGACTTTTCCAGCGCCGCAAGCAAGAAACGCCGCTCGGTGTCCGCAATCTCTTTTTCAAAATCCACGCCGCCTTCAGGAAAACTGGATCCGGGCGAAGCTCCGTTCAGTCCGGGAGTACTGGCGTAGCCGGCAATGCGGTCCGGCAAAACGCGTAACGAAATTTCAGTTCCGGTTTCCAGAGCCACCGCGCGCTCCATGGTGTTTTCCAATTCGCGAACGTTCCCGGGCCAATCGTAGGTCTCCAGTTTGCGAATCGCCTCCGGCGAAATACCTTCCACCGGTTTTTCCATGCTGCGCCGGAAGCGCTCCAGGAAATGGCGCGCCAGCAGCGGAATGTCTTCGCGGCGTTCGCGCAGCGCCGGCAACTGAATCGGAATCACGCTCAAGCGGTAATACAAATCCTCGCGAAAGCGTCCTTCGGCGATCTCTTTTTCAAACTCCTTATTGGTCGCGGCAATTACTCGGACGTCCACATCGACTTCTTCGTTGCTGCCCAGCGGCCGGATTTTTCCTTCCTGCAGCACCCGATATAGCTTCACCTGCATGGTCAGGGTCATGTTTCCGATCTCATCCATGAACAATGTTCCGCCATGCGCGGCTTGAAACAGTCCGCGGCGATTCTCGTTGGCTCCGGTGAATGCGCCCTTCATGTACCCGAACAGCTCTGATTCCAACAGTGTCTCGGGAAATGCACCGCAGTTAATGGTAATGAACGGCGCTTGAGCGCGTTGGCTATTTTCGTGGATAGCCCGCGCCACCAGTTCCTTACCGGTTCCACTTTCGCCGGTAATCAGCACCCGGCTGGATTGCGGCGCCACCGTTTGAATCAAATCAAAGATTGCGCGCATGTTGGAACTCTGGCCGATGATGTTGTCCAGGCCCGTTAGCTTGCGAAGTTCCCTTCTCAAGTATCCGGCTTCTTTCTTCCACTTCATGCTTTCGGTTACGCTGCGCACCGCGCTGCGCAACTGATCCACCAGTTCATGGTCCTTGATGACGTAGCGGTCTGCGCCGGCATTTATCGCGGCGATTGCCGTATCCAGAGTGGGAACCCCGGTAACCAGCAAAAAGAAAGTCTCCGGCGCTACCTCCTTGGTGAATCTCAAAAGGTCCACTCCGCTTTCGCCCGGCATGCGCACATCGGAAATTACGATATCGAACAGCTGCGACTCCAGCTTTCGCTTCGCGGTTTCCACGTTGTTGGCCACTTCAACGCGATGACCTTCCTTGCGAAAGGTAATCTCCAGTAGTTCGCAGATGGAGCGTTCGTCATCGACCACCAGAATGTGGGCCATTTCCCGTACCGTTTCTTTACTGGCTGTTTTGCTGGCTAGCATAATTCCTCAGGCCGTTCGCGGCAGTTCCACAATGAACTCCGCTCCCTTGTCTTTTTCTGAAATCACGCTGATTCTTCCGCTATGCGCTTGCACGATCTGATAAACGATCGAAAGCCCCAGTCCGGTCCCGCCCTCAAACCCGGATTGCAGCGGTTCGAACAGCTTGGCTTTTTGCCGCGCGTCCAGCCCAAAACCGGTGTCGCGGAACGCGATTCGCAACCACGCGGTCCGCTCTTCCAGCTTCACCGTAAGTTTTCCGCCCTCGGGCATTGCTCGTAGCGCGTTATCACAAAGGTTCCAGAAAACCTGCTTGATTTTGCTGGCGTCCACTCGCGCCATCGATGCTTTCCCGTTGTACGCCCGCTCAATCTGATATTTCGTTCCCACGTCGGGCTTCTTTTCCATCAGCATCACCGCATCATCCAGAATTGCGCGCACATCCTCATCATGAAATTCATAGTTCTTTTCGCGCGAGTAGTTCAAAAAGTCGGTAATAATGCGATTCAGCCGCTCCGATTCGCGCGCGACGATATTCACCAGGTGCCGCTCGTCCTCTTCCAGCGGTACTAATCGCCCCAATTCCTTCACCGCTCCGGCCATCGCAGTCAGCGGTTGCCGAATCTCGTGAGCAATGGCCGCCGACAATCTCCCCAGCGCTGCCATGCGGTCCTTGGTCGCCACCTCTTGCTCCAACCTGCGCAGATCCGTCAGGTCTTGAAAATTGAATACGTAGCCCAGTCGACCAGAGTCCCTCGACCGCAAAAAAGAAACGCTGATTCCCAGGAATCGCTGTTTCCCGCTTGGCGATTTGTAGTCGATCTCTCGCCGCAATCCGGCCTTTTCGGTCCCAGTCATCAGCCCGGGAAGCCAGAAGTCGCTGTTCCATTCTTTTAGCGAGACTCCGCGCAATTCGCTGAACGTTTTTTCCAGGATCTCCTCGCCGGTGCGGTTTAAAACCACGATTCTGCCTTCGCTATCCGTGGTCAGTAATCCTCCCCGCATCGAGTGGATGATGTCCTGTGTGAAATCCTGCAAATCCAGCAGCTCTTCCCGTTTAGCCTCCAGTTCCTTCCCCTTGCTCCGCAGCAAGTGCGAAAGCAGGCTTCCCAGATACGCTACCGCGAGAAAACCCAGGCTGTGACTGACGAACCAGACGGCAATAGCGCCTTTTGATCCAAGACCTATTCCGGAGGACGGCAATTTGCCGGAATACACCAGCCATTCCAGCGCAAACAGTGCCACCAGCGAACCACAGGCAGTAAGGAACGTTCCGCGGCGGGAAAACAGAATACTGGCGACGATAATCACCAGCAGATACAGCGAAATAAAGTAACTGTCTTGAATTCCGGTGGCGTATACCACTCCGGTAATTACCAGGATGTCGCACGCGACCTGCAGACCGCCCTGCCAGGACGCGTCAGGAATCCAGCGGACTAGGATCAGCTCCAGGGAGGCCAGAGTGATCCAAAAAACGATCACCGAGAGAAACAGTTTGCCGGTTGGCTGGCCCACCGAGTACTGCGGCCAGAAAAAACTGACCGCCAAAATCAGCACAATCATCATCAGCCGGACCCGCGCCAGCCACTGCAGCCATTCCCGATTTGTGCGTTGCGAATCCATGCCGCGCCCGATCCTACCCCCGAGTTAAAACAGACGAGGGAAGACAGCCGTTTCCGGCCAGTCTCCCCTCTTGCAAACCTCTACCGCCATCCGGAGACAAAAACCGGACTAGTGCGCTTCGCTGAGTTTTCCAATCAGCGTGAACAAAGGCAGATACATGGAAATAACCACGCCACCGACCACCACTCCCAAAAACACGATCATTACGGGCTCCAGCGCGGTCAGCAAATCTTTCACCGCGGAGTCCACTTCTTCTTCGTAGAAGTCCGCGATTTTCTGAAGCATCGCGTCCATAGCGCCAGTCTGTTCACCCACCGCGATCATCTGGGTAACCATTCCTGGGAACACTTGCGAATCTTTTAGCGGCTCGGTCAATGATTTGCCTTCTTCCAGTGACTTTCGAACCTGGATCAGGGCTCTCTCGACCACCGCGTTACCCGCTGTTTTGGCCGTAATGTCCAAACCCTCAAGGATAGGAACACCGCTGGCGATCAGCGTACCCAAGGTTCGCGTAAACCGCGCCACCGCGATTTTCCGCATCAAAATCCCAAGTACCGGAAGCTTTAAGATCATCGAGTCTAGAAAGAATCGGCCCCCTGTCGTACCGTACCAGGCCTTCAACGCGAACACCGCGCCGATGCCCCCAAAAACGAACAGGAACCCGAACCAGCTGCCCACTAGGTCGCTTAACTTAATTACCAAGCGGGTTGGCAGCGGCAGCGTGGCGCCCAATCCGGCAAACAACGTCGCGAAAATCGGCACGACCTTCCACAGCAGCAGGATGATCACACCGCCGGCGATGGTCAAAACGCCGACCGGATAAATCAGCGCGGATTTAACTGCCCGCTGCAACTTCACGTTCTTTTCGATATACGTCGAGAGCCGCTGCAAAATGGTGTCAAGAATACCGCCCGTTTCGCCGGCTTCCACCATGTTCGTGTACAGCGGGTCAAATACCTTTGGTGATTGCTTCATCGCCGCCGAAAGCGTGGTTCCGCCTTCCACCGACGACCGCGTGTTCACCAGCACCTTCTGGAAAGTCTTGTTCTCCTGTTGCGAAGCGAGAATTTCCAGGCATTGCACCAGCGGCAACCCGGCGTCGATCATCACCGAGAACTGCCGCGTGAAGATCGCCAGCTCTTTGGCGCTTACCCCGGCGCCGAACGTCGGGAGATTGATCTCCCGGCCCTTCTCGCTCATTTTCGTCGCGGTGATCTGCTGGCGCTTCAGCAAGTTCTGCAGCTCCGCCTTGTTCTGCGCCATCATCTCTCCGGTGACGTTGCCACCGGCGCGATTTGTTCCTCGGTACGTATAGACCGGCATAATCTCCTCCTCGGTCGCCAAATCTCAACAATTCGAATTACTGCACTGCCCAAACTCTTCGCTATCGCTTGGTTCCTACCGGAGTCCGCTGCGACCCGGCCGGCGCGCTGGAGACGCCGCGATTGATCATGTCCTGCAACTCGTCCGGATTTGAGGACCGCAGCAGCGCCACTTCCAGGGTGATCTGCTTCGCAAAATAAGTATTGGCCAGGCACTGGTTAAAGGTCTGCATTCCCGATTGCCCAGTACCGGTCTGCATCGCCGAATAGATTTGGTGAATTTTGTCCTCGCGAATCAGGTTGCGGATCGCAGGATTCGGAACCAGGATTTCCATCACCATGGCACGGCCGCGGCCGTCGATTCGCGGAATCAGCGCCTGGCAAAGCACGCCTTCCAGCACCATCGAAAGCTGCGCGCGAATTTGCGGCTGCTGGTGCGCTGGAAAAACGTCGATAATACGGTTAATGGTGGACGACGCGGAGTTGGTGTGCAGCGTCGCGAACGTCAAGTGCCCGGTTTCCGCGATCCGCAACGCCGATTCAATCGTTTCCAGGTCGCGCATTTCGCCGATCAGCACCACGTCCGGATCTTCGCGCAATGCGGCCCGCAGCGAATTCGAAAACGAGTGAGTATCCGCGTGTACTTCGCGCTGGTTGACCAGACACTTTTTGTGATTGTGCAGAAACTCGATCGGATCCTCGATCGTGATCATGTGCTCTTCGCGTTCGCTGTTGATCTTGTCCAGCATCGCCGCCAGCGTCGTCGATTTCCCGGAACCAGTCGGCCCGGTCACCAGAATTAATCCACGCGGCTTGTCGCACAGGCCTTTGACCACCGGCGGCAGTCCCAGCGAGTCAAACCCCTTGATTTCCCAGGGGATGGTACGGAATACCGCGGCCACCGCTCCGCGCTGATTAAATACGTTGCCGCGGAAGCGTGCCAGATTCTTCAACCCGAATGAAAAGTCCAGTTCCAAGTTCTCTTCAAAGCGATGTTTCTGCGCATCGGTCAGCACACTGTAAGCCAGAGATTTGGTGTCAGCGGCACTCAACGGCGGCATGTCCAGCGGACGCAGGTGGCCGTGTACGCGCACCCGTGGAGCGCTATTGGTCGTGATGTGCAGGTCGCTGCCGCCCATCTCGATCATCTTCTTCAACAATTCGCTCAGCGTAATTCCAGACATCTTTGTACCCTCTTTGCTTCAGAACTCGTACCGACCAACATTCAAAGCTCTTTTCCTCTACAAAACCGTTTCGCGCAGTACCTCTTCCATGGTGGTCATCCCCAACGCCATCTTCATCAGTCCGCTTCGCCGCAGCGTCAACATTCCCAGTTCCACTGCTTTCTTTTTCAACTCCAGCGCGGACGCCCCAACCAGGATCAATTCGCGCAACTCGTCGGTAATTTCCATCACTTCGTACAACCCGGTTCTTCCCTTGTAGCCCCCCTTGTTGCAAATGTTGCAGCCTTTGCCGTGATAAATCTTGGTGGTCTTGACCTCTTCCACCGTGTAGCCGGCATCCAGCAGCACCTGGGTCGGTACTTCCAATTCTTCCTTGCAGTTCGCGCAAATGCGCCGCACCAATCGCTGTGCGCAAATCAGGTTCACTGAAGTGGCCACAAGAAACGGCTCAATACCCATGTTCATCAAGCGGCTGATTGTTGATGGCGCATCGTTGGTGTGCAACGTGGACAGCACCAAGTGCCCAGTCAGCGCGGCTTTTACCGCAATTTCCGCGGTTTCAAAATCTCGAATTTCGCCGACCAGGATGATGTTGGGGTCCTGCCGCAAAAACGCGCGCAACGCCGCTGCGAAGTTCAACCCGATCTGTTCCTTCATCTGCACCTGGTTGATACCGCCCAACTGGAACTCGACCGGATCTTCCGCGGTCATGATGTTGGTATCCACCTGGTTTAGCCGCGCTACCGACGAATACAGCGTGTTGGTTTTTCCCGAACCGGTCGGCCCGGTGACCAGCACCATTCCGTAGGGCTTCAAAATGCTACGCTCGAATTTGGTCAGCGATTCCTGCTCGAACCCCAGCTTGGTCATGTCCAGCCGCAGGTTTTCCTTGTCCAGCAACCGCAACACGATCTTTTCGCCGTACAACGTAGGCACGGTGGAAACACGGAAATCGAGCTCTTTCTTCTTGCCGTCCGCCTTGTACTTGATCATGATCCGGCCGTCTTGCGGCAAACGCTTTTCCGCGATGTCCAGCTTGGCCATGATCTTCATACGGCTGGTGATCGCGTCTTTCAACTTCAGTGGCGGCGTCATCACCGTCTGCAACTGGCCGTCAACCCGGAATCTCACACGCAATTCGGTTTCGTACGGCTCCATGTGAATATCGCTGGCGCCTCGCTTCACCGAGTCGGTCAAAATCAGGTTCACCAGCTTGATGATCGGAGCCTCTTCGGCGGCCTTCTCCAAAGAAGCCGTATCCAGCTCGGTCTCATCCGCGGCCAGCTCCAGCTCCTCGTCCACCAGGTCCCGCATGAGGTTGCTGAGCTCTTCGCCGTTGGCATGTGCTCCGCCATAAAATCTTGAAATGGCATCGGCAATCGCCGATTCCGACGCCACCACCGGCTCCACGTTGAACCCGGTCATGAACTTCACGTCGTCCATCGCGAACACGTTGGTCGGATCGGTCATCGCAATCGTCAGCACCGAGCCAACTCGCGATAGCGGAACCACCTGATAGCGCAGCGCAGTGTCCTGCGGAATCAGCCGAATGACGGTGGGATCGATTTCGTAATATTTCAGGTTGATGGAGGGTACGCCATACTGCCGCGACAGCACGCCGGTAATATCGTCGTCGGTGATAAAGCCCATTTTGGTCAGGCAGCTTCCCAGCTTGCCGCCGTTCGCTCGCTGGTACTCGAGCGCCTTTTGCAGCTGATCCTGGGAGATCAAGCTTTCTTTGACTAGAATTTCGCCTAGACGCACGGACATCCGCGGAGCTCCAACGATCGTTTCACTCACGGCTAAAAGTAACAAAACTTGTCACTCGGTGGGCTGAGATTTTTTCCCATCGTTCTGAACTCGCTAACCCCTGTACCCACGGCCAGTGCCTGTTCTTTCGCGCAGTTTCGCTGTCTTGACTTGCTTCCGGCGCATGGTTATCGTGCCTCTACGATGGCCGCATCGCGATCCCAGCCACAAAGTGTCAATCTATTTGAGGCAGATTCTTCATCTGGCTCTTGGCGCCTTCTCTTTCGCGGTTCAAGGGAAACCATTTTCACATCTTCAGCGCCCCTGTTAAGGTACTTCCAAGCACTTTTCGCCGCCCATGGCACGCAACACTGGTGGCCCGGCCGCACTCGTTTCGAAGTCATCGTAGGCGCCATCCTCACGCAAAACACTTCCTGGACCAACGTGGAACGCGCCATTGCCAACTTGCGCCGCGCGCGCCTGCTTTCTCCCGCCGCCATGCTGCGTGCGAGCTCTCCGAAGCTCTCCGCGCTGCTCCGCCCGTCTGGCTACTTCCGTCAAAAAACAAAAACCCTGAAATCCTTTGTGCGCTTTCTTTACCGTGAACACTGCGGCTCGCTCTCCAAACTCTTCGCTACGCCTACCTCTGTTCTTCGTGACCAACTCCTCTCCCTGCGCGGCATCGGACCGGAAACCGCCGATTCCATTCTTCTCTATGCTGGCAAGCACCCGGTTTTTGTGATCGACGCCTACACCCGCCGCATCCTCGAACGCCACGGTCTCGCTCAGCCCAAAGCCAGCTACGAAGAGCTCCGCCAACTCTTCCACTCCGCTCTTCCGCTCGACCACCGCCTCTTCAACGAATTTCACGCTCTTATCGTCCACACCGGCAAACATTTCTGCCGCAAACAAACTGCAATCTGCTCTACTTGTCCCTTGCGGCAATTTTTGCCATCTGACGCGCCTCTTTTTCCAACGGCCCCCGAGAAGCGGAGCGCGCCCTCGCCGGCCGCCGGTCGCCAGTCACTGGTCCTATCATCATGACCTCCACCACTTCCAGCCAACGCCGTCGTCTGGTCCTTGCCGGCGTGGTACTCACCCTGCTCATGGCCGCGGTCTTCACACTGGGATCGCTCGATACCCCTTTTGACCCGCGTAGTTGGCGCGAAAATCTCGCTCTGTATGCCGTTTCTTGTGTCATCACCGCGGTATTCATCGTCTTTCTTCTGATTATTTTCCGCACCATCTTTCGGCTGTGGGCCGAACGCAGCCGCGATCAGCTCGGCGCTCGTTTCAAGACCAAAATGGTTGTCGGAGCCGTCGCCATCTCTCTGCTCCCTGTCATTTTCATGTTTTTCATGAGTTATGCGCTGTTGAATCGCACCCTCGCCCGTTGGTTTCCGCGTCCCATTGAGATTGCATCGGAACAAAGCCGGGCGCTTCAGCAGGAAATGTCTCACGCCGAATTTCAGCGCCTTACCCGGCTGGCCACGGTGCTGGACTTCTCCACACCAGCGAAATTGGAATCATCGGGATCCGTACGCAAAAACTTCTGCAACTCCGCCGATGCATTTTGGCGCGTGAATTCCAGCGGCCGGGTCGAATCCTTTGTCGATTGCCTTCACGATTATTCCAACGGAAAGCCGCCCGCCGCTTTGGACCGCCCGGCGCCTCCGCAACTGATTCAACAATTGCCCAGTGGCGCGGAAGTCTGGAAAGGGCCCAGCGACCTTCTCCTCGCCGGCCAGCCCATCACGTTGCAAAACGTCTACCAGTCCGATGGTTCGGCTGTGAATACGTCATCCTTGATCCACGATAACAGCAGTCCTCGCACTTTTACGTGGAACGTTGAGTCCGAAGTAGCGTTGCGGAAAGATTTGAGTGTTAGACTCGGCTACTTTGAATCCCATTCGATCAATCTTTTTGTCGTGAATCCGATCCTTACTGGGACAGGCACAGCAGGTTTCCTGGCACTTCAAAACA
>Ga0137418_10003660_pt1 | contig 14128 bp, 5 predicted proteins | sample CZODoug3_1_2_16f_FD_122242 | JGI IMG/M metagenome (GOLD analysis project Ga0137418, IMG submission 122242) | Vadose zone soil fungal communities from Angelo Coast Range Reserve, California, USA - CZODoug3_1_2_16fungal (Hybrid Assembly) | ecosystem: Environmental > Terrestrial > Soil > Vadose...
GCCGCCATTGCGGATTACGACCGCGACGGATGGCTGGACATCTATTTCTGCCTTTACGCCTATTACCAAGGCACGGATCAATACCGCTACCCCATGCCTTATTACGAGGCAGAGAATGGCCCGCCCAATTTCATGGTGCGCAACAACCGGAACGGAACCTTTCGCGATGTCACAAGGCAATCCGGCCTCGATCAAAACAACACGCGCTTCAGTTTCTGTTGCAGTTGGGGTGACTACAACGGCGATCTCTGGCCAGACCTCTACGTGGTCAACGATTTCGGACGCAAAAACCTTTATCGGAACAATGGCGACGGCACCTTCACCGACGTAGCCCGCGAGGCCGGTGTGGAGGACATCGGCGCCGGCATGAGTGTTTCGTGGCTTGATTTTGACAATGACGGCAGGGAAGACCTCTACGTTGCCGACATGTGGACGGCAGCCGGTATCCGCATCTCCGAGCAGGAGATTTTTCAGAAGGATGCCGATCAAAAGGCCCGTGCACTCTACCGAAAGCACGCGAAGGGCAACTGTCTGTACCGAAACCTCGACGGCAGTTTTGAAGACGCCGGCGCACGGTCCGGAACGACCATGGGACGCTGGTCGTGGTCGAGCGACGCCTGGGATTTCAATCACGACGGTTTTCCGGATCTGTACATTGCCAACGGGATGGTTTCGGGAACGATACGAGAAGACCTCAACAGCTTTTTCTGGCGACAGGTGGTGGCCAATTCACCGAATGAGGCCAAGCCAAGCCATGAGTACGAGCAAGGTTGGAATGCCCTCAACGAGCTTATTCGGTCTGACCACACCTGGAGCGGGTTCGAGCGGAACGTTTTCTACATGAACAATCGAGATGGAACCTTCTCTGATGTTTCGGGAATTGCCGGACTGGACTTTTTGGAAGACAGCCGGACGTTTGCCCTGGGCGATTTCGACCGGGATGGCCGGTTAGAAGTTGTCTTGAAGAATCGCAACAGTCCGCAGTTACGATACCTGAAGAATGTGCTGCCAGAACTGCCCCCCGTAATCTCTTTTCGCCTTTCCGGGAAGGAGAGCAATCGCGACGCCATTGGAGCCAGGATCACGGTGGAGACGGAATTGGGCCGCCAGAGCCGCATCCTCCGAATTGGTTCCGGGTTCCTCGCGCAACACACGAAAGAGATGTTTTTTGGCTTGGGGACTATAGAGTCGCGTGTTCAAGCCACAATTCAATGGCCCAGCGGATTCTCCCAGAGGCTGCACGACTTGCCAATCAACCACCGGATTTGGGTGGAAGAAGGGCTGCCGCCATCGCGAATGGAGCCTTTCGCCAAATCCTTGAGTTGGCCGGCAACCGCAACAGCTCCTTCCACCAGCGAAACTTTGCCGCATTCTGTGGAAACTTGGCTGCTTGTGCCGGTTCTAGCCCCCGACTTTTCTCTTCCCGATCTTGCCGGACAGTTCGAAACCCTATCTGCCCATCGCGGCAAGCCGGTGCTTCTCCATTTCTGGTCCGCATCCCTGTCAGGTCCCCAGAAAGATCTGAAAGAATTTGAATTGTCGCACGAAGGGTGGACGAGAAAAGGATTGCAACTGCTCACGATCAATGTCGATGGCGCGCAGAAGGAAGGCGAGAGCCATGCGCAATTATCCTTTGCGCAACATTCTTTCTCGATTCTCAGAGCCTCTCAAGATGCCATCGCCACGTACAACATCATGTACCGTCAGTTGTTCGATCGGCATCGCGACCTCAGCGTTCCCCTTTCATTCCTTATCGATCCGGCCGGATACATCGTCAAGGTTTACCAGGGCTCAGTGTTGAAGGAGCAGTTTGAAGCGGATTTCCAAAGCATCCCGCAGAATGTTTCAGAGCGATTGGCCAAAGCGCTTCCTTTTGCCGGAGTAAGCGAGTCTTATGATTTTGAGCGAAATTATCTTTCCCTTGGTTTCGTCTTTTTCGAACGCGGCTATCTTGAACAGGCGGGGATATTTTTCCAACAAGCCCTCAAGGACGATCCGAAAAGCGCGGAGGCATTCTACGGACTTGGCAGCACGTACTTGCAGCAGCAAAAAGCGAATGAGGCCCGCGAGTGCTTTCAGCGTGTTCTCCAACTTCATGCCGGCTATCCCGGCACGGTGCCCAACGCCTGGAATAACCTCGGTATTTTGGCTGCGCGCGAAGGGAACCCTGATCTTGCTATCCAATATCTTCAACGCGCGCTTCAAATTGATCCAGAACACTCCATCGCCTTGCAAAACCTCGGCAATGCCTTCCGCCAGAAGAAGGACTGGCCGCAGGCCAAACGCGTGCTTGAGCGTGCCGTCGCACTGAATCCCGATGACCCCGAGGCAAATTACAGTCTCGGCATGGTGTATGCCCAACAGAATGACACCGAGCGTGCCTATGACTATTTGCAAAAAGCTCTGGCGGCCCGGCCCGCTTATCCAGAAGCGCTCAACAACCTTGGGATTCTCTACCTGCGCACACGGCGCCCGGAAGAAGCAAAACGCAGTTTTGAGGAGTCGATTCGCGTAGCGCCGGAGTATGACCAAGCGTATCTGAATCTGGCGCGCGTCTTCGCCATCGAAGGAAACCGTGAGAAAACAAAGACCATTCTACTGGAGCTGCTAAAACAACATCCAGATCATGCGCAGGCCAAAGAAGAATTGAAGCAGGTGGAACAGTAGCCCGCTTTAACGTAAATGCCTTCTTTTGTCCCGCTCCACTCGGCCGATTGCGTGGCGTCCGTTCCACCGCTAGAATGAAGGTCCGACGCAGTCTCTGGCATGCTGCCGCCATATGAACACCCCTCGGACCAGATCGATTCGGATCGTCAGCCTCCTTTGTGCTCTGCTGACGATGTTGGCTCCGTGGCTTCAAGGGCAGACAGGGGGCAAGGAGAGCCTCCCGGTGGTCGAAGGAAGGGTCCATGACTCCCGAGACCGTCCGATCGTTGGCGCAGTGGTGTCCCTCGAGAGTGCTGATCCTGGCCACACCCGTGCCTCAACCACGGATTCTCAAGGGCGGTTCCGCTTCGAGGCAGTATCCGTTGGGACCTATACAGTGCACACAAAGCTGGAGGGCTACCAGGAGGGGAAGGAAGGGCCATTCGTTCTCCACCAGCGAGAAGCAAAATCGATCATTCTGCTTTTGACGAAGGCTCAAGGGAAGGATGAATCCAGTGCCATTGAATTCTCGGACAAACCCACATTCACCGTGGCGGGTGTCGCCGATACGACGGCCCTGGGCGGACATGGGTCTGGCCGGGTCTTGCCGAGCAGCAATACGCTAGTGAAGGACGCAGTTTCTTTGGTCCGAGAAGGAATCAGCCAGCCTAACGCTGCCCCACGCGATCCTGAACACGCAGCAGCTTCGAGTGAAGCCTTTATTCGAGCCAAGCTCGCCCAGGAAGACAACGCGGACTTGCATGCCCAATTGGCGGAGCTTGAGGAGAGTGAGGGACGCCCCCTCGAAGCCGTCAAAGAATACCAGCGCGCGGCAGAAATGCAGCCGATTGAGCCTCATCTCTTTGCCTGGGGTGCAGAATTGCTGTTGCATCGAGCGTTCGAGCCCTCACTCGAAGTGTTCACCAAAGGTCGCCGGCTTTATCCACATTCCAGCCGCATATTATTGGGATTAGGCGCGGCGAGATTTGCGCAAGGCTCCAAGGAGGAGGCGGGACAAATTTTCCTGGAGGCGTGCGATCTGAACCCCACGGAACCCACGCCGTACCTTTTTCTCGGCAGGCTGCAGGCAACCGAAAACCTCGAGCCGCCCGGTTGGACAGACCGGATGAAGCGATTCGTCGGCCTGCATCCGGAGAGTGCCATGGCGCATTACTTTCACGCCGTGGCGCTGACGAAGCAGATTCGGAACCAGGAAAACTTCGATGTGGCGGAAACGGAGCTGAAAAAGGCGCTGGAGCTCGATCCCCATCTCGGCAATGCCTACCTGCAATTAGGCATTCTGCGTTCGGAACGCCAGGATTTTCCAGGCACCATCGCTGCGCTCCAGAAGGCAGTTGAAACCACGCCTCTGCCGGACGAGGCTCATTACCGCCTCGCGCAGGCGTACCGGCGAATTGGAGAAGCAGACAAGGCCGGCAAGGAGATCGAGTTGTTCAAGCAGATCTCTGAGCAGAAAAGTAAGGAAGCCGAACGTGAACGCCGCGAGATTCAGCAGTTTGTGTATACGCTTCGCAACACGAATCCTTCGCCACCGCCTCCAGTTGCTCCTGATTCGCGTTGAACTAATGAGATTAGTGCCGATCCGCTGCGAACTGATCCTAGAAACTGAGCTTCAGTCCGAACTGAACGAGGCGCGGGTTGTTTACCGTGTAGTTTACTTGACCAAAGCCAAATGCCCTGATGTCGTTGACCGGCAAGCCGAACTGCGCATGGTTGAACAGGTTGAAGAACTCCGCCCGGAAGTTCAGGCCCATATTCTCCCAAGGCAGCGCGAATTGCTTGATGACGGAGAAGTCCGTGTTCACGAAGTCTGGACCGTAGACGGGCACGCGCGAAGCATTCCCGAGGTGGCCGACCGCACTGACGAAGCAAGCCGCGTTAATGTATTGGAGACTCTTATGGCTGGCCGCGTAGGGATCACAAGTCGCGACTGTGTCAGGGCGATTAAAGTTGTTCCCGTTGCCGCCATTGTTAAAAAAAACTCCAGACTGGTTTAAGGAGTCGATTAGAGGAACCGGAAACCCAGAAGTGATTTTCTCGATCAAGGTTAGCTGCCAACCTCCCAGAACCGAGTTCGTCACGTTATTCCAGTCGTTGCCGAACTTTTTTCCCTTGCCGAAGGGCAAGTCGTAAATGACGCTTGCTGTAAAGCTATTTCTCAAGTCAATCTGCGAAGGTGCCCAATCCAGATTCTCCCAGTTCGGTAGCGGGAAATAAACCGCACTCAGTAAGGAGCCCAAACCATCGGATAGGCCATTGTCATGGGTGTGGGAATACGTATAGCCAATCAAGGCATAAAGGCCGTACCTCGACGCTTTGGTCTCGGCTTTGATTTGCAGCGAATCGTAGGTGGTTTTGCCGTAGTCCCCGAACACTAAAACTGAGTTACCCACGGCGATGGGAGGCACATAGGGTGTCCCGTCGGAGTTGCAACCGATTGTGCCTGAGCTGCAATTCGTTGGGCCAAACGTGTTGAGGTTATTCCCAGCCACCAGGACGTGGTTGCCGCGTGAACCCGCATAGCCAACTGTGAGCACGACATTGCCCGGCAGCTGGCGTTCCACATTCACATTGAACTGCTGAACCTTACCGAGCTTGAAGTTTCTAGGTTGGAAAAAAAGCGTTCCAGTGAATGTCGAAAGATCGGGCGGGCTGTTAATAATTTGAAATGAAAGGCCAGCGCCCGAAACAAATTGGTTGCCAAGTACAGTATGGCAGTACGAGGTCGTAAAGGGGCACCCAGCTCCAGGTATTCCAGACTGTTGGGCAAGGCCAAAGGCATCGGCCTCGGCGAAGAAGGGCGGATTCTGCCAAAGCCCTTGGGCACCCATGCTCCAGGCGGAATCGTGATAAATGGCATAGCCGGCCCGGACCGCAGTCTTGTCGCTGCCCAACACCTTCCAAGCCAGGCCGAGTCGTGGTTCAAGAGCCGTCCAACTCTTCTGTACTCCCGCAGACTGCGAAACACCATTCTGGCCAGCAATGAGAAGCTTGTTCGCATTAGGGTCGTAGTTTGCCATGCGATCATGGACTTCCGAGATGGGATTGGTTATATCCCATGCCAAGCCGAGATTGAGGGTCAGGTCCTTGGTGATTCTCCAATCATCCTGAGCGAAGGGCCGGTAGATTTTCCAGCGGCGGCCGGTAACCGGGCCGTTGAACGTTTGATCGTGCAACGCGACGCTCGTCAAACCCATCAGAAAATCTGCTTCCAGATTCCCCGAGTACGTACCAAAGGGAATCCAGAAGCCGTCCTGGAATGCCTCAGTGCCCACATTCATCTGGTTAGCGCGGATGCTTATACCGAACTTGAAATCATGCTTTCCGCGGATCATGTCGAGAGAATCATTTACCGAGAAGATGTTGGTTCCGCCTTGGAACGGCGTAAAACCTCGATCGCCAAGCGACCAAAAGGTACTTCCCAAATTGAAGGCAACGCTTGTCATCCCGCAGCTATAGGCGCCGCTGATGCAGGTGTTGTTGGAGTCACAGCCCAAGTTTGCGCCGATGATGCCGAGGTTTGCGGATGCACAAGTCCCCGAGCCCTGCGAAGTGATGTAGTTGAAGATGCGATTATAACCAAAGCTGAATTGGTTCACGGTTGTCGGCGAAAAGATGTGAGTCTCCCCGATGGCGACGTTTCTCGCGTGGTTGATGATTCCCTGATTGCTGCCAAAGGCATTCTGTTCCGCAAAACCGGGGGCTCCGCCCGGCACATAGGAACTCGCTTGGTCGTAACTGAAACGGGCGAATAACGAGTCCGCGCCGGAGAAGTTGTGGTCCACGCGTAGATCAAACTTGGTTTCATCGAGCTTGCGAACCGGCGCGCTGGTAAAGTTAAAACTGGCGTTGCCGGTCGCGTTGGGCGGTGGATACAGTTTCATCATGGCCTGGCCAATCGGATTGATCAGGCCGGACGGAATCTTGTTACATGGGGTCCCCGGGGGCTGGCTTCCATCCGCATTTGCAGGCAAAGGGTTACCGCCGAGATCACAATGGAAAGAAGTATCAGGCGCTCCGGCCATATTCGGATTTGAGATGACCAGCCCGGACACGGGATTGCCGAACGGATCAGCAGAATAATCACCGTCGCGCATGGCGAGGGAAGGAACCAGGCCCGTGAACTGAATGCCGCGGCGCTGAAATTTTTGTTCGCCGTCGAGGAAGAAAAATGTCTTGTTCTTTCGGATTGGTCCGCCAACAGACCCGCCAAACTGATTCAGGTTGAATTTTTCCGCGGAAGTTGCGAAAAAGCTCTTGGCGTCCAGAGATGTGTTTCGCAAGAATTCGAATAGCGAGCCGTGAAAATTGTTAGTCCCTGACTTGGTGGTCAACAACACCGCCGGACCCGCGCGAGTTCCGTACTCCGCCGAGTAGTTGTATGTCAGGACCTTGAACTCCTGAATGGAGTCGATCGAAGAGAGGATGGAAATGCCGCCTGCGGTCAACTCGTTGTTGTCCACGCCATCGATCAGCCAGTCCGTGCTGTTGGGACGTGAACCACCGACTGAAAGCGAGAACGGTCCGCGGGCAGCCACCTCACTGGTGGCAGAAGTGGTGAAAAAGCTGTTGGGGTTTGTCTCCGCTGTAGCTCCGGGAGCGAGCGTCGCAAGCTGCACGAAATCGCGCCCATTCAACGGGAGCTGAGAAACCTGCTGGGAGTTGATGACTTGGCCGAGGGAGGGATTCGAGGTCTCCACTGCCACTTCGTTTGCTACGACTTCAACCGTAGAACCCACGGTGGCGGGGGACAAAACGAAATCCAATTCGCGCTGCTCATTCACTTGCAGTTTTACATCCTTGCTCTCCACCGCCGCGAAGCCCTGGAATTCCACCCGGATCGTATAGATGGATACCGGCAGCAAGCTGATGATGTAGTGGCCCGCATCATCGGTCTTGGCTTCGCGACTTGCGCCAGTGCCTTGGGAGGTAACCCTGACGGAAGCTCCGGAAACTGCCGAGCCCGATTTATCTGTCACCGTCCCTAGAAAACTACCTGTTGCCTGGCCGTACGCCATTTGTCCGCAACAAGCTGCAACGATACAGACCACGACCGCAGTAAGAATTCTCTTGCACATTCTCCTCACCTCTCTCGGCAACCCCAAACAACTTATATTCCAGATTCAAAGCCTGAAAAAACAAACGAAGTGCCCTCCACCCTCAAGCGCCAGGAACCACGCCGTTCCCAAATTCAGAGGAAAAGCATGAGATGGCGATCTTCAGACTCTCCGTCCCACAAATACCTGACGGCAGGAATCAAACTTTGATTCCAAGGAAAAACATTGAGGGGAAATTACTTCTCAACGGCGACTGTGTCAAGTAGATGTTTATGGACGCCCGCAACGAAGGGATTCATTCCCATTCTATTTGCTGATCTCGATGCACTTGCTCATTCTTGCCTACTGTCATATTTTCGCGGCTTGCTGCTTACAGAGGACGAAGTACGGCCAGGTCGACCCGCATTGCCGTTATCGGAAGCGTCGACACCGATTTGACTACCTTTTGTGATAGGTTTCCCCGGCCGGGCGATCTTCGTTTATCATTGGGCAAGCCCGGTGTGATTGCCCGCTCCAGGCCCTGCTCTGCACCCCTACACTAGAAAGACGTATCGTATGTCTTCCTCCCGCAGAATCGCTTGGATGTTGGGGATTTGGTTGCTCATCCTCATCGTCTATACGGCAGTCTCACTGTCGCTGCCCCGCGGCTCAGCATCGCTTTTGACATTTGGCAACCTGGTGCAGTGTGTCGTGCCGCTGCTGGCGAACGCAGGCTTGCTGCTAAACGCAGGAACGCCGCACTGGCGAAGAAATCTCTTCTGGATGCTCATTGCCCTGAGCTGCACACTCTGGATGTTCGGGCTGTTCCAGTGGACGTACTACGAGGTGTATCAACATAAGCCGCTTCCCGACCTGTATCCGGGCGATGTAGCTTTCTTCCTGCGGGGGATCCCGCTCATGGCGTCGCTCGCGTTGCTTCCGCATCGCAGGGGTGGAGACAGACGCCTCCGTTTTGGCTATCTGGATTTTGCGCTGCTTCTGATGTGGTGGATGTTTTTCTACATCTTCAGCGTGCTGCCTTGGATGTATGCGACGCCTTCACTGGGACAGTACAACCACAACTACAATGTCGTTACAAACATTCAAAACATGGTCGCCGTCGTGGGATTCGGAATTCTCGCGCTGCGGACGCGCGGCGCCTGGCGGACGGTTTACGCCAATCTCTTCGGAGCAGCTACGACGTACATGCTTGCTTCGCTGACGCTCGATGTGGCCGCGGATGTGAAAGAATATTACACGGGGAGTCTCTACGATATCCCGTTGATTTCCTCCTTCCTGTGGTTCGCAGTAGCGGGGGTGATTGCCTATCAGCTTCGAGACAAGCTCGACGCTCCTACCGAGGACTATTACGACTCCGAATCGGACTCCACCAGCGAGGAAAAGAGCGTCTGGGCTTCACGGCTGGCGATGGCCGCCGTCATATCTCTCCCCTTGTTTGCGATCTACACGTTGCGGTATGGGCGTGATACGACGGAGGTGCGTGATTTCCGGCTGATGACCACGCTCGTGGCTTCTCTTCCCCTCGCGTTCGTTATCTTCCTGCGGACGCACCTGGCTGACCGTGACCGCTCGCGGCTTCTCGGTCAATCGCGACAATCCATCGAGAATCTGAAACGGCTGCAGGCGCAGTTCGTGCAGTCGGAAAAACTGGTATCTCTGGGCCAGCTCGCAGCGGGCGCGGCCCACGAGATCAACAATCCATTGGCGGCGATTCTTGGATTTTCGGATTTGCTTGCCGACGACCCGGCGATGCCGGAAAAGGCCCGCGCCACCGCCGCCAAAATCCGTGACCAGGCGCGCCGCACCAAAACCCTCGTTGGCAATCTCCTGAGCTTCGCCAGGCAGGTTCCCCCCGAACGCACCCTCCTGGACATCAACACAGTGGTGAACAATGCCGTGCAGCTCCGCGCGCTCGACTTGCGCTCCGCTACCACGCGCGTCGAGTTGCAGCTTGAATCCGTTCTCCCCGGCGTGCGCGGCGACGGCAATCAATTGATGCAGGTTTTCTTCAACATCATCAGCAATGCTTTGGATGCCATGGAAGCGGCCAAGGGCGGCGTTCTTACCATCAAAACCATCCGTGACCGCTCCAACGTGGTGGTCCTGTTTTCCGACAGCGGTCCTGGAATCAAGGAGCCGCATCGCGTCTTTGATCCTTTCTATACGACGAAGCCCGTCGGCAAAGGCACGGGCCTGGGACTCAGCATCTGCTTCGGCATCATCCAGGAGCACGCCGGAAAGATTCTTTGTTACAACCGCCAGGAAGGCGGCGCAGTTTTCCGCGTGGAACTGCCCGCTGTTTTAGCGGCCTTCCCCGCCAAAGAACTGCAAGCTCCCAGCGCTTCCGCGAACCCCGCAAAGCGCTCCTGACGACACTTCGTTTCCCAGCTTTCAATAAAGGTGCTCCCGAAAGTGCCGCAAAACTCGTGTTAGAGTTTTGCTTCACACTTTGCAGGCCGAACTGGGAGACGCGATGCCGGAAATGGCGATTCAGACCCAAAAATTGTCGCGAACCTTTGGGAACCTAACCGCCGTAGACGCTATCGATCTGCAGGTCACTGTCGGCCAGTTCTTCGGGTTTCTCGGGCCCAACGGGGCAGGAAAATCCACGACCATCAAAATGCTAACGGGCTTGCTCGCTCCCACCGGCGGCAGCATGCAGCTTTTGGGCTTGGATTTTGCCGCGAACCCGGTCGAAGTCAAACGCCAGATCGGCGTGGTGCCGGAAGGGATGGGCCTCTTTGAGCGATTGACGGGAGCCGAGTATTTGCACTTCGTCGGCCGCATGTATGGCCTGGACCGCGCAACGACGCAGCGGCGCTCTGAGGAGTTATTGGATTTCATGCAGCTTGCCGACCGGCCCAAGACGATGGTCGCGGACTACTCGCATGGGATGCAGAAGAAATTGGCGCTGGCCGCCGCCGTCATTCACGGGCCGCGCATTCTTTTTCTCGATGAACCGTTCGAAGGCGTGGACGCGCTCGCCGCCGGCGCGTTGAAAGCACTACTCGGGCGCATGACCGAACGCGGCACAACGATTTTTCTGACCTCTCACGTACTGGAAATTGTCGAACGCTTGTGCAGTCACGTGGCCATCATTCACAAGGGCCGGCTCGTTGCGCAGGGCTCGCTGGACGAATTGCGCGCAGGAATCGCAGGCGCGGAAGGAAGTCAAACCACGCTCGAACAGATTTTCCTCTCGATTGTCGGCCAAGAAGGCGCATCTCGCCCCCAGCTCGAGGAGCTCTCGTGGCTGATGTAACGCGCTCCACGGGAATCGCCGAACAAATTCGCCTGGTTGCCGGACTCCGCTGGCAAATCCTTCGAAACAGCCTTAGAAAGAAGAACAATCGCCTCGATTTAATCGGTCTTATTTTTGCCTGTTTCATCAGCGGCATTTTTGTTCTCGGACTGTGCTTTGCCTTTTACGGTGGTGCGTACTTCTTCCTTTCGAAAGGCCGTCCGGACTGGATGGCCTTGCTCTTCTGGGGCATCTTCCTTTTCTGGCAGGTCTTCCCGGTTTTTGTTGCGGGGTTTGGCGCGAGCTTCGAGTTTCGTACGCTTTTGCGATTTCCGTTGAGCCTCAGCGCGTTTTACGTCATCGGTCTGGCCTATGGGCTCGCCGATTTTTCCGCGATTGCGTCGGTCTGCTGGCTCCTGTCCATGGCGCTTGGAGCGACGGTAGCTAAAACTGGCATTTTGCCGGCCATGGTTTTGATCGTCACAGTGTTCGTGCTCTTTAACGTGACGCTTGAACGATTGATCGGCTCGTGGCTGGAAAAACTGTTGTCCCGGCGCAGGACTCGCGAGATCTTCCTGGGACTGTTTGTCCTCTCGATGATTTCGCTGAATTTCGTCAATCCGCTCATACAACGCTACGGCGCGGAAGCACGCCCCTTTGCTATGCGTCTCTTGCCTTATTTCGTTCTGTTCCCGCCCTCCCTTGCGGGCCGCTCTATTGCGGCAATCTCGCAGTTCGATCAGGCAGGGTTCCTGCTAGCCTCGGGTGGACTCTTGCTTTATCTGCTCTTCTTCAGCGCGCTTTTGTGGCGGCGTTTCGCTGCCCAGTATCGCGGCGAAGAGCTTAGCGAAACTGCCGCGCCGGCCCGCGCATTGGTTCGACACATCGCGAACACAGAGCAAGGCGCAGATGGCCTGGGGCTGCTTTCGCCACAGGTGGCCGCGGTCGTTCGAAAAGAGTTTCGTTATCTCACGCGCAACGGATTCGCGTATCTGACACTTCTGATGCCGCCGCTGCTGGTGCTGGTCTTCAGCTGGCAGTTTGCAGGCCGTCACCCGGTTGTCTCTGGCAAAGCAGTCTCAGCGGAAATGTTTTTTCCCGGCATGATGGCCTATCTCATCCTCATTCTCATGGCGCCGGCCTACAACAGTTTTGCTTATGAGGGCCGCGGCATTCAGACGTACTTCACCGCGCCGCTGCGCTTCCGCGATGTCTTTCTTGGAAAAAACCTGATGCTCGTCTCGATACTGACGTTGGAAATCGCGCTGTCCATGGCTATGCTGGCCTGGCGTGTGGGCTTGCCTTCAGTTCCGAGGCTCGTCGCCACGATTGCCGCGATCGTCTTCACCATCATCGGCCAGCTCACCGTGGCGAACTGGTCTTCGCTCAGCTTTCCTCGCAAACTCGAATTCGGCCAGATGCGCGGGCAGCGTCAGTCCGGGATGGCCGTGCTTGTTGCGTTTGGTTCGCAGATTTTGACGGGAGCAATTTCGGCGGTGATCCTTCTCACCGGACGCTGGGTGGGAAATCCCTGGCTTCCCGCGGAAGCCTTTGTGTTTCTGGCGGCCGCTGCCGTGGGTGGCTACGTCGCGTCGCTTGACGCCCTTACCAAGCTCGCGGAGAAAAAGAAGGAAACCCTGATCGAGGCGCTCTGCCGCTAGTCCAATCTATTGGGGTGTTTTTCAAAGGAGTGCGGAATGAAAAAGCTGCCAGTCATGAGGGTTGTCATCTGGTTTGCGTTCGCGGCGATCTTTTCGAGCGCGGCCCGGCCGCAACAAACAGCGGCGCAGCGCTTCGGCCCTGAACAGGATTGGGAACGCTTTGTAAAGACGCCTGCCGTAAGTGGCTACGAACAGAAACTTGCGGAAGAGATTCGCCAACGGCTCAAGGACTCTTCTCCGCACACCGATAACCTTGGAAACGTGTATGTAAGTCTTGGAAGTGGATCACCCAGCCGGCTAATCGTCACTCCCATGGACGAACCGGGTTACGTTGTCAGCGAGATTACCTCCGACGGCTTTCTGCGCGTTCAACGCCTGCCTCAGGCTCCGCCGAATGCGGTATTCGATTTGCTGCACGCTGCGCAGCCGGTCTGGGTGATCACGCGCGACGGCAAGAAAGTAAATGGCGTCTTTGCCGGATTGTCAGTCCATCTTCAACCGCAGCGCCTGAATGCCCCGAAGATGGCTCACCTTGACGAGATGTTTGTCGACATTGGCGCCACAAATGAAGAACAGGTCCGCAGCGCGGGCGTGGACATCCTGGACCCTGTTAGCCTGAATCATGCCGGCTATCCGCTTGGATCGTTGGAATACACGGCACCGGGGATCGGTGATCACTTTGGCTGTGTTGCACTGATAAATCTGCTTAGCACGTTTCACCCCGGCCAAGGGAAATTGCACGGCACAACGACGGTTGCATTTGTTACCCAACAGTGGACGGGTGGCCGCGGTTTAGAGCTCCTCCTCAACGAGATTCATCCGGACGAAATGATCTATGTGGGTCGCCTGATTCCAGCGCGAAGTTCTGCCACTTCTTCTTCCGCCAGCGAGAAACGGGCCGTACCGGGACACGGGATCCTTCTGGGCGTAGGTGATCCAACTGCATCTCTCACGGGCTTCCCTGCTGAACTGAAAAAGCTCGCCGATGATAGCCATTTGTCGCTGACCGCAACCGCTGCGATGCCTCCGCGAATTGCGGGCTATAGCAAACCCGCTGCGATGCCGCAACGTTTCGCTCAACTGGGTGTGGCCATCCAATTTCCAGTGACTCCTGCGGAGACGATAAACATTTCGGACGTGGGATCCATTACGGACTTGCTCTATCGATACGTATCCGGAGGTATGCCAACAACTGGCACCGGCGGTGGCATGGGATCGGGCTGTAGTGATTGTGGCCCGCCACTACTTCCGGCGCTGGTCGAGTCATACGGCGCCAGCGGCCACGAAGTGGCTGTCCGTAAACAGATTGAAACCTGGCTCTCAACAAGCTGGCGCCCCGAAGCTCAGACCCACCCAACGCCGGTGACAGACGAAGCTGGAAATTTGATCCTGCATTTGGGCAATGCGGCACCGGGTGCGAAAACTCCGCGAATCGTGTTCGTTGCGCACATGGACGAAATCGGCTACCAGGTCCGTTCCATTGAGACTGATGGGCAGTTGCT
>Ga0137418_10003661_pt1 | contig 14124 bp, 13 predicted proteins | sample CZODoug3_1_2_16f_FD_122242 | JGI IMG/M metagenome (GOLD analysis project Ga0137418, IMG submission 122242) | Vadose zone soil fungal communities from Angelo Coast Range Reserve, California, USA - CZODoug3_1_2_16fungal (Hybrid Assembly) | ecosystem: Environmental > Terrestrial > Soil > Vadose...
AAAAAGAAGCTGCAGAACGAAATCGACCTGCTGGACCACGAACTGAACGTCGATCTGCCCAAGGAGATTGCCGTGGCACGCGCACACGGCGACCTTTCTGAAAACGCGGAGTACAAGTACGCCAAAGAACGGCAAGGCTTCGTCAACGCCCGTATCGCCCAATTGAAAAAGCGCATGGGCGATTTGGGCATGCTGAATCTGACCAACATTCCCACCGACCGCTCCGGCTTCGGCTCCAAAATCGTGGTCATCGATACCCAGAAGGACGTTCGCATCGAATACAAACTGGTCAGCAGCGAGGAGGCCGACGTGGAAAAGGGCCTTATCTCCACTACTTCGCCGATCGGCCGTGCGCTTTTGAATCGCAAGGTGGGCGATGAAGTGAAGGTGGCCACGCCGGCCGGCAGCAAAGAGTTCGAAGTCGTCGAACTGCTGACCATTCACCAGCTCGAGTAACCATTCCGGCCAACCAGCCGTCTTATCTTTTAGCGCAGCTCACGTTGTGCAGAGGTTCTATGTATTGGGGCGCGGGATCTTCGCTGGGTATTTTGGCAATGGCCGGCTACTTGCTTTTTGCCAGTGGGGCCGTCTTGCTGTGGGCCAACCGCCCGGATGTTCCCGTTTGGGTGCACGATGAATTTGGCGCCGTCCGGCGCAGTCTGATCCGCCACGCAATCTTCAGCGCTGGTCACGGCCTTCGCGAAGAGTCTAAATGCAAGGAACTGCCTACGCGATTTTGCCGATGTTTGGCCCGCGCTTCTCGCCGGAAAATCAATCGTGGCGCGATTCTTCTGGCTTTGGGTCCGCTGCTCTTTCTTCTCGATTTCTTGCTGTAATCTCCTTCCGCGCTTCTGAATCGACTGTCGCTCCTTTACAATTCTCGCTGCCATGAAACCTTCCTTGATTGTTCACGGCGGAGCCTGGGACATTCCCGATGAAGCCGTCGATGCTTGCAAAGAAGGTTGCTCCGCGGCTCTTGCCGCCGGATGGAATATTCTCTCCGCGGGCGGTTCCGCGCTGGACGCCGTCGAAGCCGCCATCATCGTCCTCGAGGACGATCCGGTTTTCGACGCCGGTTACGGCTCGCATCTCAATCTGGACGGTAAAGTCGAGTGTGACGCCATCGTTACGAATGGCGCGACGCTTCGCGCCGGGGCCGCGGCTGGCCTGCATCGCATCAAAAATCCCATTCGCCTCGCGCGGAAAATTTTGGAATCGTGCCCGCACATGATGTTGGTGGCGGATGGCGCGGAACGCTTTGCGAAAGATTCCGGACTGGCTCTTTGCGACCCTGAAGAACTGGTCAGCCCCGCTGAACGCGAAGCCTACCTTCGCTGCCGCGAGGACGAACACGCTGCCGAACATCATCGCGGCCATGAACAAGGCACCGTCGGTGCCGTCGCAATTGATCGCGATGGCCGGCTCTTCGCCGCCACTTCCACTGGCGGAACCTGCTGCAAACTGCCCGGGCGCGTCGGCGATTCTCCCTTAATCGGTTGCGGCTGCTACGCCGATTCCGAATCTGGCGGGGTTTCCTGCACCGGCTACGGCGAAGCGATCATGAAAATTGTGATGGCCAAGACCGCGGCGGATTTTCTTCGCCGCGCTCCGCTGCCTGGAGAAAATACTCTTGCAACTGCCCAACGAGCGGCGAACGACGCGGTCAAACTTCTGGCGGAGCGTGGCCAAGGCGCCGGGGGCTTAATTTTGCTGGACCGCGACGGAACGCCGGGCTTCGCTTTCAACACTCCGCGCATGGCCTATGGCTTCGTAAGTCTCGACGGCACTCTTTTTACTTCAGTTTGAACGCTTCAATCCGCTTGCTTTTATTTTCGGCTTCGACGGTGATATAAATCGCCGACCGAGTATGTCACTCCGGCAAAAAAAGTTGCTCTTGGCAGATTTCCGTATGCCGCGAAGTAAACTCCGGAATCCAAAACCAAACGTGAAGACAGGCTGTAGGTAGCCGCGCCCATGATCGTCATGGTTGCCGGCGCCGCGGAGTTCGTCCGGCTGAAGCCCGCAACCTCCGCCGTAACTCCCCACTTTCCGGAAAGCGCGCGGGAATATGCCAGCGCGGTGAAATAATCGCGATCGAAGCCGCTCCCGCCTGGCCGGCCCAGCCATTGCGCGGTCTCATTGAAATCAAAATGATGTTTGCCAAAATCCTTGCTGACCAGGATTCCCGCGGAATGGCCCACCGCACCCGCTCCGACTTCCGCGGTCGCCGTCGGAATGGTCGCGGTGTACAGCACCGAGAATGTTGGCATCCACTTCTTCTGGGAAAACACTTTGTATTTGAATCCCGCGCCAGAATCGCCGCGTCCGGTCACTCCAAAATCCCGCTCAATTGGATTATTTCCGAATCGCACTTCCAGATTCTTTGTCAAACCGAATTTCAGAAGTCCGTTTATATTCTCGTGGCCTTCCGCGGCTTCCATTCCATATTCAATTTCAAACACTCCGGGCTGCACCGCTTCCGCCGTAGTGGAAAAAGTGGGGCGATTCGGCACTGCGGTAATCTGATCCAATGCCTCGCTCGCTTCGGCGGCTTGCGGAGTCGCAATACTGGCGTTCGCTGTACTTTCCGGATTTTGTGCGCGCGACGTTGGGCAATAGCTCATCAGCCAGCAACCAATAAGGAGCGCCCGCAGCGTTCGCCACGTATGGGATAAAATGATCATGATATGGGCTTACAACAATTCTAACAGCACGTCGGTGTTGGCAGTGTGTATGCCTTCGGCGATTGCAAAAGTTGCTCAGATAATTAACGGGACTACCGATGATTCCCGACAGTTCACACTTTAGGTCCGCAGGTCTCTGCTCGACTTGTCAGCATGCCCGGCGGATCGAGTCCAGCAAAGGATCGGTTTTTTTACTGTGCGAATTAAGCAAAACCGATTCGCGCTTTAAGAAATATCCCAGTCTCCCGGTTTTTTCCTGCTCCGGCTATCAACGAAGCGGACAGGATGAACCAAGTCCATCTTCCGGATCCGCCTAAGTTTCATTCCTTTCTCGCGGCGCACAAATAAAATCGCGCGTCACCAATCTTTTCGTGGCGGATAGACGTAGCTAGAATCCAGCGCTTTTACCGATGAGCAGCCCAATAGCCGCAGCGTTCGGTGCAAATCCGCTTGCAGAATTTCGATCGCGCGATCCACTCCCGCGCGGCCCGCCGCGGCAAGTCCATATGCATACGCGCGGCCGATCAGCACGGCGCGCGCGCCCAAGCACAGCGCTTTTACGATGTCACCGCCGCGGCGAATACCGCCATCAATTAACACTTCCGCGCGGCCATTTACCGCAGCCACTACTTCCGGCAGCGCGCGCAGCGTCGCCGATACACAATCCAGTTGCCGCCCGCCATGATTGGAAACCACCACCGCCGCCGCGCCTTCATCCACGGCCCGTTTGGCATCGTCGCCGATCAACACACCCTTGATGACGATTGGGCCTTTCCACAAGCCGCGTATCCATTTCAAGTCGTCCCAACTCACCACCGCGCGCGCCAGCGCCGAGCCCACATCCATCAGCGACATCGGACCCTGCCCGGGAACAATAATATTTTCCAGGCGCGGCAATCCGCCGTCGCGCAAGAATGAAAGCAGCCATTTGGGATGCGCCAGAATGTTCGGCATGTACGGCAACTTCGCAAACAGCGAACCGGCAAACATCTCCTTCATGCCATTGCGAAAATCGCGCTCGCGCATTCCCGCCACGGGCGTATCCACGGTGATCACCAGCGCATTGAAGCCCGCAATCCGCGCGCGTTCGATGGTTGCTTCAGACGCTTCTCGCCCGCCCACCAAATACAACTGAAACCACGCGGGGCCTTGGGTCGCAGCACGCACATCTTCCAGCTTGTGTCCGGAAATTGTGGAAAGTGTGTAGCCGGTCCCAGCTGCGCCGGCCGCTGCAGCCGCCGCAACTTCGCCGCCTGAATGCATCACTCGGCTGTAACCCACCGGCGCCAAAATTGCCGGAAAGGAAATTTCCGCGCCCAGCACCGTGGTCCGCAAATCGTATTCCGCAAACTTTACACACTGCCGCGGCCGAAATGTTACGTCCTCAAATATCCGGCAATTTTCCCGCAGCGTGACTTCGTCTTCCGCGCCGCCATCCAGATAATCAAAAACCGCTTTTGGCAGCCGCCGCTTCGCAAGCTTCCGCAGGTCCGCAATGTTCACCACCCGCGGCGACGCCAACGCATTCGATGCCTGGCTCATCTCTTCCATTCACCCCTTTGTTTTCGCGTGCCATACTATCGCACTTCTTTCGTGTTGCCTTCATGTTCCATCTCGTAATACGACGCGGCGCCGGTGTCGAGGTCGCGTATAATTCCGGCGATGACAAATTCACTCGATTACTCCGCGATGCTGGCAGTGGCAATTGCGGAAGCCCGCAAAGGACTTGCCGAAGGCGGCATTCCGATCGGCGCCGCAATTTTCGATGAAAATGGCGCGCTGATTGGCGCGGGCCACAATCGGCGCGTGCAGCTTGGCGATCCTTCGCTGCACGGCGAGACCGACGCATTTCGTAATGCCGGACGCCAACGCTCTTACCGCAAGCTCACCATGGTTACCACGCTCGCTCCGTGCTGGTACTGCAGCGGCCTCATACGTCAATTCGGTTTTGCGAGAGTCATCGTCGGCGAATCGCGCACGTTCCAGGGCGGCATCGATTGGCTTCGCTCGCTCAACATTGAAGTCGTCGATCTCGACTGGCAAGAATGCGTCGCGCTGCTCTCCGAGTACATCCAAAAAAATCCCGCGGTGTGGAATGAAGACATCGGCGAAGAGTAATATCGCGCTGCTTCCCAATTTTTCTGCGGCTCGGTATAGTCCTTCGCAGACGGCCTGATTTGGAGGACCTCCCCATGCACAAAATAATTCTCGCGTTGGTTGCTTCGCTGCTGTTGGCCTTGGGCGCGAAGGCGCAAGGTGGAACACATTCTTGCGAAGGTCTGGCGCAACTGGAACTCTTGGGCGCAAGAATCGTCTCCGCGCAAACGGTTGCGGCGGGTGAGTTCACTCCGCCGGCAAACTCAACGCCGTGGATGCTTGGCGATCCTTCGTTCTACAAAACGCTTCCGGCATTCTGCCGAGTGGTCGCCGAAGCAGATCCCAGCGCGGATTCGGCGATCAAGATTGAAGTGTGGATGCCGATCGATAGCGCACCCAATGATATGAATGGCGTTGCGTGGAATGGAAAGCTGCAGGGCTGGGGCAATGGCGGCTTCGCCGGAGAAATTGATTATCGCGCGCTGGCCATCGCGCTGAAAAAAGGCTACGCGGCGGTGGGCACCGACACCGGCCACGCGGGAAACGGTGCCGACGCCAGCTGGGCGCTGGGGCATCCGGAAAAAGTGGCGGATTTTGGATCTCGCGGGATTCATGAAATGACCCGCGTGGCGAAAGCGTCGATCAAAGCGTTCAGCGGAAAAGATCCGCAGCATTCGTATTTTATCGGCTGTTCCAACGGCGGCCGCCAGGCGTTGATGGAAGCGCAGCGCTTTCCTGAAGACTACGATGGAATCCTTGCTGGCGCTCCGGCAAATTACTGGACGCACCTGCTGACCACGGCGCTTTTCAATGCGCAAGCCACCACGCTCGATCCCGCGAGTTACATTGCGCCCAGCAAATTGCCGGCGATTGCCCACGCGGTGAACGCGGCGTGCGACGCGCAAGACGGTGTGGCTGACGGAATCGTGAACGATCCGCGGAGATGCCGGTTCGATCCCGCCGTCCTGCTGTGCAAGGCTGCGGATTCTGCGGAATGCCTGACCGCGCCGCAGGTCACTGCGTTGAAGAAACTTTACGCCGGGCCAAGGGACGCCAGCGGCAAAAACATTTTCCCGGGCTACTTGCCCGGAGCGGAAGAGGGCGAAGGAGGCTGGGGGACGTGGATTACCGGGCCGGCGCCGGGAAAGAGCTTGCTGTTCGTATTCGGTGTCGGATATTTTTCCAACTTCATTTATGAAAAAAAGGACTGGAATTACCGCAACGCGAGCGTGGCGGCCGCGATGAAACTTGCCGATAAAAAAACTGCGAATGTGATGAACGCAACGAACGCCAATCTTGCGCCGTTCAAAGCGCACGGCGGCAAGCTGATCCTTTATCACGGTTGGAACGATCCGGCGATTTCCGCGCTGAACACGGTGAACTACTACACTGAAATGCTGAGCAAGATGGGCGGTACGCAAACCGAAGAGTTTGCTCGGCTTTATATGGTGCCCGGGATGCAGCATTGCGAGGGCGGCCCCGGCCCAGACTCTTTTGGACAAGGCCCGGCGGGTCCTGCCAACGCGCAGCACAACATCGAATTGGCGCTGGAACAGTGGGTAGAGAAAGGCGTCGCGCCGAATGTGATCGTCGCCTCTAAATCCGATGCTGCTGGGCCCGATGCCGGCGATTCCGCGGGCTCCGCCAAGCCCGCGAAGATGACTCGGCCGCTGTGCCCGTTCCCGCAGATTGCCAAGTACAAGGGTTCCGGTGATACGAATGACGCGGCGAACTTTGCGTGCGCCGCGCCAACCAAGTGAAAGTAATACCTTAAGAGTTTGGAGGGTGCGACCTCTTCCGACCAGGTCGGAGCGCGCAAAGGAAGCAGCGCCACCCTCGGATGTTTTTGCAAACCAGCGCCTGAGAGACAACTATCCAGATACTTGCCCGCGGTGCCGCGGGACGGTGTATAAGTGTTGGCAGGCCCTGCCCAGAAAACGAACTACCAGAATAAAAATTGACGGAGAGAAAAAATGAAAAAATCAGTGATGGTGTCAGCGGTCGCGGCGTTTGCAATGGTCGCGGCGTTAGTCGGCGTTGCCCGGGCCCAGAAAGAAACGAAGGTCATTTATGTATCGTCAGAGAAAGCCAAGTATACCGCGATGCCGATGGGCGGCGTTTCCATGCAGGCGCTGGTGGGCGAAATGGACAAGGGCCCGCATGCGACGTTTACCAAGTTCGAGCCCGGGTACGATGCCGGAATGCACAGCCACACGAATGACATTTCAATCGTGGTGGTGAAAGGCGCGTATCTGTACAAGGATGAAGCGGGAGAAAAGCGCGTGGCGGCGGGCGAATACCTGTTCGTCCCGGGCGGGCACAAACACTGGAGCGGCGGAGACAAGAAGGAAGGCGCGGTGTTCTACGAGCAGGGCAGCGGAAAATTCGACACAGTTCCTGCGAAATAGCAAGTCGGGTCCTGTGACCTAAGAAGAATGCAGCTGATAAATGGCGGGTGCTATTCAACGTGCGACCTCAGGGTTTAAAACCCCTGAGGTTTGCGGTATTTTCGGCACGATCCTTCAAAACTCAGGGTAAACTAAAGTCGTGCCCTCCCATGCGAATTCGCGGAGGGTGGCAGTTAAGAATTTTCTTGCAATGCGGGGAGGGGCATGCTAACCTGATTGTGCGTTTGTTGCTCTTGTATCGCCTTTGAGGTTGTGAAGCGGTCGCGGGTCAAACTCGCGGCCTTTTTTTGTGCCCGCTCACAGATTTTCAGGGTTTGTAAAGACAAACTCTGAGCTAGTTCGGAAACAAAGAAGCGCAGCTGAAGACGGCCGGAGCATCGGGTTTCAGGGTTTGTACTTACAAAGCCTGATCGAGAGAAGAGATTCTCTCACCTGATTGCACCGGTGAGCGGGGCATCAAATAGCTTTTTCACGAAAAGAGTACAACGAAGTGAGCAAAGAACAAGGAACAGTAAAGTGGTTTAACGCCAGCAAAGGCTTTGGCTTCATCCAGCGCCAGACCGGGGAAGATGTATTCGTACATTTTTCCGCGATCCAGGCGGATGGCTACAAGTCGCTGAACGACGGCCAAGCGGTCGAATTCGAAGTCGTCCGCGGCCCGAAGGGCCTGCAGGCCTCGAACGTTCAGCCTCTGTAAACCACACAGCCTCGGGATTCGTAAAAGAATCCTGAGCTGAAAAACTAGAGTCTGTTCAAAGGGTGGGCTGGGAAACCAGCCCACCTTTTTTTATGTGTCCTTTGACTGGATTGAAGAGGCCGGGCTGAAGCCCGGCACTACATTCGAAATCCAGCGGCATCACAAACCATCTGGTGGCGGTTGCGGCACAATACTACCCGGAAGTGACTGGCCGGAAGTGCTGTAGTCCAATCGGGTACCAGCCGATGCCGAATGCATTGACCGGCGGCGGAAAGGGTTCGTACCATCAGAGAATGCGGCCTTGGCGAACATGGATACTGGCGGTGGTGCTGGTTTCGGCGGGTGCCGCAGGCTGCGAAGACGCCGGCAAAAAGCCGATTCAAGCGCGGGTTCCTGCTCTGGAGCCTGCTGCTCCCGTGGCGCCTGCCGCGGCATCGCCCGCCCGTACACCAGCCACGAGTAAACCTGGAAAAGAACAAAAAGCGCAGATTGCCAGCGTTCCCCAGACCCTGCCTACTGCCTATCCCCTGCCGCTTTGGACCCGCGGTCGGCCAATTCCCCCGTCACTGCTACCCGCAATTCCGGATGGTAAAACCGTGTTGATTGCAGCGGTGGAAGCGAAATTCAACTCCGGCGAACAAAATTTCAAGGCCGGACATCTGGATGCGGCGCGGCGCGATTTTAACGACGCGGTGGACTGGATGCTGGAAAGCGGCTACGACCCGAACGCCGACCCAAAGTTGAGCGCGCTGTTTCACCGCGTGGTGGACACGGTTTACGCCTACGAACTGCAGGCGTTTCGTGCGGGTGACGGCTTCCAGGAAGTACCGGCGGTGCCGGCGGCGATTGATGAAGTGGCGGAGATGACTTTTCCGGTGGACCCGCGGCTGAAAGACCGGGCGGAGGCGGCGGCGAAAAATGTGTCGCACGACCTGCCGCTGGCGGTGAACGATGAAGTGCTGTCATTTCTGAATTTTTTCCAGACGCCGCGCGGGAGAGCGATTGTGGAGACTGGTTTGCGGCGCTCCGGGCGGTACCGCGAAATGATTTCCCGGGTGCTGAAGCAAGAAGGCGTGCCGCAGGATTTGATCTACCTGGCGCAGGCGGAGAGCGCGTTTCAGCCGATGGCGCTATCGCGGGCAGGAGCACGGGGGATTTGGCAGTTCGTGCCATGGCGGGGGAATGAATACGGTTTGAAGCGGTCGTGGTGGGTGGATGAGCGCCAGGATCCGGAAAAGGCCACACACGCGGCGGCGCAGCACCTGCGCGACCTGTATGGACTTTTCGGCGACTGGTACCTGGCCATGGCGGCGTACAACTGCGGGCCGGGAAATGTGCAGAAGGGCATCGAGCGGACCGGGTACGCCGATTTCTGGGAGCTGTACCGGCGCAACGTGTTACCGAAGGAAACGAAGAATTACGTGCCGATTATTGTGGCGCTGACGCTGATCGCCAAGGACGCATCGCATTACGGCGTGCAGACCGACATGGACCCGCCGGTGCCGTACGACGTGGTGAAGCCTGGGCGGGCAATCGATCTGCGGCTGGTGGCCGAGACGATTGACGTGGATGTGGAGACGTTGCGGGCGCTGAATCCATCGCTGCTGCGGATGGCCACGCCCGACGATCCGTCATTTGAGCTGCATTTGCCAAGCGGAACGGCGGAGAAGTTTTCCGCGGAGATTGCGGATATTCCGGCGGAAAAATGGGTCAGCTGGAGACGGCACCGGGTAGAGGCGGGCGAGACGTTGACTTCGCTGGCCCGCAAGTATCATGTGACCGCGCCGGCGATCGCCTCAGCCAACAGCTTGAGCAGCAAGGAAGTGCTGAGCCCCGGCGACAAGTTGATCATCCCTGCTTCGGCGCCTGCCAGCGAAACCAAGAGCCGCCTGGTGCGGTACCGGGTGCGCAAAGGGGATACACTGGGAGGGATCGCGGATCAGTTCAGCGTGAGCCCGGAGCAGCTACGCAAGTGGAATGGGCTCAAGAGTGCCCGGGTAAGCCGGGGTATGGTGTTGCGGGTGTATACGTTGGGCGGGGCACCGGAGGCCGTTCCGGTTCGTAGCCATTCGAGCAAGAAAAAGAAGAGTTCTAGTGTGAGTACGGCGTCTTCGTCCACGCATGCCGCGAAAACGCCCTAAAAGCCCCGAGACTTGCGGTCCGCTGGACTGAGGAGCTGACCGATCCCCTTAATAGCCAAGCTGGAGCGACGAGATTCCAATGGCGCTGTCAGAATCCTTGACATTGCCGCCTGAATACGATACCAAAAGCAAAAGTAGTCTGCAGGGCATCGAAGGATTCGCGCGGTGCTCCGCCCCGATACGTCGGGCTAGAGTCTCCCAGGGGAGGATGAAATGGATTTCGATAAGGATCATTTCGACGACGAAACGGAGCTGTCTCCGCTGGAAGAAGAGGAATTGGGCGGGGACACCGACGAGATCGTGGAAGAAGAAGAATTGATAATTGCGGAAGACGATGACGAAGGGGCCGCACCGGTAGCGAAGCCGACAGTCAAGGCAGCGGCAAAACCGGCGGCGAAAAAACCAGCGAAAAAGCCGGCCAAGAAAGCGGCCAAGCCCAAAAAAGCCGCCAAGAAGAAGGCGGCGAAGAAACCCGCAAAAAAGGCGGGAAAGAAAAGCAAGCCCAAAAAAGCCGGCAAAAAGAAGAGACGGTAGGATTTTCTAATGTCACGAGCTGGCCCGGTCTGAGTACCGGGCCAGTGCCTTTTTAGAGCAGATTCGTGCCCAAGGTGGTTTATCAGAAGCGGAAATAAGCGGCCCAGCCGGTTCCGCTTCGCGATTGACGAGTACCAATTCGATAAGACGATCCTACCGTCGCCGCAATCTTCTTGCAGTTAGGGATACGTGCCATTACGATACACAGCTATGTTGCGGGCACTGGAGCAGATACGCCGGATGCGAGGCGGAGCGCAGGCGCATTTGATGCGCTGTTCGGACGACAACTACTACGTTGTAAAATTCCAAAATAATCCTCAGCATCTGAGAGTTCTGGTGAACGAGATGCTGGGAACAAGGTTGGCGGCGAGGCTGGGGCTTCCGACGACGCCGGTCGAGGTGATCGAAGTGAGCGAAGAGCTCATTCAGCTGACGCCGGACTTGTGCATCGAGATGCCACGGCAACGGATACCATGCAAGCCGGGAAAACAGTTTGGGTCGCGGTATCCCGGGGACCCGAGGAAACTGGTGTTAATGGACTTTTTGCCGGACCCGCAATTGGAACGGGTGGAGAATTTGCACGATTTTGCCGGGATGCTGGTGTTTGACAAATGGACCTGCAACACCAACGGCAGGCAGACGGTGTTTCGGCAGGAAACACCGAAAGGCCAGGATTCACCATACAAAGCGATTATGATCGATCAAGGATTCTGCTTTAACGCCGGGGAGTGGAATTTTCCGGACGCGCCGTTGCGGGGATTGTATGCGCGAAACCGGGTGTACCAGGGAGTGATCGGCCGGGAATCCTTTGAGCCCTGGCTGGATCGACTGAACCGGGCGGTCAACGAAAAGGTGCTGGCCACGATTTTGCAAGAGATTCCGCCGGATTGGTACGAGGATGATCTGGACGCGATGACCAGACTGGCGGAAAAGCTGTTTGAACGGCGGAATCGAGTGGCTGAATTGCTGGTGGCGGCGAAGAAAACCACGCGGCAGCCGTTTCCGAATTGGGTTTGAGCGATGCTGAACACCGAAACATCCCAGTACAAATATGCGTTTGCCTACCATGTGCTGCGCTACGCTTCGAATTTGATCCGCGACGAGTGGGTGAATATCGGAATATTATTGTTTGATCCGCGTAGCGGCAATTTGCGGCTGCGAATGGTCGAGAGCCAGGACGAATACGCGCGGATCCGGCGACTGCACCCGGCGGCCGACGAAGAGGCCATCCGGCAGCTTCGCGAACATCTGGAAGACCGGGTCGATACCTTTCTTCGCAACAATCAGGCGGAATTGGATAGGCCGTTGTCGCCCGGTAAAGCGGTGCAAGCGGTTATCGACAAGTGGAACAGCACGCTTTCGAATGGAATTCAGCTGGCGACGCAAACCGGATCGTACGCGGACGACCTGGACCTGGAGATGGAGCGGCTGTACGACTTGCATGTTGCGCCGCCGCACCGGGAATCGCGCGTAGGGGCGCCGGGAAGCCGCCCGCGGATACGCCACTATTGCGACCAAGTGTGGCAACAGGCCGGACTGTGGGAAAAAATCCGCAAATCGGTGCGGGTGGATGAGTTCACCAGTCCGGGCGACCCGATGCGCATCGACTACGGCTACCAGCGCAATGGCACCCGGGGTTTTGTGCAGACCTTGAGCGTTTCGCGGGCTCCCGCTGACTGCAAGAATTTCGCGTATACGGTTGATCGCATCGCCAGCAGCGCTGCGTTTGGCACCGAGTTTACGGCGGTCACCGACGTTCCGCTACTGCGGGACAATGCGCGGCATCAATTTGTCGGCAATACGCTGCGCGGGTCCGGGATTGAGGCCGTTCCGCTGGAAGGGTTTGCGGTATGGGTCGGGAAGCTACGCCCGACGTTGCGGTAGGACGCAATCGGCGACCAGAGATCGGCGACCAGTAAGGGTGAAGCAGATACTCGGCCGTGCAACAACATTTAGTTTGTAGTTTTCGGTATGCCAGAAAAAGAAAGCCCAGCGAGGTTCGCTGGGCGTTTCCTTTCCTGATCTCTGGTCACTGTTCGCTGATCACTTCGTCACACCAGCGGTTCGGACCAATTCTCCAGAGTGTCTTTCACTTTGTGCAGGAACTGGTGAGCTACGGCGCCGTCGACCACCCGATGGTCGTAGCTCAAGGTGACGTAGCACATCGAGCGGATGGCGATGGAATCGTTGATGACCACCGGACGCTTTTCAATGGCGCCCAGGCCGAGAATGCCGACGTTGGGCTGACTGATGACCGGCAAACCGAAGAGCCCGCCAAAAACACCCGGATTGGTAATGGAAAAGGTCCCTTCCTGGACTTCTTCGGGACGCAGCTTTTTGGAACGGGCGCGCTCCGCGAGGTCGTTCATGGTGCGCTGGATGCCCAGAATATTTTTTTCGTCGGCGCTCTTCACCACTGGCACGATCAAGCCCCAGTCGAGTGCCACCGCGATGCCGATGTTGATTTCCTTGTGGCGCACGACGTTGGTGCCGTCCAGCGATGCATTCAGGGTCGGATACGCGCGCAGGCCGGCAACCACGGCTTTCACAAAGAACGGCATGAAGGTCAGCTTGGTGCCGTACTGCTTTTCGAATTCGTCCTTGGACTTGGCGCGCAGCGAAGCGATCTTGGTCATGTCGATTTCGTCCACCGAGTACACGTGAGGCGATACGTGCTTGGAGGCCACCATGTGCTCGGCAATTTTAAGGCGCATGGTAGAAAGCGGTTCGACTTCGTAATTGCCGAAATACATACGCTCGCGCGGAACGCCCAGTTGCAGAGCCGGGACGTACTGCGTGCCGTGGGCGGCAGGTCCGCCACCGCCGGCCAAAGGAGCCGGTGCAACGGGAGGCGGAGGAACCGTCGCTGGCCGCGAGGGAGCGGGAGCGGTTGGCGCGGAGCCTGGAGCAGCATAGGCTGGCGCGGGAGCGGCAGCTCCGGAAATCACCGCTTCGATGTCCTGCTTGCTGATGCGACCGCCAGCGCCGGTGCCAGGAATACTGGCCAGATCGATGCCGTGTTCCTTGGCCATGCGGCGGACCAGTGGCGAACTGTGAATGCGCGCACCTTCGCGCGCTGGAGACGAGGCGGCGGATGCTGAAGTGATCGGCGTTACGGGTGCTGGAGCGGGCCGCGAAGGGGCAGGGGGCGGAACGGCGGCGGGTTTCGGAGCTTCGGCCCGAGTTGCGGTAGAGGACGCAGCGGGAGCAGACGCTGCCGGAGCAGGCGCGGGAGCCGCAGCAGGGGCGGAAGCTGCGGCGCCAGCTGCGTCGATGGTCGCGACCACCGTGTTGATCGGCACGGTCTGGCCTTCTTTTACTTTAATTTCCTTGAGCACGCCAGCGGAAGGCGAAGGAATTTCCGCGTCCACTTTGTCGGTGGAGATTTCGAACAGCGGTTCGTCGCGTTCGACTTTGTCACCGGGCTTTTTCAGCCACTTGGTGATGGTTCCTTCAAAAATGCTTTCCCCCATTTGGGGCATTACGACGTCGGCGGCCATTGCTTTTCTCCCGTTGGTACCACTGTAACAAAGTCAGCGTGAAACATTTGGTTCGTCGTTTGC
>Ga0137418_10003664_pt1 | contig 14119 bp, 15 predicted proteins | sample CZODoug3_1_2_16f_FD_122242 | JGI IMG/M metagenome (GOLD analysis project Ga0137418, IMG submission 122242) | Vadose zone soil fungal communities from Angelo Coast Range Reserve, California, USA - CZODoug3_1_2_16fungal (Hybrid Assembly) | ecosystem: Environmental > Terrestrial > Soil > Vadose...
GCGCAGGTGGCGCTCGCCTGGCTCCTCGCAAGAGGGCCCAGCATCGTGCCGATCTTCGGCACGCGCCGCCTGGACCGCGTGAAAGAAAACCTCGGCGCGGCCGAGGTGAGCCTTTCCGATGAGGACATGGCCGCTATCGAGGCGCGCCTGGCCGGGATCGAGGTCACTGGCGAGCGGCTGCCGCCCGCACTCCTCAAAGTGACCTACCGCTAGAACGTACATATTGGCGCTTCGCGAGTCATCAATCGCACTCAACGATTCAAAAGTCAGGAAATAGCTATGTCAAAACAGGTTGTATTGATCACGGGAGCTTTGTCGGGCATTGGCCGAGCCACTGCTATCGCCTTTGCAAATGAAGATGCGCAGATCGTTGTGTCCGGCCAGTCGGCGGCACTCGAGGCCGCACCTTTTGGCGTCCGCGTGAACGCGGTTGCTCCCGGTCCAGTCCAGACACCCATGCTCGAACGTTCCGCCCCTGACGACGACGGCAAGAAGTACTTGGCTTCATTGGTTCCGTTGAAGCGCATCGGCACACCCGAGGAGATTGCCGACACCGTGCTGTTTGTCGCTTCGGCGAAGGCCTCCTTCATCACCGGTCAGTCCTTCTCTGCCGACGGTGGCCAGACCGTCGGCTGATCCGCTGTCTGTTGGTGGCGGGAACACCGCGGTTGAAGAGGCGCTGTCTCTCTCTCTCAATTATAGCGAGCCCGGTCACGCTGGTGCACCGCCGCGATACGTTGCATGCGGAGTGGTCCTTCAGGATCGGTTGTTTGCACATCCGAAAATCTCGGTGCGATGGAACAGCGAGGTCGCTTCCGTTGAAGGCGAGGCGAATCCTGCAAAGGTGAACGGACTTGTCCTAAAGAATCGCGTCGACGACACCTACCGTCGCCGTGCTGAAGCGTGGGCTCCAGCCGATTGATGAATCTCCCATAGGATCATGCGCTCCGTCGGCACTAATCGGGCGGCGCGGGGATCCTGAAAATGCTGAAACGTTTCGCAGAGACTCAATGACCAAGCTTTCAACTTATGTTTCCGTCATCATCCTTGCTGCCGTAGCGACTACAGCAAATGCCCAGCAGCCTCCACTGCCCCCCGCTGTTTCTGTCGCGAAAGCCACGCTCAAACCGATCACTCAAAGTTCCGAATTTCTCGGTCGCATCCAGGCCATCAGCCGCGTTGCGATCCAGCCCCGCGTAACTGCTTTCCTGACGAAGCGTGCGTTCACGGAGGGTGCCGAGGTCAAGAAGGACGACCTGCTCTATCTACTGGAGCAGGATCCGTTCCAGGCCGATCTACAAGCGAAGCAGGCGTCGATCGATCAATTCCAGGCGCAGCTAAAGAACGCCGATCTCAAGTTGAACCGGGCGCAACAGCTGTTGAAGACTGATGCTGGAACAGTCGCGAGCGTCGATAACGCACAGGCCACGCAACAGTCGACGCAGGCTCAGGTCTTGGCGGCAGAGGCGCAACTCCGGCAGTCGAAGATCAATCTGGCCTACACCGAAATTCGTTCTCCGATTGACGGGAAGATCGGCCGAACGTCGGTGACCGAAGGCAACGTCGTCAGCCCGAGTTCTGGAACGCTGACAACGGTCGTCAGCCAGGATCCCATGTATGTTCTGTTTCCCGTCCCGGTCCGGACCGCGCTGGAGGTGCGCGATAAGCTTGACAATGGCGACGGCTTCGACGCCCTGAAAGTTCGGATCAGGCTTCCCAATGGTCAGATCTACCAGCAGACTGGCAAGCTCGACTTCGTCAACAACAGCGTGACGGGCAACTCAGACACGCTTCAGTTGCGGGCCGTCATCCCCAATCCTGCGAGCGCACCGAAGCGCCCGGACCAGAGCACGCAACGCGTCCTGCTTGATGCCGAGCTAGTCACCGTATTGCTTGAGGGAGCCGAGCCGGTTAGCCGGCTGACCATTCCGCGTTCTGCGTTGCTTACGGATCAGAGCGGCGACTACGTATTCGTGATCGACAAGGACAACACGGCTTCCCGTCGCGGGATCAAGCTCGATCCGTCGACGACACCGGCGCTCGCGGTCGTCATCGACGGCCTCAAGGAAGGCGAGCAGGTCATCGTGGAAGGACTGCAGCGCGTTCGCAACGGCGCTGCCGTTTCGCCGGCGCCCATGACGCCGAACGCTCCTTCCGACGGAAAGAAATAAGCCATGATCTCATCGATATTCGTCGACCGGCCCCGCTTGGCGATCGTCATCGCGATCGTCATGACGATCGCCGGCGCGCTCGCGATGACGCAGATGCCGGTCGCCCAGTTTCCCGACGTCGTCCCGCCTCAGGTGCTGGTGACGGCCAATTTCCCAGGCGCCTCGGCGGCGGTGGTCGAAAGCGCCGTCGCGCAGCCTCTGGAGGCCCAGATCGTCGGCGTCGATAAGATGCTGTACATGAAGTCGACGAGCGCCAACGACGGCAGCTATCGGCTCACAGTCAGTTTCGCGCTCGGCACCAATGCGGACACCGACACGGTCAACGTCAACAATCGCGTCCAAACCGCGCTGCCGCAGCTTCCGCAGGAAATCCAGCGGCAGGGTATCACCGTCCGCAAGCAATCCTCTGCGATCCTGCAGTTCATCGGTTTCTCCAGCGACAAGCACGACTCGCTGTTCATCGCGAACTATATTACAATCAACGTGTTGGACGAAATCTCGCGCATTCCTGGCGTCGGCCAGGCGCAGCTTTTCGCGCGCCTGAAGTATTCGATGCGCGTGTGGTACGACGTCCAGCGCCTGATCAGTCTTAACGTCTCGCCGTCCGATGTCGCGGCCGCCATCGAGGCGCAGAACGTGCAGGCGCCGACCGGCCGCATCGGCGCGCCGCCGGTAGGCGACGACCAGCAGTTCCAAATGAATGTCCAGACCCAAGGTCGCCTGACGACTCCCGAACAGTTTGGCGAGATCGTGCTGCGGGCGAACCCGGACGGGTCGCTATTGCGCGTGCGCGACGTGGCGCGCGTGGAGATCGGTGCGCAGAACAACGACGTCGACAGCCGCCTCAATGGCAAGCCGACGGTGGCGGCAGCCATCTACCTCGCGCCCGACGCCAATGCCGTCAAGACGGCCGCTCTCGTCGACGCCACGCTGCAGCGGTTGAGCAAGCGCTTTCCAGACGGCATGACCTACAAGGTCGTCGGCGACTCGACGACGTTCGTGAAGGACACGATCTCCGAAGTCCTGCACACGTTGGGCGAAGCCTTCGTACTCGTCGTCATCGTCGTATTCCTGTTCCTGGGCAATCTCCGCGCCACAATCATTCCCGCCGTAGCCGTCCCGGTCAGCCTGATCGGGACTTTCGTGATCCTTCTATCGATGGGTTATTCGGCCAACACCGTGTCTCTATTGGCTATGGTGCTCGCCATCGGCATCGTGGTGGACGACGCGATCGTCGTTGTCGAAAACGTCGAACGCGTGATGGAAGAGGAGCCCGATCTCAGTCCGGCGGAGGCGACCAAGAAGGCGATGACCCAGATCACCGCGCCGATCATCGCGATCACGCTGGTGCTGCTGTCGGTGTTCGTACCGATCGCTTTTATTCCAGGGCTGTCCGGCCAGTTGTTCCGGCAGTTCGCGGTCACGATCAGCGCAGCGATGCTGATCTCGGCGATCAACGCGTTGACGCTGTCTCCGGCACTGTGCGCGGTTTTTCTTCGCCATACCGGGCACCGCCGCGGAATCATGGCGTACATCCATCACGGGATCGAGAAAACGCAGAATGGCTACGCGTCGGTCGTCCGGCGCCTGATTCGGGTATCGATCGTTTCGCTGGTCGTCATCGCTGCCTGCGGCGTCGGGATATTCGGTCTGGCTAGGGTCACGCCAACCAGCTTCCTGCCTGAGGAGGACCAAGGCGCATTCTTCGTCTCCGTCCAGTTGCCGGACGGGGCGTCTTTGGCGCGGACCAGCGAGGCGGTGAAGAGCGTCGAAAAACTGGTGGGCGCGATGCCACAGGTTCGGGACGTGTTCACCGTTCTCGGATACTCCCTGTTGGATTTAGCGTCGGAGTCCAACGCTGCGTTTATCTTCGCCAAGCTGAAACCGTTCGAGGATCGACGTGCCGCGAGTGATTCCGCTCAGGCGCTGATCACGAAAACGTCCCAGGAAGGCTCGCAGATCAGGACGGCAATGGTTCAGCCGTTCAATCTGCCGCCCATCATCGGTCTGTCGACGAGCGGCGGCTTCGAATACCAGTTGGAAGCGCTGGAGGGACAGACACCTGTCGCGCTCGGCGCGGCGGTACAGGGACTGGTCTCCTCAGCCAACGAGGACAAGCGGATGGCGCGGGTGTTCTCGACCTATACAACGACCAACCCGTCGCTCTACCTGAACATCGATCGCGCGAAGGCACAGGCCCTAGGCCTCGGCATGAGCGACATCTTCTCTGCTCTTCAGGCCACCCTCGGTGGCTTGTATACCAATGATTTCAACCTGTACGGCCGCACTTGGCAGGTCAACATCCAGGGCGAGGCGAACAACCGGCGGGACATCGAGGCACTGTGGCAGATTCAGGTGCGCAACCACGACGGCGAGATGGTGCCGCTCCGATCCATTGCGGAAGTATCGACCGTGCTAGGTCCGCAGGTGATTACGCGCTACAATAACTACAGGTCCGTGACCATCAACGGCAGCCCCGCTGCGGGGGCGTCGTCCGGCGCCGCGCTTGCGGCGATGCAGGAGGTCTCGAACAAGACGCTGGCGCAGTCCTATTCCTACGAATGGACGGGATCCGCCTATCAGGAACAACAGGCGTCAGGACAGACCGGGACCATTCTGGCGCTGGCACTGCTGTTCGCGTTCCTGTTCCTTGTCGGGCTTTATGAAAGCTGGATCATTCCGATCCCCGTCCTGCTGTCGGTGGCAGTCGGCGTCCTGACGGCCTTCATCGGCATCCTCATGGCAGGACTGACGCTCGATCTCTACGCCCAGATCGGTCTGGTCGTTCTGATCGCACTCGCGGCCAAGAACGGCATCCTGATCGTCGAATTCGCCAAGGAGCAGCGCGAAGCCGGCAAGAGCATCGAAGAGGCGGCGATCGCCGGCGCACAGATGCGGTTCCGCGCGGTGATGATGACGTCGATCGCCTTCATCCTTGGTCTCGCGCCATTGGTGGTGGCTCATGGTGCCGCGCAAATCAGCCGTCGGGGCGTCGGCACTTCGGTGTTCGCCGGCATGATCGGCGCCAGCACGATCGGCATCTTCGTCATTCCGATGCTCTACGTCGTCTTCCAGAGACTGCGCGAAAGCCGCCTTGCCGTCGGGCGCAAGAAACCGGTCGACGCGCATTGAAACTCGGTCCGCGGGTGTTCGACCAAACGACAGGAAACGATCGATGGATTTCGAACTTTCCTCCGACCAGCAAACGGTGCGGGATTCCGTATCGACAATCTGCGAGCAGTTCACGGACGATAACTGGCTGCAGCGCGATCACGACGGACGCTTAACGCGCCGGATTCGACTTTTTAAGGGGCGACATTAATAGGGAGCCTTTCCAGCAGAGGGTGCGGCGAGGTAACTTCCATGGAAATCAAGACTTCGCTGAGCAATCAAGCTCCGTAGATGCATCAATCGAATCCTGCTGCGGGAACGCTTTTCATCGACGGCGCGTTTCCCAGAACACAAGGAATGACCGATGCCCGCAATTTCAGAAGACCAGATCCGGCAGTACGCGCATCAACTTTGGGAACGGGAGGGTCAACCGGAAGGAAGGGCGGACGACCTTTGGCACCAGGCGAAGGCCGAGCTAGAAAGCGACGAACCGGGCAACGAAGCGATCTCTGAGGCCCCGAAACCCATGCCGGAATAGGTCATCGCGCGGCGAATTCTTCGATGGTTGAGGACAGTGCCCTCATCTCGGGTAGCGTCACATCTATGTCAGCCAGCCGACGCTGCTGGGTCGCAAGAATCTCTTCTGAACTCACAGTCTCTGCCCTAGTTCTTCCGAACTCAAGACGCGTCAGTGTGACAAAGCGTTTCTTAGCAGCAATCCCTGTCGGAACCAAAGATGACTTTGATCACGGATCATTCGGTTCCACACGAATTCCTCGGGCGACTCCTTAGTAGGCAGGTACTTAACATTCGTTCGGGCCCATTTGATAAAGGTGCGCCTGGAAGCATTCGCCTGCGCGGTATTTCCGCCGTCGGCCCCACCATCGACGTTGAATCTGATATCGACTCCCGCGACGTCTTCAAGGATTGCAGCAAGCTCGGCCTCTTGGGCGGATCCGAATGTATCGGGATCCGGAAGCACGGCATCTCGCCTTTCGTCGCCATCGAGAAAGACAAGTACGTCGTTCCTGTTGTCTGCCGCATAAGTCGGCAGCAGATGGGCCCAGAGCGTCTTGCTGCCCCCCGGATTGTAGCGAACCTCGAACTGTGCCCGGAATCCCTCGTTGTTTCTCGCCCGTAGATGCAAGAGTTTTTTACGTGAAGCGCAGGGGTCACTTGCGGTCATGTGTGCGGCTTTTCTGTGCGGTCGCACTTGGACCGCTGGCCTTGATGGATTCCGCGGGTCGAGGCCTTATCAGTTGGTCGGGATTTGAGTCCCTCTAAGGCGGTCAGGACCAATGCTGCAAAACGTGAAAAAAGCTCTTGCTAACCCGGAGCCGTCCACACATGACGCCAAAGGCGACATTGGATGGATGTAGGACCCTTTTGGCAGCGGGATCTGGGTTTCGAACTCTCATGACCAATCCGGCTTCATGTCTTGGCGGCACCTTTCTGACTGAACGTTCCAGATGCGGGCTGATTTGAGGCCGCTCAGAGAGGCGGGGCGCTTTCGACGAACCAGCAGTCGTATGAAAATTGCAGTCGATCCAATCAGTGTCGGAATCCCAATTGGATTAAAGAAAAATGGCATCATCCAACGACACCCTCTTGACCGGTGCATTGGTGACCTATGGATTTGAACTTCGAGCACTGTATTTGTGCCGCCACACAATGGATTTGAACACTTATGATCGAACCAATCTTCCGAGCTGCACGCCATGAGCAAAATCGTATCTTCGAATTTTCGCGACCACCCCGTCATTCCGTGCCCGAGGTTTCCGCAAATGACCGAGGAGACGACGGCCAACACCTCCACAAGTTGAAAAAATTGACCTTCAAAATGGCTAAACGAACGCGCCATGCGTCCCCGGATTGGCCTGCCACCAATGCCTGACGGCGGTACGACGCTGACTCGGATGGTCTTGACATCGCGCGACGACTGACGGGTGCCGTTAGCCTTTGTCGTCATCGGATTGGAAGAAAGTCCGAAATTAGCTCGCCTCATTCGCGAAGCTGAGCGAGGACTCGATGGCTTCCTCCCAAAGATCATCCGTGGCAACACCCTTGGATTCCAGTCTTTGCACAAGCGCACTTACCGCAGCGGCCGAGGCATCTGCAAGTCTGTCGGCGCTAAACGTCCGGTTGCGCATCGTATTGATAAACGGCCGCAGCGCCTCGATCGCTTCGGCGGGTGGAAGGCTTTGTGCCTCGTGAAGGATATGAAGGACATCGTTGATCTGTTGCGGCAGCTGAACTTCAGGGTCGCCTCGTAAGCAAATAGCGTGGCATCGTAGCCGTGATCCGAATTCCAAAGCTTGGTGATGACAAAAAGCTCCTCCCGTGGGACGGAAGCTCTTGCAATGGACTTCCCGACGGCACTTTCGTTGCGATAAATCATCGCTGTATCGAAATGGCGGTATCCTGCGGCTATCGCGTTTTCCAGCGAATGAACCGTCTCGTCTGCGTTTAAGGTCCAGACGCCTAGTCCGATTTGAGGAATGACGTTGCCGTCGTTGAGGACAATGTCAGGAGTATCCATGAAACGCTGCTCGCTGTTTTTCGGATTGCAAGGAGCTTTGCCTTTGATCGGTCCGAGGAGTGTCAGACGGATCGGTTGACGCGGCTGTGCGGTAGGCGCCGCATCCACCCCTATAAATGTCTTCCGAGCGGGAAATAATACGCCCGCCGCTCCGAACAGAAGCGACGAAGCGGTCCGCAATGCTGGAAGCCCAGCTTACGATCCGCGGCGTTTGGCAGGGCCGGACTTTGACTGTCTGTCGGTCGGCCCATATGCAGAGAAGAAGATGGTCAGGGCATTATCCAGCAATCGTGCTCGCTCGGCCGCGTCTGGAACGATGTTCAGCAAGAGGGCCCGTTCTAGGATGCCGGCTCCGACAAGAGAAGCAAGGACTTCGGATGCCCGTTTCGAATCCGAAATCGTCAGGCGTCCCGTCGTGTTCTGAACGGCCAGCCAATCTGCCATTCTGTTCAGCGCCGGTGTATATGCCTCGTTGTAGTAAAGCTCTGACAGTTCGGGCATATGCGTCGCTTCGGCGATCATCATGCGATGCAGCGACAGAACATCCGGGTGAAGGATGCGATCCAGGAATGCAGCGGCGACGTTCCGGAGCACTACCTCGGGGGCTGCGTTCTTCTGATCGGCAAACAAGTCCTGCGTTGCCAGCACCGGGGCGACCCGGCGTCTTATGACCGCGCCGAACAGCCCGACCTTCCCGCCGTATCTCGCATAGATCGTTTTGGGCGACACGCGCGCGGCCCGGGCCAGCATGTCGATGCTCACACGCGCAAATCCTTTCTGGAAAAAGAGCTCCGAAGCCGCATCCAGGAATGCTTCTTCGTGATGTGCGAGCTGTTCGGTGGGGATGCGGCCACGGGGACGTGACGTCATGAGCAGGCTTCCGGGTAACGAGAATGCGAGTTTGTCATAAGGGACTTGATTTTCTATCTTAAGCCGGTTATTTAAGGAAGGGAAACGTTCCGTTCCTTTAAGTCGAGCTCACGATCTCTTTGAGCTGAACTCGGACCGAACAGGTCGCGCCGGATATCCCGGGGATGCGGGATGAGGAGAGTGCATCGAGGAGAGTGCATCATGGAAAATCAAGCGAAGCTGAAACAGCGACCACACGATCCTTCGCATCGGTACCGGATGCTCGTAGGCTCGATGAAGCTGTCGCGCCATACGAACAAGTACCGTTTCGCAGGCGACAGCGATTGGAAGAGGGTGGTCCTTCTCGGTATTCTGCTGGTGTCGATTAGTGCGCTCAGCCTTCTCGACACGTTCATCCCACGTCATCTTCCCGGCCACATTGCTGGCTCCTCGGCGATCTTTGGTGGAATGGCGATCGCAATTCTCGTGAGCAAGATCTCGCGGGGCGCTTCTTACGGCGACTGGTTATTGAGCGGCGGCGCCTACATCCTTGCGGGCATCGCCTTCGCTTCGGATGAGGCGTTTCTGCGTTTCTCCACGGCTGCATACATGATCGCATTCCTGCTCGCTTGCGGGCTTTTTCGGATCTGGATCGGTTTGACGTCATATCCGAGCGATGCCTCTCCTTCGATGACGAACTCCGGACTTGTGACGCTCCTGTGCGCTCTTTGGACCGCTCTCGCATGGGCGCAGGGATCACCGCAGATTGCCGCGACGGCTCTGGCTCTCGATACCCTGTTTTGTGGCGTAGCGATCGTCGCGTTCGGCGCTGCATTGAAAAACACACCGCGCACCGTGTGAGCTTCGCTGCGCGTCCCAGATCGTCGAGTGTGAACAATGGCCATCAAGACAATCGTCGCATTTTTAGAGCCGTCACGGGCAGGTTTCGATCGCGCAAATTATGCCGTCGAATTGGCGTACAAGTTCGGTGCACATCTGGTCGGGGCGTATGTCGCGCCGTCTGGATGGGGTGTCGATCCGGCCGAAGCCTATGTCAGGGGCAGACTGGCGATCCGTCGCATCATCGAGAGGCACAAGGCGAGAGAAGACGACCTGTCCAGCGCGGCGCGGCGGATGTTCGCGTCGCTCGTCGAACGGAAATGGATCGGCTTTGAATTTCGCATCGTCCGAGAAGCGGACGCCGGAGACTTGCCGCTACATCTCAAGTACAGTGATCTTGTCATCGCGTCTGAACACGAATTGCCGGGCTTTTGGACGCCTGAGGCCATGCTTCGCAAGACGGGAATTCCCGTCCTGATCCTTCCGGATCGATGGAACGCGACAGGTCGCATGGATCGCATCGTCATGGCGTGGAATGCAAGCCAGGAAGCGCGACGAGCCATTTCCGACGCGCTGCCGCTGCTTTCCCTTGCGCGGATCGTGCACATCGTTGTTGTCGATGCCCGCAGCGGCGATCCCCATGGCGAGGAGCCAGGCGCGGATGCTGCCACGTTTCTCGCCCGCCACGGAGTGGATGCCATCGTAGAGCGGCTTGAATCTGGAAGTTCATCGGTTGCCGAAACACTCTGTCGATTCGCAGAGCAGGCCAAGGCCGATCTAATGGTTCTTGGCGCGTACAGTCATTCGAGAACGAGAGAGATGATCTTCGGTGGGGTCACCCGTTCGATGTTGAAGTCGGTTCGCACTCCGCTGCTCATCGCCCGATGAAAGCTTTCCAGCCCACGACGAGCGACCTTCCAGACCACGTCGGGATCAACACGGATGTTCCAAAGTCACCTTTGATCGGTGCGCAATGTCCAAATTAAACAATCAAAGTGCAATCTCCCATGATCTCTATGCGAACAATGCAGCCCGACCATGCGATTCATCCAGACTTGGCTGTCGTCAACGTAGCCGTGAAGCTCGCGACCGACGCCATGCTCCGCGCACAGTGTCCAGACGGGCATTGGGTATTCGAACTCGAGGCGGACGCTACGATCCCTGCCGAGTATGTGCTACTGGTTCATTATCTTGGCGAGACGCCGGACCATGAGTTTGAACGGAAGATCGCCCGGTATCTTCGCCGCACTCAGAGGATCGAAGGCGGCTGGCCGTTGTTCGAAGGAGGGGCTGCGAACGTAAGTGCAAGCGTTAAGACATACTTCGCATTGAAGATGATCGGTGACGAAGAGGGCGCCGATCACATGAAGCGGGCGCGCCGAGCCATCCTTGAGATGGGAGGTGCGGAGATGTCGAACGTCTTCACGCGCATCCAATTGGCATTGTATGGCAACATGCCATGGAGCGCGGTGCCTATGATGCCCGTCGAGATCATGCTTCTCCCGAAGTGGTTTCCCTTCCATTTGTCCAAGGTGTCCTATTGGGCCAGGACCGTGATCGTGCCACTTCTGGTCCTAAACAACCTGCGTCCAGTGGCGATCAATCACCGAGGCGTTTGCGTCGATGAGTTATTCAGAACGTCTGCCGGTGAGACGGGCCCGTTGGCGCGCCAGCCGCATCAAGGCGCGGGGTGGTTCGGGTTCTTCCGCGTGATCGACCGCGCGCTTCGGGCAATCGACCGTTTTCTGCCGCGGCGAACTCGCGACCGCGCCATCTCCAATGCAATCGCATTCGTGCAAGAGCGCCTTAATGGCGAGGACGGCCTGGGAGGAATTTACCCGGCGATGGCGAACGCGGTGATGATGTACGCAGCGCTCGGCTATCCCGAGAGCCATCCGGATCGCGCGATCGCGCGCCGGTCAGTGGATAAGCTGCTCGTCATTAGCGATGAAGAGGCATACTGCCAGCCGTGTCTATCGCCGGTCTGGGACACCTCGCTTGTCGCGCATGCGCTGCTCGAGGCAGGTGAAGAGCGAGCGGTGCGGGCGGCGCTGCGCGGCCTACATTGGCTGCAGCCTCTCCAGATACTGGATGTGCGAGGTGATTGGATATCTCGCCGTCCCGATGTGCGGCCGGGCGGTTGGGCATTCCAGTACGCGAATCCGCATTATCCAGACGTAGACGATACGGCCGTAGTCGTGATGGCCATGGATCGCGCGGCGAAATCGCATCCAATGAGTGTCGACCGAGGTGCGATTTCGCGGGCGCGGGAGTGGATCGTCGGCATGCAGACGGCTGCTGGCAGTTGGGGCGCCTTTGAGCCCGAAAACACGCAATACTACCTGAACAACATCCCGTTCTCGGACCACGGGGCGCTTCTCGATCCGCCCACCGCCGACGTGTCGGGGCGCTGCCTGTCGATGCTTGCCCAACTAGGGGAGACGGCGGAGGCCAGCGCGCCTGTACGCGGTGCGCTCTCGTTTCTGTTGAATGAGCAGTTGCCGGACGGGAGCTGGTACGGCCGTTGGGGAGTGAACTACGTTTACGGTACATGGACCGCTCTCAGCGCGCTGAACGCAGCCGGAATTAGTCATGAGAGTGCAAGTGTGCGGCGGGCGGTGCAATGGCTGCTGTCGATCCGGAACGTGGACGGCGGATGGGGTGAAGCGGGTGACAGTTACAGCTTGGACCATGACGGACATGAAAAGACCGTAAGCACCCCGTCACAGACGGCGTGGGCACTGTTGGCGCTGATGGCTGCGGGGGAGGTCGAACATACGGCGGTCGCAGCCGGAATTTCATATCTCGTCGCCACACTGGGACAGGATGGTCGCTGGGAGGAAAAACAGTTCACTGGCACCGGTTTCCCGAATGCGTTCTACCTGCGGTACCATGGCTACTCCCAGTACTTTCCGCTGTGGGCGCTTGCCCGATATCGAAACCTCAAGGCATCGAAATCCAGGCAGGTGCTTTTTGGCATCTGATGGCAAAGGGGCCGGGCTCAGCTCCCAGCTGCAAATACGTGATCATTCAAAAATTCAAAAAAACGCTTCAGGCGGCGTACATTCTGAAGCCGTGACGCCCGCGAAGCGACCTGGGCGCCCGCCGCCAAGGGCGTCAACCATAGACCGCCATTGTCGTGAATACCCATGGCAGGACAAGAGCAGTCGAGCCAGTGATGCCCAAAGCGATCATGGGCCGGTGCCAAGCGCGCATCCGCACGAATCTCCGTTCGTGACGATTATGCACATCGTCGAGAGAGCATCCGTGCAACATGAGACAGTGGAAAAGGAATGATAGATGTGACCGCAGTGTCGCCCGCCCGCGTGAGGACGGCTTCGACGTTGCGATCGAGATATATGGATGCCAGCTCTACGGCATGTCTGGGGATGGCGCGGACGTAGGGGCCGAAGCCACAGCCCGTATCCGTGACTGTATTCGCTCGAATGCAGAAGCGCGCAACCTCTGCGTAGGCTGGATCAGTCATCTGGAAAAGGCCAACCGCGCTTGATGCGGGCTTATAGACTGCGAAGGGATTGAAGCTAAATCGCCAGCGCCAGTAGGTGCGATCCACCGGGTTGCCCGAGCTTTCGACCTGGGCCAAAGCGGCAGTTCAGGCGTAATTGAACGGGTCGAATAGGTGCGAAACAACGGTCCGTAGTGGCGCCACGTCTCAGTGGGTTCCTTGTCGAGCTTGTGGCCGACGAAGAAGAACAACTCGGTCGGCTTCCGGATCACGTGATACATGAGATTCGTCAAGACGAGGGTGGCAAGCACGATTGCGACGACGCCTGCGACCCTCACGGCGCGCGGCGCTCTCGCAAATTTTCGTCTTGCCCACCGTCCGCTGCGGCGAATGCGAGTGACGAAGTTCTTGCTTATTTTCGACATGGGTTCCGGGAGGCGGGGTGCGCAATGCTACCGCCCAACGGGTTAACGACGTCACAACGCGGCGCTAGGCCGCACTTTCTGTCTCTGTGCGATAGCTATCGTTAGCCGGAACGCGCATTCCCGGCTGAGGATAAAGTTTCCCCTCACGAGGGACGTCACATGCGTTCTCGCTGAAGTGATCGGTCGGCGTGTCGTTGCGTTTGCGGATGCCTGTTCGCTCAGCATAGGATTGAGCGACGTTGACCAGGCGGAGTTCCCCAAGCCCATCCAGATTGTGATGGATCGCACGGGCGACACCCGGCACGTTTTCCATGCCGGTGATCGCGCTGCGATACATCCGCCAACTGTATTCGCATTGCTGCCTCAGAAATAGTAATGTCTCAAGACGAGATTGCACACCTCCGCGCTATATTATCGTCCAAGCCGCGGCCGATTGGATGGGAACAGCGTCGGCAACGGCTTGATGAAGTCGGGTCGTTCTGGCCTGTGGCTTCGGATGTGCGCTTGAAAGCGGTCGATTGTGACGGAGTGGCCGGGGAGTGGTCGTACACACCCGGTGCTAATTCAGGGCGGGTGATTTTGTACCTCCATGGTGGTGGTTATTGTTCAGGCTCAATCGCCAGCCATTGTCGATTGGAACGACGACCCTGCTTAGATCAGGGCCGATGCACAGGGCGATCATATCCCGGGCGATCTGTTCCCCTCGCCGGACGCCGGC
>Ga0137418_10003665_pt1 | contig 14118 bp, 14 predicted proteins | sample CZODoug3_1_2_16f_FD_122242 | JGI IMG/M metagenome (GOLD analysis project Ga0137418, IMG submission 122242) | Vadose zone soil fungal communities from Angelo Coast Range Reserve, California, USA - CZODoug3_1_2_16fungal (Hybrid Assembly) | ecosystem: Environmental > Terrestrial > Soil > Vadose...
TGCGCAAGGACTACAGCCCGACCTATTACGCCGCGTTCCTGCTCGATCCCGACGGCAATAACGTCGAAGCGGTGTGCCGGAAGTAGTTCTGCTGCACGCAGTGGCTGCGCACGACGCCCGCGGCGTCGCGCTTGACGTCCCAACTGCCCGACGGTGATACTCGGGCCCATGTCGCATCAGCCCGTCAGCGCTTCGCGTCTTTGGTGGTGGCGCCCCTCATAACGGAGTGGGCTGACGGCTGGCTGTTTCTCGCGACTTAAAGATTTCCTACGGCACCAGAAAACCCATCTCCGGATGACCCCGGGATGGGTTTTTTGTTGTCCGGTGCACATCTGGAGCCCTGCAGCGTTGCAATCACTCTTCGACATAACCGGTGATCTGGACACGCCGGTGTCGGCGTTCATGAAGCTCGCCGCGTTCGAGCCGCGCTTTCTGCTCGAGAGCGTCGAGGGGGGCGAGCGGCTCGCGCGTTACTCGTTCATCGGTTTCGGCGACGCGCTGGAGGTGCGGCTCGATGGCGCGGGCCTTACGATCGGCGCGCAGTGTCACCCGCTGCCGGCGAGCGGCGGGGAGCTTCTGGCGGCGCTGCGCACCGCGCTGCGCCTGGCGCCCAAGCCCGCGCCGGACATTGCCGGCGTACCGCTCGCCGGGGGGTTGGTCGGCTATGCAGCCTACGACGTGGTGCGCTATTTCGAGCGCCTGCCGGCGCGCGCGGCGGGTGGCAGCGGCGTGCCGGCACTGCACTACGTGGCGCCGCGCTCGGTGCTGGTGTTCGATCATCTGACGCGCGGCATCGCCCTGCTTCATGCCGGCTCGGAACAGGAGCGCCGTTCGCTGCGTCAGGAAGTGGTACGCGCGCTGCGCGGCGCGTTGCCCAACGGCCGGCGGCGCGGCCGCTACGCCCCGCCGACCACGGCCTACGCACGCGCCGAGTACATGGCCGGCGTGCGGCGCACCCAGGAGTACATAGCCGCAGGTGATGTCTACCAGCTGGTGCTGGCGAGCCGCTTCTCGGGCCGCCACGAGCTCGATCCCTTCCAGGCGTATCGCGCGCTGCGGCTGATCAATCCCTCCCCCTACATGTACTACTGCGCGCTCGGGGAGGTGGCGGTGGTGGGCTCCTCTCCCGAAGCACTGGCAAAGCTCAACGGGCGGCGCGCGCAGCTGCGGCCCATCGCCGGCACCCGGCCGCGCTCCCCCGATGCCGCCACCGACCGCGCGCGCGAAGCGCAGCTGCTCGCCGATCCCAAGGAGAACGCCGAGCACGTGATGCTGGTGGACCTGGCGCGCAATGACCTCGGGCGCGTGGCCCACGCCGGCAGCGTGCGCGTGGAGCCATATCGCTCCATCGAGCGCTACAGTCACGTCATGCACATGGTGAGTGGCGTGCACGGCGAGCTTGCCGCCCAGCGCGATGCCTTCGATCTGTTCGCCGCGGCCTTTCCGGCCGGCACACTGGTGGGTGCGCCCAAGGTGCGCGCCATGCAGATCATCGATGAGCTCGAGCCGGTGAGTCGCGGCCTGTATGGCGGCACGGTGGGCTACTTCGGCGCCCACGGCGACATGGACCACGCCATCACCATCCGCACCCTGGTCTTCAGGGGCGATGAGTACAGCTACCAGGCCGGCGCCGGTATCGTCGCCGACAGCGTGCCGGAAACCGAGCACGAGGAGGTGTTGGCCAAGAGCGCGGCCCTGGTGCGCGCGCTGGAGCTCGCCGGGGAGGGGTTGTGAAGCCGCGCCTGCTGCTGATCGACAACTACGACTCCTTCACCTACAACCTGGTGCAGGCGTTCCTGGTCCTGGGCGCTGAGGTGAGCGTCTACCGCAACGACGCCTTGAGCCCTGAAGCGGCGCAGGCGCTCGCGCCCTCGCACCTGTGCATCTCGCCCGGTCCCGGGACACCCTACGACGCGGGCGTATCCATGGACATGATCCGCACGTTCGCCGGGCGCATCCCGGTGCTCGGGGTATGCCTCGGACACCAGGCGATCGTGGAAGTGTTCGGGGGCAAGGTGGTGCGGGCCGATCGGCTCATGCACGGCAAGACCTCGCTCATCCGTCACGATCAGCGCACGCTGTTCGAGGGTCTGCCGCAGCCGTGCGAGGTGGGGCGCTACCATTCGTTGATCGCCGCTCCCGCGACGCTGCCAGTGGAGCTCGAGGTGAGTGCGCAGACCGCGGAAGCGGAGATCATGGCGGTGCGCCACCGTTCCCTGGTGGTGGAGGGTGTGCAGTTTCATCCCGAGAGCATCCTGACGCCCGATGGTCCACGGCTGCTGGGCAATTTCCTCAGGTACACCGTGGGCGAGCGCGCTGAGCAGGCCACGCCCGGAGCAGGCCATGGCCCATCCGCGTGAGCTCCTGCAGCAGCTGTTCGAGCGCCGCGACCTGTCGCAGGCGCAGGCCGAGGAGCTGCTCGCTCACCTGACGGACCCGCAGCTGCCGCCCGCGATGGCGGGGGCGATGCTCGCGGCGCTCTCGACCAAGGGCCTGGTGGCCGATGAAGTGCGCGGCTTCGCCCAGGCGATGCGGCGCCTGGCGCGCCGGCCCGAGCTGCCCGCGCAGCTGCGCGCCGTCGACATCGTCGGCACCGGCGGTGATGCCTCCGGAAGCCTCAACATCTCCACCGGCACGGCGCTCCTGACCGCCGCCTGCGGTGTGCCGGTCGTCAAGCACGGCAACCGCTCGGTCTCGAGCCGCTGCGGCAGCGCGGACGTGCTCGAGGCCCTCGGGCTCGCGATTGCGCCGGATGCGCAGGCCGCGGTGGCGTGTCTCGAGGCTACCGGCTTCACCTTCCTGTTCGCTCCTCACTACCATCCGGCCACCAAAGCGATCGCCCCGATTCGCGCCGCCCTGGGCGTGCGCACCGTGTTCAACATCCTGGGACCCCTGGTCAATCCCGCGCAGCCCCCGCTGCATCTGGTGGGCGCGTTCAGCCTGGAGGTCGCGCGGCTCATCGCCGACACGTTCCAGGGTCTGCCCATGGAACGCACCTTCGTCGTGCACGGCGCCCTCGGGTGGGATGAGCCCACGCCCATCGGCCCGTTCACGCTGTTCGACGTGCGCCCCGGGCGCGTCGAGATGCAGGTGCGCACGCCGGCGCAGTACGGACTCGCCCCCTGCACGGTGAGTGATCTGGCCGGAGGCGACGCCGCGCACAACGCGCGCGCGCTCGAGGCGGTGCTGTACGGTGAGGATCGCGGCGCGCATCGCGATTGTCTGCTGTTGGGTACTGCGCTGGCGCTCGAGCTTGCCGGCGAGACGCGCGCGCCCCGCGAGGGCCTCGCACGTGCAGCCGCCGCCATCGACTCCGGCGCCGCGCGCCGCTTGCTCGAGGCCCTCAGAGCACGGCGGCCGGACCCGGAGCGCAACACGTGAGCGTCGCATTTCTTGATGAAATGGCCGACGCCAGCCGCGAGCGGGTGCGGGCGGCGAAGCAGTCCCGCTCGGAAGCGGCGCTCGAGGCCGAGGCCCGGCAGAGCCCCGCGCCGCCGCGCCTGCGCCTCGACCGTTCCGGATTCGATCTCATCGCGGAAGTGAAACTGCGCTCACCGGCGGCAGGGCGGCTGGGTCGGCAAGGCGAGGACCTGGCGGCACGCGTCACGGCGTACGCGCGCGCCGGGGCCGCCGCGATCTCGGTACTCACCGAGCCGAGCCGCTTCGATGGCTCACTCGAGCATCTGGCGAGCGCGACGCGGGCGCTGGCGCCGCACGCGGTGCCCGCCCTGCGCAAGGACTTCCTGGTGGATCCCTACCAGGTGCTGGAGGCGCGCGCCCTCGGTGCAGGCGGGGTGCTGGTCATCGTGCGCATGTTGTCGCGCAGCGCCATCGATGCGCTGCTCGATTGTGCCGGTTCGCTCGGACTGTTCGTGCTGCTGGAAGCCTTCGACGCGCGCGACATCGAGCGGGTGTGCGAGCTGATCGAGGCGCACGACGGCGCGAACGCGTTGCTGGCCGGCGTGAATTGCCGGGATCTCGCGACGCTGCAGGTGCTGCCGCAGCGGCTGCTGGAGCTCGCGCCGCTCCTGCCCGCGCGCGCGCTGCGGGTCGCGGAAAGCGGCGTGGCGACGGCCGCGGATGCGCGCCAGGTTGTCGCGGCCGGCTACCAGCTGGCGCTCGTCGGCAGCGCGCTGATGCAGGCGCAGGATCCGCAGGCGCTCGCCGGGGCGGTGCTCGCCGCGGGACGAGCGGCGGCTGAGGCCAGGGCCACTTAGATGTGGATCAAGATCTGCGGCATGACCACCCCCGAGGCGGTGAGCGCGGCGCTGGCGGCGCGCGTGGATGCGATCGGGTTCGTGTTCGCCGAGTCATCGCGGCAGCTGACGCCGCAGCACGCGGCGCGCCTGGCGCAGGCCGCGCGCGGGCGGGTGCGCTGCGTGGCGGTGACCCGGCATCCGGCCCAGGCCGCGGTGGACGAGATCCTGAAGGTGTTCAGGCCGGACCTGTTGCAGACCGACCTGTCTGATCTCGCTCGGCTGCAGCTGCCGGCCGGCCTGGATCTGTTGCCGGTGGTGCGTAACGGGGATGATGTGCCCGCAACCCTGCCGGAGCGGATCCTGTTTGAGGGACCCGTGAGCGGCACCGGCGTCGCGGGCGACTGGAACGCCGCCCGCCGTCTCGCGCGCTGCGCGCAGCTGGTACTCGCGGGCGGCCTCAACACCGGCAACGTGGCCGCCGCCATCGCCGCCGTGCAGCCCTTCGGGGTCGACGTGTCGAGCGGTGTCGAGCTGCGGCCGGGAGTGAAGAGTCCGGCCGAGATTGTGAGCTTTGCATCGGCTGCACGCGCCGGATCGCAGGCGCCGGCGGCCATGGACACCGAGGATCCCGCATGAGTACACCCGCCGCACTGCCTGATGCCGCCCGCCTGCTCGCCGAGCTGATCGCCGGCAGGCTCCCGGACGCACGCGGCCGCTTCGGCCCGTTCGGCGGTCGTTACGTTCCGGAAACGCTGATTCCGGCGCTCGAGCGCCTCGAGCGGGGTGTGCGCGAGCACCTGCATGAGCGCGACTTTCAGGCGCAGTTCACCGAGCAGCTCACCAGCTGGGTCGGCCGCCCCACGGCGCTCACGTTCGCGGCGCGCTTGTCGGCGCGCTGGGGCGCGAAGCTGTGGCTGAAGCGCGAGGACCTGGCACACACCGGTGCGCACAAGATCAACAACGCGATCGGCCAGGCGCTGCTCGCGAAGCGGCTCGGCGCCAAGCGCGTCGTTGCCGAGACCGGCGCCGGACAACATGGCGTCGCAAGCGCCGCAGCGTGCGCGCGGCTGGGGCTGCCGTGCACGGTCTACATGGGGTCGATCGACATGGAGCGCCAGGCCCCCAACGTGGGGCGCATGCGCCTGCTGGGCGCCGAGGTCGTGCCGGTGACCAGCGGCGATCGAACGTTGCGCGCCGCGATCGACGAGGCACTGCGCGCCTGGGTGTCCGATCCGCGCGATACCTATTATCTGCTCGGCTCGGTCGTGGGCCCGCATCCCTACCCCTATCTGGTGCGCGAGCTGCAGTCCGTGATCGGCCGCGAGGCGCGCGCGCAGATGCTCGCCGCAACCGGTGCTCTGCCGGATGCGGTCATCGCCTGTGTCGGCGGCGGTTCCAATTCCATGGGCACCTTCCACGCCTTCATCCCGGATGCCACGGTGCAGATCATCGGCGTCGAGCCGGGCGGGCGCGGCGCGGGCCTGGGTGACAACGCCGCGACGCTCGCCTTCGGGCGGCCCGGCGTGCTGCACGGTGCGTACTCCATGCTGCTGCAGAACGAGGACGGCCAGATCCGCGAGACGCATTCGGTGTCCGCGGGGCTCGACTATCCCGGTGTCGGCCCGGAGCACGCGCTGCTGTCGGCCGTCGGGCGCGTTCACTACCAGACCGCCGGCGACGAGGAGGCACTCGCCGGGGTGCGCGCCCTGAGTGAATGCGAAGGGATCCTGCCGGCGCTCGAGAGCGCGCACGCCCTCGCGGGCGCCGAGCGCTGGGCACGAGCGAACCCGGGGCGCTCGATGCTCGTGTGTCTCTCCGGCCGCGGCGACAAGGACATGTCCACTCTGCTGCACACGCTCCTCGGGCGAGAGCCCTCATGAGCCCGCGCGAGCGCATCACCGAGGCGATCCGCAGCGCCGCCGCGGGGGGCGAGCCGGCGCTGCTCGCGTACCTCACCGCAGGTTACCCGCAGCGCGAGAAATTTCGCGCGCACGTGCGGGCGCTGGCGGCCGCGGCCGAGGTGGTCGAGATCGGCGTGCCGTTCACCGATCCGATGGCGGACGGAGTCACGATTCAGCGTGCCAGCCTCGCGGCGCTGGCCCAGGGCGTGAATCTCAAATGGATCCTCGCCGAGCTGGAGCAGATCCGCGGGGTGCGCGCGCCGCTGCTGCTGATGAGCTACCTGAACCCCCTGTTGGCCTTCGGCGTCGAGCGGCTCCCCCAACGGGCGGCGCGCGCCGGCGTGGCGGGCTTCATCGTGCCCGATCTGCCGCTCGACGAAAGCAGCGAGCTGCGCGCGGCGCTGGATACCGAGCAGCTCGCGCTGGTACAGATGGTGACTCCGGTTACCGAGCCGCAGCGCCTCGCGCAGCTGTGCGCGGGCAGCCAGGGCTTCGTGTACGCCGTCACCATGACCGGGACGACCGGCAACCAGGTCGCGGTGCCCGAGGAGCTGGTCAGCTATCTGGATCGCGTGCGCGCGAGCTGCCCGCTTCCGGTGTGCGCCGGTTTCGGCATCCGCAGCCGCGAGCAGGTCAGGCGGCTGCGGGGGCACGTCGACGGGGTGGTGATCGGCTCGGCGCTGGTGGAGGTGCTTGAGCGGGGCGAGGATCCGACCCGGTGGCTGCAGATGTTGCGATCGGTAGACGTATGAAGACCCTGACCATCGCCGCGCGTTTCTGCGGGCCTGCGACCTCTTCGAACGGTGGCTATTTCGCCGGGCTGGTGGCGACGCTCGTGTCCCGCACGCTGGCGGTGCGTCTGCTGAAACCGCCACCGCTGGACACCGAGCTCGCCGTCAGGGAACTTGCGGACGGCGCCCTGCAGATCGTGCAGGGCGAAGAGGCGATCGGCGAGGCGCGCCCCGCGCGGCTGGAGCTCGACGTCAGGCTCGCCCCGCAGTATCTCGAGGCGGTGGAAGCCTCGCGTCGCTACGCGGGCTTTCGCCACCACCGCTTCCCGAGCTGCTTCGTGTGCGGCACCCGGCGGGTACGCGGGGACGGCCTGCGCATTTTCGCCGGCCCCATCCCTGAGCGCGCACTGGTCGCGGCGCCCTGGGTTCCCGATGCATCGCTCGATCAGGGTGATGGCAAGGTGCGTCCGGAGTTCATGTCGGCGGCGCTCGATTGTCCCGGTTACTACGCCGTCGCCGCCGATGACCGCATGATGCTGCTCGCGGAGCTCACCGCGCACGTGGACCGCCGCGTCCACATCGGCGAATCCTGCACCGTGGTGGCCTGGCCGATCGCCTCGAGCGGCCGCAAGCACGAGGCGGGCACGGCCATCTTCGACGGCGAGGGCGAGTTGTGCGGCAAGGCGCACGCGCTGTGGATCGAGCCGCGCACTCCCCCCGCGAGCGCCTGAGGGCCGGGGCGCGCGGCGCACCCGCGGCGCGCCCGCGACTCAGCCGCGGCTCAGGCGCATCATCGTTTCCGGGTAACGCTCGCCGGCGGTGGCGCCGGCCGGAAACACCGCCTCGATGACGGCGAGGTCCTCGGCGTCGAGTTGCACCTCGAGCGCGCCGACGTTTTCCTCGAGGTTGCGGCTCCGCCGCGTGCCGGGAATCGGCACGATGTGTTCTCCCTGCGCCAGTACCCACGCAAGCGCCAGCTGCGCCGGCGTGCAGTCCTTCTCGCGCGCCAGCTCCCGCACCTTATCGACGAGTGCCAGATTGCGGCCGAAGTTCTCGCCCTGAAAGCGCGGGGTGCTGCGGCGATAGTCATCGGGCGCGAAATCGTCCGGGCTCTTGATGGCGCCGGTGAGGAAGCCGCGTCCGAGAGGGCTGTAGGGCACGAAGCCGATGCCGAGGCGCTCGCAGCTCTCCAGGACCCCGTCCTCGGGATCGCGCGTCCACAGCGAGTATTCGCTCTGCAGCGCGGTGATCGGATGCACGCGATGCGCGCGCTCGAGCGTCTGCGGGGTGACCTCCGAGAGCCCGAGGTAGCGCACCTTGCCGGTGTGCACCAGCTGCGCCATCGCGCCCACGGTATCCTCGATCGGCACGCTGCGGTCCACGCGGTGCAGGTAGTACAGGTCGATGTGCGCGACCTTGAGGCGCTTCAGGCTCGCCTCGCACGCTTCGCGCACGTGCTTGGGGCTGCCGTCGATGGCGCGCGCGGTGGGATTGCTGGTATCACGCAGGAAGCCGAACTTGGTGGCGAGGAACACCCGCTCGCGCCCGCCCTGCAGGGCACGGCCGACGAGTACCTCGTTGGTATAGGGCCCGTAAGCGTCCGCGGTGTCCCAGAACGTGACCCCCAGCTCGAGTGCGCGATTCAGGGTCGCGAGCGACTCGGCATCATCGTGCGCGCCGTAGAACTCGCTCATGCCCATGCAGCCCAGACCGAGTGCCGAGACCTTGGGACCCTTGGGGCCGAGCGTGCGGGTTTTCATACGGATCACTCCTGGCAGGACGCGGGGCAGGATGGATTCTGCGCCCACCGGCTCGGCGGCGCCTAGGGCGTCACGGTGCTCAGCATGTGCGCGTGGCGCCAGCCGCCGTAGCGGTAGTACAGCGCGGCGAGTATCGCGGCAAGCACCGAGGACACCGGGAAGCTCCACCACACGGCATCCGCGTGGTAGCGCTCGAGCAGCACCTGCGCGAGCGGGAAGCGCACCACCAGCAGCGAGACGGTGAGGATGACGAGCGGCGCCATCACCGCTCCGGTGGCGCGCACCACACCGAACAGCGCCACGGAAATTCCGAAGAAGATGAACGAGCCGGTGACGATGCGAGCCTTGCACTCAGGCTTTGCGCCTCAGCCCGTAGGCGAGGATCCCGATACCGGCAGCCAGCAGCGCCCAGCCGGGCCACTCCTGGCCGCGGCTCACCGCCAGCCAGAACACGCCGCCGCCGAGATAGGCCACGCCGAGGGTGATGGTGTCGCGTCTGCGGGCCGCACGCAGCTCATCGAGCAGATCGCTGATCTGCGCCCCCGGGGTCTGGGTACGCGCGACGCCGGGTTGGCGCTGCGCCAGGCGCTGCAGCAGGGCGGGCAGGTCGCGTGCGGCCGCGATGAGCTCCGGTACGCGGGTGCGCAGCTCGTGCACCAGGGCGCGCACGCTGGTGCGCTCACGCATCCACTCGCGCAGGATCGGGCTCGCGGTGCTCCAGATATCGAGCTCCGGGTACAGCTCGCGTCCCAGGCCCTCCACGTTCAGCAGCGTCTTCTGCAGCAGCATGAGCTGCGGCTGGATCTGCATGTTGAAGCGCCGCGAGATCTCGAACAGGCGCAGCAGGATGCGCCCGAAGGAGATGTCCTTGAGCGGGCGGTCGAAGATCGGTTCGCACACGGTGCGCACCGCGGACTCCATCTCATCGACGCGCGTATCCGGCGGCACCCAGCCGGACTGCAGATGCAGCTCGGCGACGCGCCGATAGTCACGATCGAACACCGCCAGGAAGTTTTCCGCGAGGTAGTGCTGGTCGCCGGGATCGAGTGTGCCGACGATGCCGAAATCCACGGCCGCATACCGCGGCCGCTGCGGGTCATCGACCAGCACGAAGATGTTGCCGGGGTGCATGTCGGCATGGAAGAAATTGTGGCGGAACACCTGCGTGAAAAAGATGCGCACGCCGTTCTCGGCGAGCTGCGCAATGTTGGTGCCGGCGGCCTTGAGGCGCTCCCGCTCGCTGATCGGCACGCCGTGGATGCGCTCCATGACCATGACGTCGGTGCGGCAGTAATCCCAGTGCACCTCCGGCACGTACAGCAGCTCGGAAGCGGCGAAGTTGCGCTTCAGCTGCGAGGCGTTGGCGGCCTCGCGCATCAGGTCGAGCTCATCGAGAATGGTCTTCTGGTATTCCGCGACCAGCTCGCGCGGCCGCAGCCGCCGGCCCTCCGCCCAGTAGCGGTGCGCGAGATCCGCGAGCGCATGCAACACCTCCAGATCCCGCTCGATCACCGCGCGCATGTCCGGCCGCAGCACCTTGACCACGACCTCCGCGCCGTCGGGCAGGCGCGCGGCGTGCACCTGCGCGATGGAGGCGGCGGCGAGCGGGGTCTCATCGAAGGCGCTGAACACCTGCGACAGCGCCCGACCGTAGGCGCGCTCGATCGACTCGCGGGCGATGGCCCCTGGAAACGGCGGCACGCGATCCTGCAGCTTGGCGAGCTCGTCGGCGATATCCGCCGGCAGCAGGTCGCGGCGCGTGGAGACCGCCTGGCCGAACTTCACGAAAATGGGCCCGAGCTCCTCGAGCGCGAGCCGCAGGCGCTCGGCGCGGCTCACCACCCGCAACCGCTCGGACCACACCCCGGGGGAGAGAAAGAACAGGAAGCGCAGCGGCCGATATAGATGAGTGGCGCGCACGTAGTCATCGAGGCGGTGCCGCAGCAGCACCCGCTGGATCTCGATCAGCCGCAGCAGCACCCGCAGCTTCACGGGTATGCGGGAGCGGTCACGGTGCGCCGCGCCGCGCGCTGAGCAGCGCGATGCGCGCAGCTAGGCGATCGACACCCTCGCGCACCGCATCGACACCGCGCAGGAACTGCTCGCCCTCGTTGCGCGGCACGAGATCGGCGCGTTCGTGCCCCAGGTACTCGGCCAGGTTCGTCAGCGTGGTGGCGGCGGCCCTGCGGCTCCAGTGAAGCGTAAGGCGCGCCAGGCGCCCGAGCTGATGGGCCGGCACATCCCCGAGCAGCAGCGACAGCTCCTCCTCGAGGTCGGGGCGCAGGAGCCTGGCGAGCTCGCGGAACTTCTGTGCCAGCTCCGCATCGCCGCTGATCGCGACCTCGCCACGCTGCAGCACGGCGTCGGCCGACTCGCCGGCGAGCGCCAGCAGGCTCAAGGGTCCGCCCGTAAGCGTCGCGTCCGCAGGCGCGTCGTCGCGCATCACGCTGAGCGTTTGACCTGTCGATGCCACCCGCAGACGCGTGATCTCGCGAATCTCGATCGCGACACTCCTGCCTTCGAGCTCCGCGCACAGCTGCCGCGCGCGCGGCGAGCGCGGCAGGCCGCGGTTCAGCAGGTTGTCGAGGGTCGCGCTGAGCATCGCTGGTCTTGATGGACGCGTTGCGCGCTAGTACCTGTAACCGCGGTGAACGGCGACGATGCCGCCGGAGAGACTGTGGTAGCGGCAGCCTTCCAGCCCCGCCTCCTGCATCATCTTCACTAGAGACTCGGGGTCCGGATGCACACGGATCGACTCGGCGAGATAGCGGTAACTCGCCGCGTCGCGCGCCACCAGCTTGCCGAGCAGCGGCAGAACGCGAAACGAGTAGGCGTCGTAGAGTGGCTGCAGGCCCGGTACCTTGGGGTGCGAGAACTCGAGCACCAGCAGCTGCCCGCCGGGCTTGAGGGCGCGGCGCATGGCGGTGAGCGCCGCGCTCTTGTCGGTGACATTGCGCAGGCCGAAGCCGATGGTGATGCAGTCGAAGCTGCCGTCGGGGAACGGCAGACTCTCGGCATCGGCCTGCACGTACTCGACATTGCCGACGCAGCCCGCATTGATCAAGCGGTCGCGGCCGCGCCGGAGCATGGCGGCGTTGATGTCGGTGAGCACCACCAGGCCGCGCTCGCCCACCTGGCGGGCGAGTCCGGCCGCGAGATCGCCGCTGCCGCCGGCGACGTCGAGCGCGCGCTGACCAGCGCGCAGATTCGCCAGCGCCAGCGTGAAGCGCTTCCAGATCCGATGCGTGCCCGCGGACATCAGATCATTCATCAGGTCGTAGTGGTCGGCGACCGAGTCGAACACCCCGCGCACGCGGCGCGCCTTGTCCTCGGGCGGCACGCGTTGAAAGCCGAAGTCAATAGAGCGCTTGTCGGTCATGGTGCGCGATCGCAATCGGATGAGACGCATTCTAGTCGATCGGGCACCGAGTGCCCGGCGGTGCGATCGTGGTTGCATTTTTGCGGCGGCGATGCGCAGAATCCCGGCCGTTGAGGGGGTCTTGCGCACGAAGCGGGCCGGGCATCACTGTCCGGCCCGTTTTTTTTGGGCGCACGGCGTGCGCTCGAGGCGCGCACTCAAGGGTTCGGCCGCGCCCGCGCCTTGCGCTCCAGGTAGCGCGCCCACTTCGCCGGGCGCTCGCGGCCGAGCTCGTGCAGGTACTTCCAGGTGTACAGCCCGGTGTCGTGCCCGTCGTCGAAGACGAGCTTCACGGCGTACTGCCCCACCGGCTCCACCGCCGTGATGGCGACGTTCTCCTTGCCGAGCACCAGTACCTCCTGCCCGGGTCCGTGCCCCTTCACTTCGGCGGATGGGGAGTGCACCCGCAGGTACTCGAACGGCAACTCGAAGCGGCTGCCGTCGGGGAAGCTCACTTCGAGCATCCGCGAGGTGCGGCGCAGGCGGATCTCGGTGGGAATGAGGTCGGACATGAGATCGGAACGCAGTATAGGCAATGACGGCTGGACGGCTGGATTGCTGCAGCGCAATATATGCGAGTGCGGCGGCTGTCGGACCTGCAGATACGGTCTTTTGCGACGATGACAATCCGCGCCGCGCCCTATACTCACGTCCTATTTTTGTGCATGAGGGCTTGGGGCCCAGGCCCGAGCAGTGAATGGAACCCACCGATACCTCCCATCCGGACTACTACCATCGAGTTGTGGATTGCCAGTGGGCCTGCCCGGCCCACACCGATGTTCCTGAATACATCCGCCTGATCGCGCAGGGCCGTTTCACCGATGCCTACATGGTGAACCGGGACTCCAATGTGTTTCCCGGGATCCTCGGGCGCGTGTGCGACCGGCCCTGCGAGCCGGCCTGCCGGCGCGGGCGCATCGAGGCTCAGAAGCCGGTGGCGATCTGCCGCCTGAAGCGCGTCGCCGCCGACCACCGCGACGAGGTCGCGAGCCTGCTGCCGAAGATTCCCAAGGTGAAGAACGGCAAGCGCATCGCCTGCATCGGCGCCGGTTGCGCCTCCCTCACCGTGGCCAACGACCTCATGCCACTCGGCTACCAGGTGACGATCTTCGAGCAGTATGGCGAGCCCGGCGGGCTGATGCGCACCAACATTCCCTCGTTCCGCCTGCCGCACACGGTGCTGAACGAGGAGATCGCGATGATCACGGGGATGGGAGTGGAGCTCAAGCTCAATTCCCCGGTGGGCAGTCTGCGCCAGCTCCTCACCGCGGGCGGCTTCGATGCGGTGTTCGTGGGGTCCGGCGCGCCGAAGGGCAAGGAGCTGAATATCCCGGGGCGCGAGGCGGCGGCGGCCAACATCCACATCGGCATCGCCTGGCTGGAATCGGTGGCCTTCGGTCACATCGACAGGATCGGCAGGCGCGTGCTCATCATCGGCGTGGGCAACACGGCCATGGACTGCTGCCGCACCAGCCTGCGGCTCGGGGCCGAGAGCGTGAAAGTCATGGCGCGCAAGCCGCGCGGTTTCTTCAAGGCTTCGGACTGGGAGCTCGAGGATGCCGAAGAGGAGAGCGTCGGGATCATCATCAACCGTGCCCCGCGCTCGTTCGTGCTCGAGAACGGCAAGTTGACGGGGATGCGGTTCGACAAGATGGAGTACGAGCTCGACGCGCACGGGCGCATCACCGCCGAGCGCAGCACCGGCGAGGAGTTCCTGCCCGCGGACGATGTGATCCTCGCCATCGGCCAGGAGAACGCCTTCCCGTGGATCGAGCGCGATCTGGGCATCGAGTTCGACAAATGGGACGTGCCGGTGGTGGACAAGACGACGTTTCAATCGACGCGCCCCGGGGTGTTCTTCGGCGGCGATGCCGCCTTTGGACCGAAGAACATCATCTGGGCGGTCGAGCAGGGCCATCAGGCCGCGATCTCCATCCACCGGCACTGCCACGCAGAGGCGGTGAGCGAGCGTCTGGCTCCCGGCATGAACCTGCAGAGCCGCAAGATGGGCATGCACGAGTGGTCGTACGCGAACGACTACTCGCCGGTCGAGCGGCGGCTGATGCCGCACGTGTCGCTCAAGGAGCGCTTCAAGAAGCTCAACATCGA
>Ga0137418_10003666_pt1 | contig 14116 bp, 12 predicted proteins | sample CZODoug3_1_2_16f_FD_122242 | JGI IMG/M metagenome (GOLD analysis project Ga0137418, IMG submission 122242) | Vadose zone soil fungal communities from Angelo Coast Range Reserve, California, USA - CZODoug3_1_2_16fungal (Hybrid Assembly) | ecosystem: Environmental > Terrestrial > Soil > Vadose...
GCCGACCGTGCTGTTCGCGAATCCCCCCGCTGAATCGCGCGTCCAACGCACGTTCGTCGAGCGGATGGCGAAGCGCGCGTGAATGGTGTCGCCGTTCAGCGTGAAGCCGAGCTGCGTCGTGGCCGCGCCTGGGTCGAGCCGCAAGGGCACGCCCGGGATTTCGAAGGCGGGCAGCGTGATTCCGCCGACCGTCGCACCCGCCGTATCGACCGGGATGGAGCGCACGTGATTGACAAGTGCGCCGGCAACGAGCTGTGGTCCGCTGGCCCGGAAGGCCGTAGGCCGGCCATACAGCGCCGGATCACTCGTCAGGCCGGTCAACCGGCCGGCGTAGCGCTGCGGCAGAAACGACAGCTCGGCACTGCGGACCAGGAAAGCCGGCAACGCGTGCTCCTCGGGAAAGCGCACGTCTTCCCCCGCCCGCCGTGCGCGGCTCGGGCCGGTCGTGGCGCGAGGCAGCAACCCGGGCGGCATGTAGCGGCGCGCCAGCTGCGCGTAGTAGAGGACGCGCTCGAACGGCTTGATGGCGACCGGCGCAAACAGCGCCGCGCCGATCTCCGGCGCATCGAGGCTCGGCAACTTCAGCAGGCTGCGCGCGAAGGAGTAATCTCGCTGGCGAGCGCTCTCCAAACTGGCCAGACCGGCTTGGAGCTGCGAAATGTCGATCTTTATGCCACGGTCGAGCGTGGTGACGCGATCGCGCGCGCGCTTGAGACGGTCGATCGTCTGACGCGCTTCGTTCAGCGCGGCGAGATCGGTGGCACGCGCATGCCGCAGCCGCTCGAGCGCGGCGCTCGCCGAATCGAGCGTCGCGCCAAGGCGCAGCGAATCGTACGCCGCCTGCCAGTCGTGGCGGGTCGAGTCCGCCCGCGCGCTCAGCGCTGTGGCGGCTGGAATCGTGGAGAGCCGCCGCGGATCGAGCGAGTCGATGCTGATCTTGCCGGTGGCGAGCTGCAGCACCGGGATCTGAAATTGGCTGGCCCACTCGCGCGTCTCGGCGAGCACGCGGCCCGCGATGCCTTCGCCCGATTTCGCCGCCACACGACCGTCCGTCTGGCGCGGCGTCCCGAAGCGCAACCCGTTCGCCATGATCCGGTCGATGACGATTTTCTTTTCGGTGAGCGGCAGCATGTCGAGATCGGCGACGAGCTCGTCGGCCTGGAGCAGGTTCTTGAACGGCTCGTGCGGGCTGGCGATCGTGAGGCCTCGAATCGTCAGGTCGCCTTTGGCAAGATCGAGATGCAGGGACTGAATCTCGACCTTGGCGCCCAGCATCTGGGTGCCGACCTTCTGCGACTCGCGCCGTGCGATGCCGTCGGCAAACAGCCACCACAGCACACCCGCGATCACGAACAAGACGAGCAGTGGTCCGATCGCGCGCCAGCGGAAGACTTTGATCTTCATGGACGGAACATCTTGTAGACGTTGTAGACTTTGGACGCCGTGAGCGCTCGGTAGAATTTCGACTGGCGCACGCGCTCGCCCACGGTCACGCGATAGCGCGCCACCGCCCAGCGCAGGCCAAAGAAGAGCGGCACCGCCAACAGCAGCGCGAACACCAAGCTGCCGAGCACGACCGTGTTGTTGAAGTTGGTGAGCGGGATGATCGGCGTGTTGTAGAGTGACGTCCACAGTCCCCGCAATGACGGCGCGAGCAGGAGCCTGTGCCCGATCCAGTCGAACAGCGGATCGAGCAGAAACCCGACCGGCACGAACAGCGCCCACCCCAGCAGGCCGCCCGCGAAGGAGACGTTGAGCAGTACCAGGAGGGCAAACACCACCGCGTTGTGGAGGTCGAAGAGCGGCGTCAGTCCGAGAAATGAGCCCAGCACGATCCCGGCCGCGAGCTGCCCCGGCGTGCCCTCCGAGTGCAGCGCGCCGAACAGCGACTGAATCAGCTTGATCAATGCGAACATGGGCTAGGGGGCCTTCCCCTCCCGTTTCAGCCGGTCCTCGGCGATGGCCAGAATCTCCCGCAGCGCGGTGCGCCGTTCCTCGTCGCGTGAGCCGCGCAGCCGCGCCTCGAGCTCGGGCACAATCGCCTCCTTGGGCCGCCGATTCACGAAAACGACGAATCGAAATCCGAACTTCTGCTCGTACTCGTCGTTGAGACTCGCGAGCCGCAGGAAGACCTCGGGCGGCGTGGTTTCGCCATGATAGCTCTGCTCCTTGAATGACGCCGCCGACACCTTGTCCGGCCGCTCGCCAATTCGAGGATGGGCGTTGATCACGGCGATCTGCTCGACTTCCGAGAGCTCGTTCAGGATCGTACGCGCCCGCACGAGCAGCGCGGCGCCGCTCGGGAACGGCTCTTCCGCACGCAGCCGCTCCAGCAACGGTCCGGCATGCTCAAAGAGGTTCAGCTGCCCCGATAGCTGGCGCACGAGAAAGGCGACATCAACAACGGGATGTGATAGTTCCGCGCCGCGTCCCTGACTTCAAAATCCAAGGTGACACGATCGAGAAACGACGTGTGAGCCTTCTTCTTATAGTACGCGCCCACCTCGAAGGAGAGGCGATAGGATCCCGCCTCCAACGGCCGCTCCAGGACATCACCGATCCGCCCATCGGCGTCGGTTTCGCGTGTACCCAAGGACGTCCGTTCTTTGCCGTCGAGGCGCCACAGCGTCACCGCGACGCCGGCGGCGGGCTCGCCGCGCGTGGTATCGAGGACGTGCGTCGAAATCGTTGGACGGTTAGTGTTGGGCATGCTCAAGATCCGCGTGGGAACCCTGACGTTTACGGCGCGCCTGGAAGAGAAAGCCGCGCCCAAAACGGTGGCTGTGATTCGCAAAATGCTGCCGCTCACGTCCAAGATAGTCCACTGCCGCTGGAGCGGCGAGTCGACGTGGATTCCGATGGGCGAGCGCAAACTGGGACTCGAGTTCGAGAATCACACGAGCCATCCGGCGCCCGGCATGCTGCTCTTATATCCAGGCGGTATCAGCGAGACCGAGCTGCTGTTCCCATACGGGTCGACGATGTTTGCGAGCAAGGTAGGACAGCTGGCCGGCAATCACTTCGCGACGCTCACGCAGGGCCAGGAGCAGCTGCCTGAAATCGGCAGGCTGACGCTCTGGGAAGGGGCGCAGGACATCACTATAGAAGAAGTGTGACTGCGCCCGACCTCGTGATCCGGGGCGGAACCGCCATCCTTCCCACGGGACAACGCCCAGCCGATATCGCCGTTACCGGCGGAATCATCAGTGCCATCGGGAGCGAAGTGCGCGACGCCGAAGAGGTCATCGACGCCACGGGCCTCATCGTGTTGCCGGGCGTCGTGGATGCCCACGTTCACTTCAACGAGCCCGGTCGCGCCGACTGGGAGGGCTGGGAAGCCGGGACGCGCGGGGCGGCGGCGGGCGGCGTCACCACGGTGCTCGAGATGCCGCTCAACGCCCATCCGCCCACGACCACCGTCGCGGCGTTTGACGCGAAGCTCGCTGTCGCCTCGCGGAAGGCGCTCGTGGACTTTGGGCTTTGGGGTGGTCTTGTCCCCGACAACCTTCAGAACCTCGAGAACCTCCACCACCGGGGCGTGGTAGGGTTCAAAGCCTTCCTGAGTCACAGCGGCATTGACGACTTTCCCCGCGTGCCCGACGGTGTGCTCGCGATCGGACTCAAGGTGGCTGCGCGCCTGAACGCGATCGTGGGCGTACACGCTGAAAGCCAGGAGATGCTCGCCGCCCAGGGAGCGCCCGACCCACTCGCGTGGTGTCGCGCCCGGCCGGCCGGCGCCGAGGTCGATGCGATCCGCCGGCTGCTCGTCTGCATGCGCGGCGCCGGTAAGAGCGTGCGCGCGCACGTCGTCCACGTAAGCTGCACCGCGGGATTGGCGGAGGTGGATGCGGCGCGGGGCAAGGGCGTATCGATCACCGCGGAGACGTGCCCGCACTATCTCGCTTTCACCGAAGCGGACTTCGAGCGCATCGGCCCGCCGCTGAAATGCGCGCCGCCGATACGCGATGCCGAGATGCGCGAGGCGCTGTGGCAGGAGGTTCTCGCAGGAAGAGTGGACCTGATCGGCTCCGATCATTCACCCTGCCCCGCTGCCGCCAAGCAAAAGGGCGAGCACGATATCTGGCAGGCGTGGGGTGGCGTCGCCGGCATTCAGGCCACGCTGCCGGTGCTTTTGACCGACGGGGTGCATGCGCGCGGGCTGTCGTTCGAGCGGGTCGCGCATCTCACCGCCACCGCACCCGCGCAGCTCTTCGGCCTGTACCCGCGCAAAGGCGCGATCGCCGTTGGGGCCGACGCGGACTTCGCGATCGTAGACCCCGAGCAGCGCTGGACGTTCGGCGCGAGCGACCTCCAGACCCGCAGCGGCGTCAGCGCCTATCTCGGCCGCGAATTCATTGGGAAGGTCGTGCGGACGATCGTACGAGGACGCACGGTGTTCGCTGATGGCGAGGTCAGCGGGAAACCGGGTTGGGGACAATTGCTAAAACCAAACCATGCGAATTGACGGCGCCTTGCTCGAGCCCCGGCTCGATGAGCTGTACGCGATCGGGGCACAACCGGAGGGCGGCGCATATCGTCCGCTCTACGGTCCGGCCTGGGCAGCAGCCGTCGATCTCGTGCAGAAGTGGATGAAAGACGCGGGACTCGAGACGCGCCGCGACGCGGTCGGGAATCTGTGGGGGCGAGCCGAGGGCGCGGGGAAAGCGATCGTCACCGGCTCGCACATCGACACGGTGCGTCACGGCGGCCGGCTCGACGGCGCACTCGGCATCGTGGCCGGGCTCACCGCTGTCCAGGCGCTACTGAAAGACAAAGGCAAGCCGCGGCGCCCGCTCGAGGTCGTCGCCATTTGCGAGGAGGAAGGCTCTCGCTTCGCGACGAACTTCTGGGGGTCGCGCGCGATCACTGGAGCCATCGACACGGTTGACGCCGAGATCGCGGCAGCAATGCGCGAGTGCGGCCTCGATCCCACGAAGATCGCAACCGCGGCGCGCGATGACATCGACACATTCGTCGAGCTGCATATCGAGCAGGGCTCGGTTCTCGAGTCTGCACGGACGCCACTCGCCGTCGTGAGCGCGATTGTGGGCACGGCGCAACTCGAGGTGACCGTGATCGGACGCCCCGACCATGCCGGGACAACCCCGATGGACTTGCGGCTCGACGCGCTCGCCGGCGCCGCCGCCATGGTGCAAGCGGTCGAATCGATCGCGAAATCCCTGGGCAAACCGGCCGTTGCGACGGTCGGCAAGCTCGCGGCCCTACCCGATCAGATCAACGTCGTCCCGGGCAAGGTGATCTTCACCGTAGACCTGCGGCATTCCGACCTGGGCGGCCGGCGGGCGCTCGAGGAGCGCATTCGTTCGCTCTGCGCCACGATCTCCCAGGAACGGCGACTCGGCCTGGCGATTCGGACCCTGCAGGAGAAGCCGCCCGTGGCGATGCACCCCGACCTGCGGGCGCTGCTCGCGCGTGCGGCGAAGGAGTGTGGCGTTAAGGCGACGGAGATGGTGAGCGGCGCCGGTCACGACGCCCAGATTCTGGCGGCGCGGTGCAAGGTCGGGATGCTATTCGTCCCGAGTGTTGGAGGACGGTCCCATTGTCCGGAGGAGTCAACGAATCCGGAACATCTCCGGCTCGGCACGGAGGTTTTGGCTCGCTCATTGGAGTTGCTGGCGTATTAGGTGCGCACACTTTCTAGCAGCTCCCGCAGGACGCCTTGCGTGACGGCGCGCCGGTACACCGCCGTGGAGCGAACATCGTCGATCGGCCGGATGTCGTCGGCCACGGCCGCGATCGCGCCCTCGACGTCGTTGCGCTCCAGCGCCGCTTCGGCGCCGCGAGCGCGCAGCGGCACCTCGGCGACCGATCCGATGGCGATCCGGACCCCCTCCGGGGTCCGGCTCACCGCCATGACGACTTTCGAGATCGCTTGCGCCGCTCGCGTTCCGACTTTGCGGAACGCCACCTGCCGGCCGAGCGGAAACCGGACCGCTGTGATCAACTCGTCGGATTGCAGGGCGGTCTTGCGATAGCCGGTGAAGAACGTGTCGACGGCAATCGAGCGCCGGTCCGTCACGACAACGGCGTCGTAGGCGAGCAGCACCGGCAGCGTATCCCCGGCGGGCGACGCGTTCGCCAGGTTGCCGCCGAGCGTGCCGCGGTTCTGGATCTGGGCGGCGCCGATCGTGCGCGCGGCCGCGGCGAGGGCCGGGAGATGCTGCTGAACGTCCGGTGACGCAATGATGCCCGTGTACGGCTCCGCGGCGGCGATCTCGAGCATATCACCCGTACGCCGGACCCCCTTCAATTCATTGAGCGACCAAAGGTCGAGCAAGGCTTCGGGCTCGGGGCGTAGAGTACGCGCGTGCACCATCACCATGAGATCCGTGCCGCCAGCGAGGGGGCGGCATCCTGGGGTTGTTCGGTATATACGCCCAGCATCCGCCAGACTCCTGGGGCGGATGTATTTCACTTCGTGCATGACAAGACCGCGTCAATAATCTTCGTGTAACCCGTACAGCGGCATAGATTCCCGGCGAGCCCCTCTCGCACGTCGTCCGCTGTCAGGCGTCTTGATTGCTCTAGCAGGACGTGGGCCGCGAGCAACATTCCGGGAGTACAGATGCCGCACTGCGCCGCGCCGTGTTCGATGAACGCCTGTTGAAGGGCCGTCAGCCGTCTGCCATCAGCCAGTCCCTCGACCGTGGTGACCTCGCGTCCCTCAACCTGACCTACAGCGACCAGGCAACTATCCACCACCTCGCCGTCGATCAACACCGAGCACGCACCGCACTCGCCCTCACCGCATCCTTCTTTCGTCCCGGTCGCACCCAGATCTTCGCGCAGCACATCGAGCAGGCGCCGCGCGCCTGATCCTTCGAACGAGACCTCGCGACCGTTCAGCGTGAAGCGCACGCGGCCAGCACTTTCTCGGGAGTCGCCGGAATCTCATCGAGCCACACGCCCGTCGCGTCGTGGATTGCGGCAATAATGGCCGGCGCGGGACCGTCCATAGGAAGCTCCCCGATGCCTTTGGCCCCGAATGGACCCCGAGAGTACGGATTCTCGACGAGGATCGTGCGAATCCGCGGCGCGTCGAGCGCGGTGGGAATGAGGTAGGTGGCGAGGCGGTCGTTCTGGTAGCCGCCGTCTTTCATCTTGATCTCTTCGATCGTCGCCCAGCCGACCGCCTGTAAGCACCCGCCTTCGATCTGTCCCTCCGCCATGACCGGATGGAGCGCCTTGCCGCAATCGACCGCGGTGACGAGGTCGGTCACGCGCACCTCGCCTGTCGTCATGTCGACCTCGACATCGGCAATTGTGCACGCCCAGGCGTAGACGGGATACGCGTCGCCACGGTAGGTGGTCTCGTCCCAGTGAATCGAGTCGGGCTGGATGTATGACTTCTCGACCCGAAGCGGCGCCTGCTCCCGCTGCAAGCGTTCCTTGACCTCAGCGGCGGCTTCCTGCACCAGTCGTCCCACGATCATTGCCGTGCGCGATGCGACCGTAGGACCTGAATCAGGAACTAGCGAGGTGTCCTGCGGGGCAAGGATTATTTTCTCCAACCCCACACCCAATGCATCCGCCGCAAGCTGACAAAAGATGGTTTTCGTGCCCTGGCCGATCTCCGTCGAAGCGGTGAGGATGCGGAACGTCCCGTCCGCCAGTGCTTCGAACGCGATCGTACCCTGGAGTTTTTTCTCCCCACTCCCCGTGAAGCCGGACCCGTGAAAGACGAGCGATAACCCCCTACCCTGTCGGACGGTCGGACGGTCGGACGGCCGGACGGTCGGTACGGCTTTGAGAGCGGCATCCAACACCAGCTCACTCCCCACGCTCTCCGTGAGCACCTGGCCCGTCGCCGTGGTGTCGCCGAGGCGCAACATCCATTTGCGCCGGAGATCGACACTCGACATGCCCAGCCGTTCGGCGACGTGCTCCACCATCAGCTCAGCGGCGAAGAGCGATTGCGGCGCGCCGAAGCCGCGGAAGGCCCCGTTCGGCGGGGTATTCGTCGCGACCGCCCGCGCCCGGATGCGGACGTTAGGACAGGAGTATGCGCCGGCGGCATGGATCGCCGCCCGGGACAGGACCACCGGGGTCAGCGTGCAGTAGGCACCACCATCCAGGACGATCTCGATATCCTGGCTAACCAGTGTTCCATCATTTTTGACCGCGGTACGGTGCGTGATGACGCCTGGATGACGCTTGGTCGTCGCCGCGAGGTCTTCGTGCCGGTCGTACATCAGGCGGACGGGCCGCCCCGCCTTGCGGGCGAGCAACGCCGCATGGACCGCGACAATCGAGGGGTACTCCTCTTTGCCGCCAAACCCGCCTCCCGTCTCGGCTTGGATCACGACGGCCTGCTGGTCGGTCAGCTTCAGCGCTCTCTTTAGAGCCCGATGGACGTAGTAGGGGCACTGCAAGGATCCGATGATCTTGATCGTACCGTTTGCTTCGGGGATCGCGATCGCTCCCTGAGGCTCGATGTAGAGCTGTTCCTGCAGACCGACTTTGAACGTCCTTTCGACCACCTCGACATCCTCGACATCCTTCAGATCCTCCACAACCTCGCCTTTTAGGATTTCGACCGTGCTGAAAACCTCGGTGGCTTCCTCGAGCGCATAAACGGGTGGCAGGGTCTCAAACTCGATCCGGACATGCCTTGCCGCCTCCTCCAGGGTGCCCCGATCGGCAGCCGCCAGCAGGAGAATCGGCTCCTCGCGATGTCTGATCTCGCCGCCTTTCGGAGCCAGGACCGGCTGGTCGTCCCGAATCAGGTGGACGACGTTTTCGCCTGGGATGTCGTCGGCGGTAACAACAACCACGCGCTCCCAGTCAAAGGCGGGATCGAGCGTAATGGACCGGATGCGTCCCCTGGGCACGGTCGATCGGATCGTCCTTCCATACCAGGCGCCCGGGGCGACGATGTCGTCCGTGTAACGCGCGCGCCCCGTCACTTTGTCGACGCCCTCGCGGCGGGGGACGGAGCGGCCGACGGCTGGAGCGAGAGGAGGCGGAGGGGGGGAAGACATGTGCGGTAATATTGCCACAGAATTTGCCGCACCGGGCGGGAAGCGCGCCCGTTCCAGTGCGTCACACGAGGTCGTTCAAGGGGAGCCCACACCCCCCGCGCATGGCATGAGGGTTGCAAGGCTGTTCCGGCGGAAGCAGCACGCAGACGTCGGGGGGAAAAAGCCGGCAAAGGCGGAGCCAGGTAAACGCTGGTACCGCGCCGGCTGCCGCAGCGGCCGTGCACGGCCGCTGCGGACCCTCCCCACCAATACATGCCGATCATGACCGCTGCGCCAACGAAGTCGGGAGCCGGGCTCGCAGTCCACGCCGGCTTGGAGGCGGGGTTTGCGGAGATCCTGACAGCCGGCGCGCGGCGGTTCCTCACGACGCTCGCGCGGGCCTGCGAGGCGCGCCGCCAGGAGTTGCTCGCGCGTCGCGTGGAGCGCCAGCGGCACCTCGAGGCGGGCGAGCTTCCCGACTTCCTGCCCGAGACGCGCTCTGTGCGCGAGGCGGCGTGGACCGTCGCGCCGATCCCCGCCGACCTGACGGACCGCCGGGTCGAGATCACGGGTCCCGTGGACCGCAAGATGATCATCAACGCGCTCAATTCGGGCGCGCGGGTCTACATGGCGGATTTCGAGGACTCGAACGCCCCCACCTGGCGCAACAACCTCGAGGGGCAGATGAACCTCCGGGACGCCGTGCGCGGCACCATCGGGTTCACCAGCCCGGAGGGGAAGCGCTACACGCTCGCGCCGCGGACGGCCACCCTGATGGTGCGGCCGCGCGGCTGGCATCTCGACGAGAAGCACGTGACCGTGGACGGGCGCCCAATCTCCGCCGCCCTGTTCGATTTCGGGCTGTTCTTCTTTCACAACGCCGCGGCGCTCATCGCGAAAGGCACGGGACCGTACTTCTACCTGCCCAAGCTCGAGAGCCACCTCGAGGCCCGTCTCTGGAACGACGCGTTCAACCTCGCGCAGGACGAGCTCGGCATCCCCCGAGGCACGATCCGCGCGACGGTCCTGATCGAGACGATTCTCGCCGCGTTCGAGATGGACGAAATCCTCTACGAGCTGAAGGACCACTCCGCCGGCCTGAACTGCGGGCGCTGGGACTACATCTTCAGCTTCATCAAGAAGTTCAGACACCGCCCGGACTTCGTGCTACCCGACCGCGCTCGCGTGACGATGGACCGTCACTTCCTCCAGTCGTATGTCGATCTCCTGATTCAGACCTGTCACCGCCGCCACGCCCACGCGATGGGCGGCATGGCGGCCCAGATCCCCATCAAGCACGACCCGGCGGCGAACGAGGCAGCGCTCGAGAAGGTCCGGCAGGACAAGCTGCGCGAGGTCCGCGCCGGGCACGACGGCACCTGGGTGGCGCACCCGGGGCTCGTGCCGCTTGCGGCGCAGGTGTTCGACGCCGCGATGCCCGGCCCGAATCAGCTACACGTCGCGCGGGACGACGTGCGCGTCACGGCAGCGGACTTACTAGCCGTCCCGGACGGCGAGATCACCGAAGCCGGCCTTCGTACCAACATCGACATCGGCATCCAGTACCTCGAGTCGTGGCTGCGCGGGGTCGGCTGCGTGCCGATCTACAATCTCATGGAAGACGCCGCGACCGCCGAGATCTCGCGGTCTCAGGTATGGCAGTGGGTGCGTCACGGCGCGCACCTCTCCAATGGTCGCGCGGTGACGCAGGCGCTGGTCGAGTCGATCATCGCCGAAGAAATGGACGCGAAGCGGCTCAGCGGCGGCAAGTTCGAGCTCGCCGCCCGCCTGTTCAATCAGCTGATGACCGGCGCGGATTTCCCTGAGTTTCTCACCTTGGTGGCCTATGAACATCTCGACTAACGTCAAAAGAAAGAGCGGCGTGAAAAAGCGGGAGTTTGCCGCGGAGCTCGATGTGCGGTGGCGCAGCGATCGGCGCTGGCAGGGCATCACGCGAACGTACGGGCCCGAAGACGTCTACCGGCTGCGCGGCACACTCCCCATCCAGCACACGCTCGCGAGCCACGGCGCCGCGCGGCTCTGGAAAATGATGCGCGAAGAGCCCTACGTCGCCGTGCTTTCGGCGGTCACGGGGAACCAGGCGGTGCAGGAGGTCCGCGCCGGCCTCAAGGCGATCTACGTCAGCGGCTGGCAGGTCGCCGCCGACGCCAACTGCGCGATGACGATGTACCCCGACCAGAGCCTGTATCCCTCCGACAGCGTGCCGAACCTCATCTGCCGGATCCAGAATGCGCTGCGTCGCGCCGACGAGATCCATCACATGAACGGCGACCACAGCGTCGACTGGTACGTGCCGCTCGTCGCGGATGCCGAAGCCGGCTTCGGGGGCGTGCTCAACGCCTACGAGCTGATGAAGCTGATGATCGCGGCCGGCGCGGCAGGCGTGCACTTCGAAGACCAGCTCTCCTCCGTGAAGAAATGCGGCCATCTGGGCGGCAAGGTGCTCGTGTCGACGAGCGAATTCATCGCCAAGCTGATCGCGGCGCGGCTCGCGGCCGACGTCTGCGGCGTCGAAACGGTGCTGATCGCGCGCACCGACGCCAACAGCGCCGGGTTATTGACGAGCGATATCGACGAGTACGACCGCCGCTGGTGCACCGGCGAGCGCTCGCCCGAAGGCTTCTTCGTGATCAAGGACGGCGTCGAGGCGGCGATCGCGCGGGCCCGCGCGTACGCGCCGTACGCCGACATGCTCTGGTTCGAGACGGCAAAGCCCGATCTCGCCGAAGCGAAGCAATTCGCCGAAGCGATCCACAAGGACTACCCGGGCAAGTTGCTCGCCTACAACTGCTCCCCGTCCTTCAACTGGAAGCACCATCTGAGCGACGCGCAGCTCGCCGCCTTCCAGAAGGAGTTGGGCGCGATGGGCTACAAGTTCCAGTTCGTCACGCTGTCCGGCTTCCACGCGTTGAATCACGGGATGTTTGCACTCGCGCAGGACTACAAGGAACGCGGCATGGCGGCGTACGCCGACCTGCAGTCGCGCGAATTCGCCGTGGAGCGGGAAGGCTACGAGGCCGTGAAGCACCAGGAGTTCGTGGGGGTCGGCTACTTCGACGAAATCACGCAGATCGTGCACGGCGGCCGCAGCTCGACCGTCGCGCTGGAGGGCTCGACGGAGAAGGCGCAGTTCGTCAGTTGACAAGGCCGTAGCCGTCCCTAGGCTACGGGGATGCAAACCCTCCGCAACTACATCGGGGGCGAGTGGATCGCCCCCGGTAGCGTCGATTATCTCGACATCACCAACCCGGCCACCGCCGAGCCGCTCGGCAAGGTACCGCTGTCGGGCGCCCGCGCCGTCACCGAAGCCGTGGCGGCGGCGCAGGCCGCATTCCTCAAGTGGCGTGAGGTTCCGCCGGTGGTGCGGGCGCGCTACCTCTTCAAACTCAAGTCTCTGATGGAGGAGCATTTCGACGATCTCGCGGCGACGGTGACGCGCGAGAACGGCAAGACGCTGGACGAGGCTAAAGGGTCGGTGCGCCGCGGCATCGAAAACGTCGAGCACGCCTGCGGCATTCCGAGCCTGATGATGGGCAAGACCCTGGAAGACGTCGCGGCGGGCATCGACTGCGAATACGTGCGACAGCCGCTCGGCGTCTTCGCCGCGATCACACCGTTCAACTTTCCGGCGATGGTGCCGTGCTGGTTCTGGCCCTATGCGATCGCCACCGGCAACACGTTCATTCTCAAGCCGAGCGAGCAGGTGCCGTTTTCCCCGACGCGCATCATCGAGTTGGCGCACGAGGCCGGCATCCCGCCCGGCGTGCTGAACCTGGTCCATGGCGGGAAGGACGCGGTCAACGCGCTGCTCGCGCATCCGGGGATCAGCGGCATCTCGTTCGTCGGGTCATCCCCCGTCGCGAAGTACGTCTACCAGGAAGCCGCCAAGTACGGCAAGCGCGTGCAGGCGCTGGGTGGCGCGAAGAATCACGTCATCGTGATGCCCGACGCCGACATGGACCGCGCGGTGGCGAACATCAGCGAGTCGCTGTTCGGCTGCGCCGGCCAGCGCTGTCTCGCGGGCAGCGTCGTCGTCGCGGCAGGCAAGGCATACGAGCCGTTCCGGGACCGGCTCCTGAGCGCAGCGAAGGATCTGCGTTTGGGCTACGGGCTGGAGCCGGGTGTGAACATGGGACCGGTCGTGTCGGCGAAGCACAAGGAGAAGGTGCTGTCCTATGTCGAAGCCGGCCGCAAGGACGGCGCCACACTGTTACTCGATGGCAGGGGGACGAAGGTCGAGAAGCACCCGCGCGGTCACTTCGTCGGGCCCACGGTCTTTGACGGCGTCCAGCCCGACATGACGATCGGGAAGGAAGAGATCTTCGGTCCCGTGGCATCCGTCACCCATGTGAGCACCCTCGCCGAGGGGATCGAGATGGTGCAGCGGTCCGGGTTCGCCAACGCGACATCGATCTTCACGCAGAGCGGTAAAGCGGCACGAGAGTTTCGGTACCGCGTCGGCGTGAGCATGATCGGCGTGAACATCGGCGTGGCCGCGCCAATGGCATTCTTTCCGTTTGGTGGAACGAAGGGGTCGTTCTTCGGGGATCTCAAGGCACACGGACAGGATTCAATTGAATTCTATACGGACAAGAAGGTGGTCATTTCACGATGGTAGCTCGAAAAGTCGTCGGCGGCCTTATCCAGATGTCGAATCCGATCAACGACCCGAACGCCTCCGTCGCCAAGATCAGCCAGGCGATGGAGGAGAAGCACCTTCCTTATATAGAGGAAGCAGGCAAGAAACGCGTCCAAATCCTGTGCCTGCAGGAAGTCTTCAACGGCCCCTACTTCTGTCCCAGCCAGGACGCCAAGTGGTGCGACATCGCCGAGCCGATTCCGGGACCGACCGTCGAGCGCATGCAGAAGCTCGCCAAGAAACACCAGATGGTGATGATCGTGCCGATTTACGAGCGCGAGATGGCGGGGGTGTACTACAACACCGCGGCCGTGATCGACGCGGACGGCAGCTACCTCGGCAAATACCGCAAGAACCATATCCCGCACACCGCCGGCTTTTGGGAGAAGTTTTTCTTCAAGCCGGGCAACCTCGGATATCCGGTCTTCAAAACGCGATTCGCCACGATCGGTGTCTACATCTGCTATGACCGCCA
>Ga0137418_10003667_pt1 | contig 14115 bp, 18 predicted proteins | sample CZODoug3_1_2_16f_FD_122242 | JGI IMG/M metagenome (GOLD analysis project Ga0137418, IMG submission 122242) | Vadose zone soil fungal communities from Angelo Coast Range Reserve, California, USA - CZODoug3_1_2_16fungal (Hybrid Assembly) | ecosystem: Environmental > Terrestrial > Soil > Vadose...
TAAGCGCGATCCGTTAGGCCGCGGCGAGTGGTGGCGTCTCACCGCCGGGGGCTTCGCGGGTTCACAGAGCCATAAGGAGGCATGGCATCATGGGCCGATTCCCGTTGCAGGTCTGCACGGTGGTTCTTTCCCTCATCCCGATTATCACCGGGGTGGTGACGCTGCTCGGCATCAAGGATCCGCTCTACCGGCCGCTCGGCTTACCGTCCGCGCCAATCCTGGACAGCAACCTTCGGTTCTTCGGCGGCGTTTGGCTCGGGCTTGGCTTGGCGATGCTTTGGTTGGTGCCAGCGATCGAGCACCAAGGGGTCCTCTTTCGAGTGTTGTGGGGAGCAATCTTCCTGGGCGGGGTAGGGCGCGTGCTGTCCTGGCTCCTGACCGGGGCGCCACCTAAGCCCTTTATCGGCGTGACGCTGCTGGAGCTACTGGGTGCACCGCTCTTCATCTACTGGCAATCTCGGGTAGCGCAGGCGCTGGGCACGCCATGAGCACGCGGGCCGCCCAGCAACCTCGCGAGTCGACTGGCTGGGACCATAGCGCCGGAAGGCTGGCCTCCCGGGCTTGGCTCGTTCGGGTAATCGCACGGAATCGGGCTCAACGACCAAGAGACCCACTCAGTAATTGTCATGGGCCGCGCTGTCGTTATCGCTGCTGGTGACGACGTGGCGCTCGGTGTTAGGGAGCCGTGGTGTGCTTGCACGCTCCAGCTAGTCGCGCGAATAACAAGCCGAGAGCTACGCGAGATACCTTCATCTTTAATGGCTACGCCCTGCTACGGTCCTTACCGTGATGGGATGGACTTGGTGACGTAGAGGATCGTACTTGGGCCTCGATGAAGGCTGTGCGTAACGCGTCACCCAACAGGTGGCGGAAGGAAGTGCGCGACGGGTAGCAGCGGCTACCGGCGGCCCGCTGGGGCCTGGACAGACGTGGGTATCCCGTGTACCTCGTAGTCCATGGGCCGCTCGGCCTCGATCACTGCGCTACCTCGCGAGCTCGCGACCGCCGAAGAGGGGTTGATCGCGGCGAGCAATAGCGTCGGCTTGAGGTTGTTCCGGGAGGTCGAAGGGGCGACGCGCGCCAGCGTGCCCAACCTCTTCGTGTCCCCCCTCTCAGTGACCATGGCGCTCGGCATGCTGTATAACGGGGCGGCCGGGCAGACCGAGGCGGCCATGCGACAGACGCTTGAGCTCGAGCGACTGACGCTGGAAGACGTGAACCAGTCCTACTACGGTCTGATCCAGATGCTGCGCGGGCTCGATCACCGCGTGCACTTCTCGCTCGGCAACTCAATCTGGTGTCGGAACGGTATCACGTTCACGCAGGGATTCCTGGACGCCACCCGAGCCTACTTCGATGCCCGGGTGGAGGCACTCGATTTCAGTACCCCAGCCGCGGCATCGATCATCAACGACTGGGTCAGGAAGGCGACGGCGGGACGGATCACGGGAATCGTGCCTGCACGCATCCCGCCGGTGGCCGTGATGTACCTCTTGAACGCGATCTACTTCAAAGGCGACTGGACCGCGCCGTTCGATCCGACCCTCACGCGCAGCGAGCCCTTTCGGGGCGCCGACGGGTCGAGGACCACGGTGAGGATGATGTCCCACGGCCGGTCCGTCGAGGTGCGCATCAAAGCGGACGGGGACCCGCTGGTCGTGGACCTTCCCTACGGCGGCCGGGCGTTCAGCATGACGATCGTGTTGCCGAGCGAGCCGGGCGGCATCCACTCCCTCGTGGCCGAGCTGACGCCGCGGCGCTGGAAGGCTTGGATGGGCCAGCTGGAGGCCGCGGAGTGCCAGGTGCGGTTACCCAAGTTCAGGCTGGAGAACGACCTCGTCCTCAACGACGCCCTGCGGGCACTGGGGATGGGGATCGCGTTCGCGGCCTCCCCGCCCCACGTGGCGGACTTCGGACGCATGCGCCGTGAGCGTGACGTGCAGATCACCGAGGTGAGGCACAAGAGCTACGTGGACGTGAACGAGGAGGGTACCGAGGCGGCGGCCGTGACCTCGGTGTTGGTGGGATATCTAAGCGCGCTTCCATCGCCCCCACTCGTGGTCGTGGTGGACCGGCCGTTCCTGTTCGCGATCCGGGAGAACTTGTCGGGAACGATCCTCTTTCTCGGGCGGGTACTGAACCCGACGAACGCGTGACTCGCAGACACGGTCGTGGTTCTTCTCCTGCCTGACCCGGCCAGGTAGCTCGGTTGGTAGAGCAGCGGACTGCGCGCCCGCTAATAAAACGCCGAGAGCTACCCGAGACGCCTTCGCGTTCAATTGCTACCCCCTGCTATGGCTCTCACCGTGATGCGATGGACTCGGGGGCGTAGAGGATGGTACTTGGGTACCGGCGCAGACTTCGCGTAACTCCTCCGCTCTGCGTGATCTATACGCGCGTCTTGAACGGCCGGGGCCGAGGCGTGCGGAGCGGCGGACACCCTATACCGGCGCCCGCGGCGCCTCTCGTCGCAGCGGTCGGCGTCTTAGGCTGCGAGGCTCGCAGCGTTTGTCGCAGGGCATCGGAGCCGAGCCGAGGGCATACGACTGCGCGGTCGTGGAGGTTACCGGGCTCTATCCCATGTGCGGCGGCCACGTCTTAGATTGAACGGCAAGCAGGCGATGACACCTAGGACTAGCAGTCCAATATGGGTTAGGCAGCGACAGACTTACGCCACAGGAAGCCACTTGCGTGCAGCGATCGGCACAACCGGCCTCGTCCTCTTCACGGGCCTTTTCGGGTGCCAACCGCAATCGTACTATCTCGATCGGCTCGAGGTCCATGGGGAGATCGGACAGGACGGGCGCTGCACTGCTGCCTTCGCGAGTCCGCGCGCCCTAAGGATCTCCCTCCCCGCGTCAGGGTGGCACCGTGATGCCGAGACCCTCACCATCATCTGTCGAGGCTCTGGCGTTACGACGCTGTTTTTCGACCTGCCCTTCAAAGGGGACGAGCTAGCAACGCCGACCTGCTTTCGATTCGGCAAGGAACCGGTCCGCGCAGTTGGGCTGAACTGCAAGCCGGGCGGCTCCGCAGAAGTACACCTAGACCTACGGGAGTATGTCGCGACCAATGGCGAGTTGACTGTCACAGCAGTCACGCGGATCAGACTTTCGCGCTATGAGAGTCCCGGGTTGCGCGTTGCGGCGACCTTCGACCTAAGGGGACACCGCACGCACTTTTGGTGCGTTGATTGTTAGCAATGCCGGGGGCGCCCACTTGACGCGCTCGCTCCATGCCTAATCATCCGCCGGACGAAGCGCCGACGCGCCGCTGCCTAACCAGCGCTTGAAGCTGGCGGGCGCTGATCGCTTCAAGGGAAACGGAGTGTTTGCGCTGTGGCGGGCGCGGACGTTCGTCCCACATCCTTGCGCCGGCGGGCCGGTCGCCCGCAGCTTAAGCGCGATCCGTTAGGCCGCGGCAATCCGAGCCCACGAGAGGTGCCAGGAAGCCTAAGGCCGTGCTCACCTCCACCAAGCTGATTCTCGGCGGTTTTCTGGGCGTGCTCGCGTCTTTCGCCCTGGTCCTTATCGGTGCCATAGCGGGCAATCGCGGTGCGGTCTCGGGAACGGTTACATTGCTCGGTATTGCGGCGCTCGGGCTGGTTATCGTTCTGATCGCGTTTGCTTCTGGTTTCGTCCTCGCCGTTCGCGGCCTCTATCAGCAACCGAGCCTCCGCACGTGGGGCAACATCGCCCTGGCGATCGGCGGTCTCGGCGGCCTCGCACTCGTTCTCGTGATGCTCGCGTCCGTCTTGGCGGGAAGAGCACAGCTCTGATCTCTAGGACCGCATGAACAGGCCTGTCGGCGGCGAGCGGCCGCGCACGAACTATTGTTCAACGACAGGTGCGCCGGCGGGCGTTGCGCCCGCAGCTTAAGCGCGATCCGTTAGGCCGCAACCCTGAAGCGTCAAGGCTCGACCGATCCATGCGATTGTCGCACGCTTTCCTCGGCGTCTTGATGGCTGCACTCGTCGCCGCCTGTTCGGCGTCGGCGGCACCACCCCTGGTGTCGGTTGTGGCGAGCGACTACGCCTTCAGCGCGCCGGACACAGTAGCCGCCGGGCTGACGGCGTTCAGCCTCGAAAATCGAGGCGCGCAACAACACGAGATGCATATCGGGTTGCTGCGCCCCAGCTTCGCTCCATCCGAGATCGTGGAAGCCGCCCGACGGGGGACGAGTTTTCGGTTGCTCCCGGAGGTTTACTTGGAAGGCGCCATGGACGGCGCGGTGTTTGCGTGGCCCGGGACGACTTCCCCCGCGCGCTTGACGGTCGAACTGGTTCGAGGTCGTTCATACATTCTCCTGTGCACGTTTCGAGACTCAACGGCGGCGCCGCAACACGCCGCGCTGGGGATGTTTCACCTCCTGCATGTGAAGTAATGGCGTCTCCTGCATGTGAAGTAATGGCGTCGCACCGGGTCGCGAGCTGTTGCGGCCTAACAAGCGCTTGAAGCTGGCGGCGCGCTCTCGTTCTAGAGGAAGCCGTTGTGTAGTGCCCTGACGGGCACGGGGCGTCCGTCCATCACTCTTGCGCCGGTGGGTGGGTCGCCCGCAGCTTAAGCCCGATCCGTTAGGCAGCGCACCAACCTATGACCTCCGCTCTCGCCGTCGCCATCATCGTCAAGGTCGCCGTCGATCTTTGGTTCGAAGGTGGCCGGTTCGTGCATTCGTTGCGTGGCCGTCTTGGTGGTGGGCGCGAGGCTGCGGAACGCTGGGATCTCTGGTTGTGGGCGGATAGCGACCTTGTAGCCGCTAAGGAGCTCCGAAGGAGACTCACAGGGGATCTCGAGCGCTGGATCGTGACCGAGCGCTCATTCTGCAGCATCGCCGGAGATCCCGCAGTCGCTCTGGCCTGCCGATACGTGAAACGCGAGGCCGAGCTGGCACTAGCCCGCCTCGATATGACGGTCCGTTACTTCCACGGCGGGTGGGAAGCGCTGCCTAACCAGCGCTTGAAGCTGACGGGCGTTTATCGTCGTAAAGGAACCCTGATGCTTGTGCGCTAGAGAGCACCTGCTAACGCCGAAACGACCTTGCGCCCGCCAGCGAGTCGCCCGCAGCTTAAGCGCGATCCGTTAGGCGGCCAGCTAGGGTTCCGTCTGGTGACCACTCGGGGGAAGGAGGCCATCAATGGTTACGAAGCACCTGCCAACCCGGACTCTGCAGTTGTTTCTCGCAGGGCTTACTGTGCCGATAGCGGTAGGCGTACTCGCCTCGTCACGCACCCTGATGCAGGAACGGCTATTGCTGGGTACCTGGTCGAGTCCCGCGGCGAGCCTCACGGCGGAACCTGGTAGGGCCGGCCTCGTCCTCCCCTGTCTCAAGGTGCGCTTTAATCAACCCCTACGACTGGATGACTCGTTGCGCTTCGATGCCACCGGGATCATCGTGGGCGTACCGCGTTTGGTTCCGCGGCGCCGAGGGGATCGGTTTCCGCTAAGCGGCCAGTTGTTGGGAGACCGGCTCGTGATCCACTATCCCTGGATCATGCAAAGTGTGGGAGCGGATACGTTGACGCGTGGCTACAGCGATGTGTCCGGGTGTCATTAGTGAGGCTGGCCGCCTAACATGCGCTTGAAGCTGTCGGCGCTACTCTTAAAGGAAGCGTGATGTTCCCTAATGTTTGGCTTGTCCGCCGCAGCTTAAGCGCGATCCGTTAGGCGGCTGCCAATCCCATTCACCGAGACGCCGCTTCATGCCCACGATATCTAAAGAGAGTAAGCTCCTCACGCTCATCAACATTTTCACCGTCGAGCCCGCCAAGCAGCGAGAACTCGTCGATCTGCTCATCAGGGCTACTGAGACTTCGGTGAGACATATCACCGGCTTCGTTTCAGCCACTCTCCACCGGAGTCTCGACGGCACCAAGGTCGCCATGTATGCCCAGTGGCGCAGCAACGAGGATTACCAAGCGATGCGCAGAGACCCGGTTGCCTCACCTTACCTCGACCAAGCCCTCGCGCTAGCCAAGTTCGAGCCGGGGATGTATGAAGTCGTCGAGATCTTTACGCCGGCAGCCGCCTAACGTGCGTTTGAAACTGACAGGCCTATCGCTCTTAAGGGGAATCGGAGCGATTGCGCCCTAACGGGCACTGGACTTCGTCCACTGCCAGTTGCGCCGGCGGGTTCGTCACGTGCAGCTTAAGCGCGATCCGTTAGGGCCGCTGCCGGTTGACCGCGTGCCTCCGGTGCCGCGTTTCTCCCCTATCCAGGCTCCGTTCCGCGACCGACATTTCCTCGGTTTCCTATCGGGGGAGCGCATGCGAATCGCCTCGCTGGCCATGATCACCCTCGGCTTGGCTCCGTGCCTCGCTGTCCCAGGAGCAAGTCAGATCTGCGCAGGCTCGACCTCATTTACCCGGGCCCCCCTTCAGGTTTCCGGCAGCGCTGGGGTCACTACTCATGCTCACAGCTTCGGCGTCGGACTTGCCTTGGGCGGCCCCGCGACGTTCTTCGGTGTCGGCCTTGGAACGACCCATTTTGATGCTCTCAATGGGTCGTCATTCGACGTCGCCGCGGGGGGAGGGTATGAGCTGCCGCTCGATCAACAGGGAAGTGTCCAGCTATGCCCGGTCGTGGCGGTGGGGCACCGCTCTGGACCGAACGCCACTCCTTACGGCGACTACTCCGAAACAGACCTTACGGCGTCGTTGCGGCTGGGCGACGTTGCGATGGAGTCGAGACACGTTCGGCTGATCCCTACGGTTGCTCTCGGCGTTGAGCACGCGCAGCAGACCTTCAGTCGCTTAGGGAGTCCCTCAGTCACGGCGTCGCACGGTTTCGGCGTGCTCACGCTGGGTGTGGGGGTGGTGTTCGGCAAGACGGTGACGGTCTTACCGGAAGCCCTCCTACCCATCGGCCTCGCCGGCGGCTCTGCCGCGGTCGGCCTCGGCTTCGCCGCGAACTTCGGGCGCTAGACCAGCCTTAACATGCGCTTGAAGCTGGCGGGCGCTGATCGCTCTCATGGAATCAGAGTGTCTTGCCCCAAACGGGCATCGTGTATCGTCCCACAGCATTGCGCGGGCGAGCGGTCGCTCGCAGCTTCCTGCTACGCAAGCGCCTCCTACGGTTTGTCCGATACTCTCGTCGACGCCAGCAAGCAGTATGAGCCGATGTGGCTTGTACTCGACTCGCTGGTCGGCAGTGGCTTCATGATTCAGGATGTAAAGATTCCTTAGTAATGAGGAGGCTGTATGAGCCCAAAGACGGATACACAGAAGTCCGCCAAGAGCACGGTCAAGGGATTCACGGACGAGGAACGCGCTGCGATGAAGGAGCGGGTCCAAGAGCTCAAGGCGGAAGCGCACCGCGGCCCGCGCGCGAAGCAGGCGGACGGGGAAAGCGACCTGCTCGCGAAGGTCGCCCAGATGCCGAAACCGGATCGTGCCATGGCCGAGCGGCTCCATGCCATCATCAGAGCGAGCGCGCCAGCCCTCTCGCCGAGAACCTGGTACGGGATGCCCGCGTACGCCAAGGACGGCGATGTCGTCTGCTTCTTCCAAAGCGCGCACAAGTTCAAGACGAGGTACGCGACGTTCGGCTTCAGCGACAAAGCGAACCTCGATGCAGGCACCGTGTGGCCGGTCGCCTTCGCGCTGAAGCAGTTGACCGCCGCCGACCAGGCAAGGATCGGCGCGCTCGTGCGGAAAGCGGTGAGCTGAATGCGTCTCTGTTTTTGTCGCCCTTGGATCGTCGCCGGTCCTGCCCTCCTCTTGCTCCTGACGCCGCCGTCGGCGTTCGGACAAACGGACGACACCGGCGTTGCCTGCATTCCGGTGAGCGAGCGGGCCGGGCGCGAGTTCGGGTGTTTCATCCTCGCAACGCAGGCAATCGGCCCACTCGATTCCGCGCATGCCTTCTGGCATCTATCTACGTTCGCGACGCGTGCTGCGGCACAGGCTGCTGCGGGTCCGCACGGCACGGTCGTTGAGTCCCTTGGAACGCTGAAGCCGTTCAGCTCTTGCTGTCAGCGACGTTCCAGCCGTACGGGGAGATTGCGGTGATGCGTGCCGACGGCTCGGAGGTGCGAATCCTGACGGACAACTCGACCGAGGAAGGCGCGCCGGTCTGGGTCCCGCATCGGCGGCCGTGAAGCTGTGAAGGCATTCGTCGTCGATCGGTATAAAAGCGAGAGCGCAGTACGTCTCGGCGAGATGCCGGAACCGCTAGTCCGGGACGATGATGTACTGGTCCAAGTCCACGCGGCCAGTTTAAACCAGCTGGATTCCAAGATTAGGGACGGCGAGTTCAAACTGATTCTGCCGTACCGCTTGCCGCTGATTCCAGGCAACGACGTGGCCGGGGTCGTCGTCCGGGTCGGATCCAAAGTGCGACGGTTCAAGCCGGGCGACGAGGTTTATGCGCGGCCGCATCAGGACCGGATCGGGACGTTCGCGGAATTCATCGCCATGAATGAAGCTGACGTGGCATTGAAGCCCACGAATCTCACCATGGAAGAGGCAGCCTCCATCCCGCTGGTGGGTCTGACAGCGTGGCAGGTATTGATTGAACGCGCCAACCTGAAGCAGGGCCAAAAAGTCCTGATCCATGCGGGTTCCGGTGGAGTAGGCACATTCGCCATTCAACTGGCAAAGCACATCGGCGCGACGGTGGCGACGACGACGAGCACCGCGAATGTCGATCTGGTCAAACGTCTCGGCGCGGATGTCGTCATCGACTACAAGAAACAGGATTTCGAGAAGGTCCTGGGCGGCTACGACGTCGTCCTGAACAGTCTGGGCAAGGACACGCTCGAAAAGTCCCTCAAGCTGCTGAAGCCCGGTGGAAAGCTGATTTCCATCTCCGGTCCGCCGGATGTAGCGTTCGCCAAGCAGAACGGGTCGAGCTGGTTCTTGCAACAAGTCATGCGCCTTTTGAGCTTCGGCATCCGGAAGCAGGCCAGGCACCACGGCGTCAGCTACTCGTTTGTTTTCATGCGAGCGAACGGCGAGCAGTTGAGCAAGATCACGTCCCTCATTGAATCGGGCAGCATCCGGCCGGTCATCGATCGGATCTTTCCGTTCGAAGCCACCAAAGAGGCTTGGGCTTACCTCGAAACGGGGCGTGCAAGAGGCAAGGTCGTCATCAAGGTCAGGTAACTGGAGAGCGTGGACGCGATGGACAGTTAGGCGGACCACGCCCGCAACCTTGGGGATCATATGCTTTGTCGTCTACCCCTCCGACTTGCCGCCGCTCTGCTGGCCGGCAGCCTTTCGCTGCACGCACAAGAACCCGTTGTCGGCGCGATCGATCCGGAGGCCCTGTTCCACAGCAGCGACCCGAAGCTCAATACGAACAAGCAGGCCGCCTATCACATCGTAAAGGACCTGCTGGAGGCGGGGCACTGGGACCTGGCAGACAAATACTTGACGGAGCGGTACATCCAGCACAATCCGAACGCGGCCTCCGGACGCGCTGGTGTGGTGAAGTATTTCACCGAGGTGCGGAAGGTGAAGTCCGTACCAATACCCGAGAACATGAAGACGAAGGTCGTGTCGGTGGTGGCGGAGGGCGATCTCGTGGTGGTCGCATATGTGCGCGAGCTGAAGGACGCCAAAGATTCCTCAAGGAGCTACACGACAACGTGGTTCGATATGTGGCGTTTCAAGGACGGCAAGGCGGACGAACATTGGGATCCGGCGACGCGGGTAGGTCAATGACTGTTAGAAAAGGTCCATCATCCCCTCGCGTCCATGCTCCCTTCACAAGGAGGAACTCGTTATGAAGAGCACAGGCATGGGGACGATTGCTATCGTGACGGCACTCGTCAGTGCGTTGGGCGGCAGCGCCATGTCTGCCCAGGACAAGTACACCGTGAAGGTGCCGGGTGGGCTCGCGTTCTCCGAGTTCAGGGGATACGAGGCCTGGCAGGTTGTTTCTGTTAGTCAGGACGGAGACCTGTTTGCTGCGATCCTCGCCAATCCCGTGATGATCGAGGCCTACGGGGCCGGCGTTCCCGGCAACGGCAAGCCGTTCCCCGACGGCTCCAAGATGGCGAAGATCCACTGGAGCCCAAAAAAGTTGGAGACGTTCCCCGCAGCGACGGTGCCGGGCACGCTGCACGACGTCGACTTCATGGTGAAGGACGGCAAGCGGTTCGCGGACAGCGGCGGGTGGGGATGGGCCGCGTTCAAGTATGAGGCCGCGTCCCGGAGGTTCACGCCCGGAACCACGGCCGACTCGCCACCGCAGGGGAACGACGCCAAGTGTGGATTGGGGTGCCACACGATCGTGAAGGCGAGAGACTACGTCTTCACGGACTACGGGAATCGCTGAACGGGAAGCAGCATGGGCCGTGCGTTTTTTGCGGCGACGATAGTCGGCCTGGGAATCTTGGGCCTGGCCCAAGGTGATTTCACCGCGGCATGGACGGGGGTGCCAAGGAGTGTTCCCGCGCGTGAGGTCTTAGCCTATCTGTGCGCCGTGATCTCGCTGGTATCCGGCATCGGCCTACTCTGGCAGCGCACAGCCGTCGTCGCCTCCCGCTTGCTGCTCAGCTCTTTCTTGGTTTGGCTGCTGCTGTTTAGGGTGCCTCTCATCTTCCGTACTCCAACTGCCACGGTTGCCTGGTGGGCCTTGGGAGACACCGCCGTGATGGCGGCGGCGTCCTGGGTTTTGTACGCGTGGTTCGCCGGAGAGCGGGACCGACAGTACCTCGGGCTCGCCACCGGCGACACAGGTCTGCGCATCGCGAGGGTGTTGTACGGCCTGGCGTTGATCCCCTTCGGCGTCGCGCATTTTACTTATCTCGAAAGAACCGCCTCGCTGGTGCCTGGCTGGCTGCCATGGCACGTGGCCTGGGCGTACTTCACCGGCTGTGCTTTCATCGCGGCCGGGGTGGCGGTGCTCATCGGCGTGTATGCACGACTGGCAGCCACGCTCTCGGCGCTGCAGCTGGGCCTGTTCACGCTGCTGGTGTGGGTACCCATCGTCGTGGCACACCCCACCGCCGACGACTGGACCGAGTTCGTCAGCTCGTGGGCGTTGACGGCCGGCGCCTGGGTCGTTGCGGATTCCTACCGCGGCCTGCCTTGGCTCGCCGCGGGCAAGGGCTAGACGCGGTTGGTAGTGGCTAAATGGTGGGATGAGGATGAGGTAGGCACATGCCGGCGGTCAATGCCCGAGAACGCGTGTGTTCACGTCTACGGGTGCACCAAGTGCCTTCGGCTCCTCCGCCCTCCGGCGGGCGGCGCCGTCTAACATGCGGCTGACGCTGGCGGGCCGATCGCTTGCGCCAGCGGGCCTTCGCCCCGCAGCTTAGACGGTACATGGAACCTGCTGTGTTTCTAGCCGCACTCTTAATATTCGTGGGGATCCCCGCGTTTGCCGTCATCAAGGTCGCTCGTATACGTGCCGCTCGTACAACGTCACCGTCGCCCGACGTCACTGCCCGACTCGAGGCACTTGAACGGAGTGTCCAAGACCTCCAACACGAACTAGGAGAGACACAGGAGCGTCTCGATTTCACCGAGCGTTTGCTCAGCAAGGCACGCGAAGAGCGGTGACTGCGTCGCGCCGAGCTACGGCGTCACCACGAGATTCCGAAAGTACGCCACCGTGCCCGGCCCGATCCACAACGCCACGCCTCCCTTTCCTGACGGACCCGACTTGACGTCGTTCACGATCAGCACCGGCTGTGGCTGATCGCTGACGTATAGCCGTGCCTGCGCGCCGCGCACCTCGATCCTGATCTTGGTCCACGTGTCCGGCAGGAGATCGACGTACGCCTCGTAACGCGACGGGGTCTCGCGCCGCAGGCGGGACCAGGTCCAGTCTGGATGCGAGATGTACTGGACCGAGTGGTTCCGGCGTTCCTGGTCGTCGGCGCGCCCGTTCGTCGGCCTGAGGTAGAAGGCGTCGTAGGTCTGCGGTCCGTTCGGGTCGCGGTCGGTCTGCAACCGGAACGCGATGCCGACAAAACCCCGCGCCCCGGGAGACGCCCCCTCCGCCGGCGAGCCCGCGACCTCCGCCTCGATGAGACCGTTCGAAAACTCGAGGCCCTCGATCGACGCGAACGCTTCCGGTTCGATTTGCCCGGCGATGTATTCCGGCCGGCGTGTGACCTCGGGGGCCACGGCCACGCGCACGCCGCGCTTGCCCTTGAACGTCACGGCCTCGGCGGTGGCGTTGTGGAGTCGTAGCCCATCGGTCGCCGACAGCGCGTAGCGTCTCGCTTGGCCCGATCCCGCATCGGGCAGAACCGCGTTCAGAACGACGAAGAGCACGATGGTCGTATCCCGGATCATATCCGCCCGCGCCGAAGGAAGATCCGCTGAACATGCAGACATCGGGTGTCTCCCGGTAGTGACCGCGGGTTGCAAAATCGAGCCTGGCGCCGCGGCGTGGGGCTGCCAATACTTCCGAGAACGACCAACGCTGAAATGGTCTTCTCCAATTCCTCGAGGTGTGTGTGAGCGTATTCCCGATCGCGCCTGCCGAGAGCCGCTACCTGTGGTTTCTCATTCCGGTAACCATGCTCCTGCTGGGAGGTGTCGTACTGCTCGCGACCTCCGTGCGAGGTGCGCACGCGTCGCGTTTCGCAATCCGAGACGACGGCCTGCGCCTCGAGGGTGACCTGTACGGCCGTCTCGTTCCCAAGGTGCAGCTCCGGGTCGCCGGCGCTCGCCGAGTCGACCTCGATCGCGAGGAAGGGCTGCGGCCCAAGTGGCGGCGTATGGGGACTGGGCTCCCCGGCTACCAGGCGGGCTGGTTCCGTTTGCGAAACGGGGAGAAGGCGTTGCTCTACCTCACCGACCGCACGCGGGCGGTCTACATTCCCACGACGGCGGGGTACAGTCTGCTGCTGAGTCCCGCGGATCCCGATGGCTTCTTGTCACGGTTACGGGCCGTCTTGGGCTCATGAGCACGCGATAGATGTCCAAGATCCTCGCTTTTCTCGGAGCCAGCGTAGGAGGTGCCATCGGCTGGTGGCTCGGCGCCCCCGTCGGCATGATGACGGCGTTCGTAGTCAGCATGGTCGGGACCGGTGTCGGCATGTACGCCGGGCACCGGGTCGCTGCACGGCTGCTCGATTGAGAGAGGACTTTTCGGACCATGTTCCTGTTCTCGTCATTCCTGATCCTCGTCCCTGCCATTGGGCAGCCCTTCGCCCGGCCGGGTGTCGCCGATTCCTGTTACCGCTATCGGCCCGCGCCGGTCTCCCTCACCGGACGGTTGATACAGCGCACGCTCCCGGGTCCACCCAACTACCAGAGTATCAAACGCGGCGATCGTCCCCAGGTCGTCGACCTGCTGATCCTCGAGGCGCCGATTTGTACAATTCCCGACTACAAGGACAGTCCCAATACCGATGCGTTTCAGGGCCAGGATACCGTCCAGGTGCGCCGATCGGAGGCCACGTGGCGTGAGGTCCGCCGCCTTTCGGGCCGCCGGGTGGTCGTGACCGGGACCCTGGCCGAATGGGCGCTCGGACCGGATCGGACGCCGGTCGTCATCGACCCGACCGAGGTGCGGCCGGCTCCCCAGTAGGGAAGGAGGCCCACCTGCTTCAGAACGCTTGCCGGAGGTGAGTCGGGTTGCGGCGCAACTGCGCGGATTCGGGCCGCTCGGAATCCTCGCGATGGTGGTCGTCACGCTCGTCGGCAACTATCCCGTTCCGCCCCTCGGCGCTATTCTGGCGCTCCTATGGGTCCAGTGGTCGCGCACGGCGTGGAACGAGATCGGCTTCGCCCGGCCCCGGAGTTGGACCCGCGACCTCGCCGTCGGCATCGTATTCGGCATCGCCTTTAAGCTCCTCATGAAAGCGATCGTGATGCCGCAGTTCGGTGCCCCTCCGATCAACCAGGCGTACCACTACCTGGCCGGCAACCCGGCCGCGCTCCCCGGAGCCGTGTATCTCCTGATCGCCGGCGGCGGCTTCGGAGAAGAGGTCGTATTCCGGGGATTTCTGTTCGAGCGATTCGGCAAGCTGTTCGGTTCTGGGGCAAGCCCCAAGGCGGGGATCGTGCTACTCACCGCTGGGTTGTTTGCGCTGCTCCACTACCCTGACCAAGGGCTCCCCGGCGTCGAGCAGGCGGCGATCACCGGGCTCGCGTTCGGAACCATCTTCGCGGTCACGGGACGGATCTGGATCCCGATGTTCGCGCATGCCGC
>Ga0137418_10003668_pt1 | contig 14115 bp, 14 predicted proteins | sample CZODoug3_1_2_16f_FD_122242 | JGI IMG/M metagenome (GOLD analysis project Ga0137418, IMG submission 122242) | Vadose zone soil fungal communities from Angelo Coast Range Reserve, California, USA - CZODoug3_1_2_16fungal (Hybrid Assembly) | ecosystem: Environmental > Terrestrial > Soil > Vadose...
CAGCTGGAGAAGCTCTCGCTGGCGGATCTGAAGAAGTCGAACATCGCCCGCCCGTTCATCAAGTTCGAGCAGAAGCGGCCCAGTGGAAAGCAGACCCTCACCATCGAGGGCTTGAGCAAGCGCTTCGACAAGCCGCTCTTCACCGGCTTCTCCGGCCTGATCACACGAGGCGAGAGGGTCGCGGTGGTGGGCCGCAACGGGGTAGGCAAGACCACGCTGATCCGCACGCTGATCGGCGAGCTGGAGCCGGACGCCGGCAAGGTCGGCTGGGGGCACGAGGCGCAGATCGGCTACATGCCGCAGGACGTGAAGCCGATCATCCCGACCGAGACCACCTGCTTCGACTACCTGCACGACATCGATCCCAGCGCCGGCAACGAGGAGATCCGCGGCCTGCTCGGCCGGATGCTCTTCCGCGGCGACGAGGGCATGAAGCCGACCAAGGCGCTGAGCGGCGGCGAAGCGGTCCGCCTGCTCTTCTGCAAGCTGATGCTGGTCAAGCCCAATGTGCTGGTGCTGGACGAGCCGACCAACCACCTCGACCTGGAGTCGATCTCCGCCCTGGGGGACGGCCTCTCGAGCTATCCCGGCACCGTCATCTTCGTCGCGCACGACCGCGACCTGATCGATACGGTGGCCACCCGCATCCTCGCCTTCCACCACGGCGGCCTCGAGGACTTCGCCGGCGATTACGAGACGTTTCTGGAGAGGCACGGCGGCTTCATCGACGCGCACTGAGCAGGTCTCCGCGCCACCGGACCAGGGCCGAGACGGGGAAGGGCCGGCATTCGCGCTACAATGACGGGCATGCCCGCTCCGGAGCGGATCGCCATCATCGGTCTGGGACTGATCGGAGGCTCGCTGGCGCTGGCGCTGCGGCGGTCGCGGCCCGACACCCGGATCCTCGGCATCGACGTGGACCCGCGGGCGCGGGAGCAGGCGCTCGAAGAGCGCGCGGCCGATGCCACCATGACCCTCGAGGACGCTGATTTCATGGAATCCGACACGGTCGTCCTCTGCGCGCCTGCGCAGCCGCTTCTGGACATGCTGCCCGGCGTGGCGGCGCGGATGCGCCCGGGAGCGCTGCTCACGGACGTCTGCGGCGCGAAGGAGCGCATCTGCGCCGCCGCGGCCGCGCAGGATCGGGTCGTCTTCATCGGTGGACATCCGATGGCGGGAACGGAATTCCCTGGATTCGTCGCCGCCAACCCGGCGCTCTTCTCCCGCTGCACGGTGGCGCTCTGCCCGCCCGTCGGAGCGGAGGATCCGGAAAGGAGGCGAGACGCGATCCAGCGCGTTCGCGACCTGTGGACCGCCTGCGGAGCGGACAGGCTGCTCGACGTGGAGCCTGACGTGCACGACCGCGCGATCACGATCGCTTCCCATCTTCCCTACCTGGCGGCCGCCGCCGTGGCCCAGGCGCTGCTCGAGTCCGACAAGGACGTCCTCGCGCGCGAGCTGGCCGCTGGGGGGTTCCGCGACACCACCCGCCTCGCCGGAGACGGGACCGTGGGAGGCGCGGCGGCGCTGAACCGCTTCGTTCCCGGCGCCGCGCGCGCATTGGCGGACCGCCTGCGCGCGCTCGCGCAAGAGCTGGAGCAGAGCCCGGAAACGGCTTTGAAACAACTCGCCTTGGTGGCCGGCGAGCGCAGGCGGATGCGCATGCCGCCAGCCGCGCCCCCTCCGCCGGCGCGCGTTCGCCCGCGCTGAATCGCCGCATTGCCGGGGTAGCGCTCCTGCTCTACAGGTCCGCGATGCGCGTGGCCCCGGTCCTGTGCCTGGTCTGCCTCGGCCAGGGCGCATTCGCGCAGCCCGTGCCCGAACCGCGGCGCGAGACCCCGCCTGCGGGGCCGCTTCCCGGCGTCTTCATCAGTGCGGTTCTACAAGCGCCTGTACGATCTGATCGTCCGCACCGACGCGGTGGAGACGGTCGGAGGGGTCACCCGGCAGCAGATCCTCGACAACGCAGGCACCGGCCGCGTATTCGGGCTCGAGTTGCTGATCCGCAAGGAGCTGACGAAGCGGTTCTTCGGCTGGGTCGCGTACACCCTCTCGCGCAGCGATCAGCATCGATCGCCCAGGCGAAGCGCGGCGTCTCTTCGACTTCGATCAGACGCACAATCTTACTTTCATCGCCTCGTACAAGCTGGGCGGTGGGTGGCAGCTGGGAGGCAGGTTCCGGATCATCAGCGGCAACCCGGACACGCCGGTGGTCGGCGCCCGCTACCTGGCGAACTTCGACGCCTACCTGCCCATCTACGGCGCGACCAATTCTCTCCGGGTACCCGCGTTCCACCAGCTCGACGTGCGCGTCGACAAGACCTGGACGTTCGACGGCTTAGCGCCTACGCCTGAGCGCGATCACTCGCCAGTTCGGTTGAGACGCGTTCTAGTAGCCGCCGCGGCGCTGCTCGCGGCATGTCCCGACAACCTCGAGGCCCAATCGCACGTGAGCAAGCTGCGGGTGCTCGCGGTCCGGGCGGACCCTCCGGAGTTGGTCCTGATACCGGATGCCGGTCTGCCCGCCACCACGCTGACGGCCCTCGCAGTCGACCCCTCTGACGCCTCCGTATCCATCCATTTCGCGCTTTTGCGCGGAGATCACCTCCACGCCCTCGCCCACCCTGCCCTGCCCCGGGACCGCTGGCATCGAGCTGCCCGATGCGGGCCCGCTGTCGGCGCTCCTGGACCTGGCCGACCCCCGGATCGCCGCATTTGCTTCGCAAGCCCGTCTCGACGGCGGAGCGTTCGACGCAGGCTCTGGGATCGAGCAGCAGCTAGACCAGGGCGTGTCGCTGCTCGTCGGGTTCTCGGCTCGAGCCGGCGCGGCCACCTGGGTGGAGTGGACCGCGCCCGACGTGGCGCCGCCGGTTCCCGTGCGCTTCTGGGTCGTGCTCCGGGAAACCGACGCCGGGACCGCTTGGATCGAGCGGTCTGCCGTCGTGACCCCCTGACGGGCGGACGAGCGCCCTTGAGGTGTGTTCACCGTTGAGCATGCGTACCGTTCCGCAGGGAGGGACGGATTGGACGCACCCAACTCGACGCCACGCCGAAGCCGCGTTCTCGCCTTGCTGCCCGGCGTACCGCTGCCCGCCAACACGGGAGGCGCGCTCCGGGCGCTCACCACGCTGCGCGCGCTCGATCAGACGTTCGACACCAGCGTCCTCGCTTGGGTGCGCGACGGCGAGGATCGGCAGGCGCTCGACCGCATGCTGGAGGGCCGGCTGCACGTCGTCGAGCGGACCGGCCCCGTGGATTCGCTGTTCGCCGAGGGCATGGGGTTCGTTCTCGGATGTCCCGCCGGCTATTGCCGCTACGGCTGGTTCCCCTCGGTGCTCAAGCGCCTGCTGGAATCGGAGAAGTTCGACTTCATCCACTTCGATCACCCGCACACCGCGCTGACCTGGCCGCAGATCAAGCGGATGCAGCCGCAGGCGCTGCTGGTGCTCGACGCGCACAATGTCGAATCGGAGATCATGGAGCGGCTCGCCGAGTCCGCGCCACGCTGGCAGCGCAAAGGGCTGCGGTGGCAGGCGGGGCGCATTCGCGAGCTCGAGCGCGCCCTGGCGCGAAACGTGGACCTGGTGTTCACCTGCTCGGAAAAGGACGCTGTGGCGTTCCGCGAGATGGGTGCGCGGCGCGTGCGCGTGGTGCCGAACGCCATCCCGCCCCTTCCGGCTCCCTTGGTTGCGCAGCGCCAGGACGTGGTGTTCGTCGGATCGCTGGACTGGCGTCCGAACGCGGACGCGGCCGCGCTGCTGGCGAAGGAGATCTGGCCTCGCTGCCGCGCGCTCCTGCCCGGGGCGCGCCTGGTGATCGTCGGACGCAACCCGCCGCTGGCGATCCAGGCGCTCGGGTCGCGGGACGTGCTGGTCGAAGGCAGCGTCCCATCCGTGCGACCATACCTGGATCGCGCATTCGCCACCGCCATCCCCCTGCGCGCTGGCTCCGGGACCCGCATCAAGATCCTCGAGGCCTGGGCGGCAGGGGTCCCGGTGATCGCGAGCCGGATCGCGGCAGAGGGGCTCCCGTACTCTGACGGAAAGGACCTGATCCTCGCGGAGGACCCTGGCGAGTTCGCGCGCGGGCTGGTCCGGCTCTGGCGCGACCAGCAGCTGGCAGAGCAGCTCGCGCGAGAGGGGCAGCGTACCGTGGAGCCGTTCACCGTCGAGAAGGTCGGCGAAACGGTGGCGCGCGATTACAGGGAGCTGCTCGATCCGGCGAGCGCGCGCTTGTACAACGAGGCATACGCCCCGGCCATGGCGGCGACGCCGTAAGCGCGAGCGCGCTCCACCGCGCGCGCCTCGATCCCCGCGCGCGCTCCGCTTTCCTGGAGGCGGCGCAAGGCGTCGGAGAGCGCACTCGGGTCGCCCGGCGGCACCAGCAAGCCCGCTCCACCCTCGAGCAGGTCCGGCAGCTCGCCGACGGCGCTCGCCACCACGCAGCGGCCCAACGCCAGCGCCTCCAGCGCCGCCAGTGGCAGCCCTTCGGTGAGCGAGGGCAAGGCGATGACGTCCGCGGCCGCGAAGACGTCGCGCGGGTCCTCCAGGTAGCCGAGAAAGCGCGCATCCAGCTCGCGAGCCGAATCTTCGAGGTCAGCGCGAATCGGCCCGTCTCCTGCGAGGAGCAGGGTCGCCCCCAGACCGCGCGCGGCCTCGAACAGCAGGCGATGTCCCTTCTCCGGCGCCAGCCGCCCGATCAGCGCGATCGTGTACGCGTTCGGATGAACGCCCAACCTGACGCGCGCCGCGCCCCGCTCCGACTCCGAGATCGGGAGCGGAGGCGGCAAGCCGTTGGGCACGAAAGCGACGGGCGCCGCGCGGACCCAACGCCGCAACTTCCGCTCCAGTGCGCGAGAGACTGCCGCCACTCCCCGGGTGAAATTTCCCAGCACGCGCGCGACGCTTTCATAGAGGCGAACCGCTGCCGTCGCGCGGGTATCGCCATGAAACGTCGCAACCACCGGCACGCGCGCCAGCCACCCCGCGATCAGGGCGACGAACAAAGCTTTGAAGTCGTGCGCGTGCAGCAGCTGCACGCCCTCCAACAGGGCAACCCGGGCCACGGCGCGCGCGCAGCGGAAGTCGATCCGCGAGCAGCTTTCGAATCGCACTGCCCGGAGCCCGCGGCGCCGAGCCTCCTCCTCCAGCGCGCCGGCCTTCCCGGGCCGGGCGATGGCGCCGACGATAGGCAAGTACGGGCTCGGAGTCGATGCGGAGAGCGCCAGCAGTGCCCGATCGGCGCCGTACAGCTCCGTGCCCTGGCGAAGGTGGAGGACCGGGATCACGATCGGGTAGCGAGCTCTCGGTACAGCGTCTCGTACGCGTCCACCATCGGTTCGATGGAATGCAGTCTCGCCCGCTCGGCCGCCCGCGCGCCCAGGCGCGCGCGCAGCTCCCGATCCCCGACGAGGCGCTGCAGCGCGGATCCGAGGGCGAGGCGATCCCCGGGCGGCACCAGCAGGGCGGTCTCCTCGTGGCCGTGAATCTCCGCCACTGGGACCAGGTCGTGCGCGAGCGTGGGCAGGCCGGCGGCCATCGCCTCCAGCATGCTGAGCGACCTACCTTCGCTCAGCGAAGTCTGCGCGTACACGTCGAGCGCGGGCAACAGTCGCGCGGCCTCGGGGATCAGGCCCTTGAAATGCACGTTGGCGTGGCTCCGGGCGGTGGCGCGGAGCGATTCTTCCAGCGGACCTTCGCCGATCAGGACCAGGTGCACGTCGGCCCGATCGGCAAACTTGTCCAGGAACGCCTGCAGCAGCCGGTCCGGTCCCTTGATCTCGCGCAATCCACCCACGTACCCGACCGCGACTGCGCCTTCCGGGATCCCCAACTCGATCCGGGCCGCTCCACGCGCCGTGAACGCCTTGGACTCGAGCGGGATGCCGTTGGCGATCACCGGCACGCGCGCGCCGCTGGGCGCCCAGCCCAGGATGTCCTGCCGCACCTTGTCGCCGCAGGCCACCAGCACGTCGGTGGCTCGCGCGGCCAGGGCGGCGGCATGGCGCCTCTTCCCCTCGGGCGTGCGCTGCTCGTGGAACGTCGCCATCACGCGCGTCTTCGGACGCAGCGCCCGCACGGCGACGCCGTTGAGCCAGGGGCCGAGGTCGTGCGCGTGCAGCACCGACGCGTCGCGCTTCTCCAGCTCGCGGCGGATCCCCATCAGGGCGGGAAAGCTCATGCCGTCGACGGGGAGCATCTCCACGGGGACGCCTTGCTTGAGCGCCAGCTCGCGGATCGGGCCGTCCTGTCCCAGGGCGAGGATGGAGGACTCGATGCCGCGGGCGCGGCTGCGCGCCGCGAGCTGGACGACGAGTTGCTCCAGCCCGCCGAACCCCAACCCGTAGATGAGGTGCGCGACCCGGACGGACATGCTTGCAAGGTAGGCACGGCCCCATCCGCCGGCTATGCAGCCTGCCTGCGCAGCGCCAGCATGGCCACTCCGCCCAGGATCAACGCCAGCGCGCCGACCGCGCGGGGAGCCACGCTCTCGCCGGCCAGGGCAGCGCCCAGGCCTACCGCCACCACGGGATTCACGTACGCATAGCTCGCCGCCAGCGTCGGGCGCACTCGCGAGAGGAGGAACTGGTACGCGCTGTAGCCGACGATCGATCCGGCGACGATCAGGTATCCGAGCGCGAGGGCGGAGCGCGCCGAGGGTACCGCCGTCATCCGCTCGCCGTGAAGCAGGGCGAGCACCAGCATCACCAGGCCGCCAGCCAACATCTGCGCCGCGCTGGCCATCAGCCCCTTCGGCAGCGGCAGCCTGCGGCTGTAGATGGATCCCAGCGCCCAGCTCGCGCAGCTCACCGTCAACACCACCGCTCCGGCGGGATTCGCCCGCAGATCGGCGCCGGTCTGGAGAATGGCGACTCCGGCGAGTCCGACGCCGAGGCCGATCCACTCGCCGCGCGACGGCCAGCGGCCGAAGAGTCCTGCGATCAGCGCCACCCAGAGGGGAACGGAAGCGATGGCGACGGCGGCCACGCCCGAGCTCACCCACTGCTCGGCGATGACCACGCAGGCGTTGCCGCAGACCAGCAGCGAGCCGACGATCAGCGAAGACCGCCACTCCGTCCGGGTGGGCGCGGGCGCTCCTCGCGCGCGAACGAAGGCGTAGGTCACCGCGCCGGCGATGACGAACCGCACACCAGCGAGCAGCAGCGGCGGAAAGCCTTCCAGCGCGATGCGGATGCCGAGAAAGGTGGAGCCCCAGATCACGTACAGAGAGCCCAGCGCCATCCAGATCCGGGAGCGTTCGGTCGTCATGGTGCGCGATCAGATGCAGGCCGCGGCCGACCGATCCAGCCACAGCCGGACCCCGAATTCCGCGGCAACTGTGCTGGGTAGCGTAAGCGTGCGGAAAAACTGTGCTGTAGAAGGCCGGTCAGTCCTCGTCGATGCTCTGCTGCGCCTTGGCCGCCTCCAGCAGCAGATCGACCAGCTTGTCGGCGAGGCCCTTGCTCCCGGGCAGCGCCTCCTGGTAGGTGCGCCGCACCGCCGCCTCGCGGCGCGGATCGAGCACGGCGCGCCCCGTCTGCCGCTTCGAGTCGCCGATCACCTTCGCCACTTCCAGGCGTCGCTGGACCAGCACCCCGAGGTCGTGATCGATGGCGTCGACCCAGGCCCGGAGCTGCGCCAGCGGGAGCCGTGCGTCCGGGTGCAATGCGAGGTTCCGCGCCAGCTCGGCGAAGCGCGCCGGCACCAGCGCCTGCTCGGCGTCGGAGAGCGCGCGGGCGGGATCGTCGTGCACTTCGACCATCAGCCCGTCCGCGCCCGCTGACCACGCGCCGCGCGCCAGGCCCTCGACCAGATCCGCCCGCCCGGCCGCGTGCGATGGATCCGCGATGATCGGCAGGTGGGTGAGCGGCCGCGCCGCGAGCATTCCGCCCACGTCCAGCGTGTTACGCGTCGATGTTTCGAAGGTGCGGATGCCGCGCTCGCAGAGGATCACGCGCATCTCGCCGGCCGCCATGATGTACTCGGCGGCACCGAGCCACTCGTCCACGGTGGAGCCGGCCCCGCGCTTGAGCAAGACCGGCCTGCCCGCGCGGCCGACCGCGCGCAGCAGGTCGAAGTTCTGCATGTTGCGCGCGCCGATCTGCAGGACATCGGCCTTCTCCGCGACCGGCTTCACCTGATCGATCGCCATCACCTCGGTGACCACCGGCAGCCCGTTGGCTTTGCCTGCCGCGACCAGCCAGTCCAGCGCCTCCAACCCATGCCCCTGGAAGGCGTACGGGTTGGTGCGGGGCTTGAAGATGCCCCCGCGCAGCGCGGTAGCGCCGCAGGACGCGACCTCCTTGGCGATGCGCATCACCTGCTCGGCGCTCTCCACCGAGCAGGGCCCGGCGATCACGGCGCGCGCGCCTCCGCCCAGGCGGAGAGGACCGACTTCCACCACAGTGGGCGCCCTGCGCGCGGTCGCGTGAGGCAGGGACTTGATCACCGGCTCCGTCCCTTGCCTGGGCGGCGTCACCTGCGCCGCGTGCGCGGCGGGCTGGCCGAGGGAGATCACCTGCACGTCGCGCACCGGCGCCAGCGCCTGCAGGCGCGCGGCATCGGCGCCGAGCACCCACATCCGCACCGGGTACTCGGTGGTGCCGGCGAGAGGCAGCAGCGTCGCGCCGGTCAGCACGTCCAGACGCCCGGTGGCGGTCATGCTGCTCGTGCGCAGAAAAGCGAGCGAGACCTGGGCGCGCGCATGGTCCGCCATGCGGAGGTGGACGAAGCGCGTCCCGTTCTGCTCCTTGTCCGAGACGTCTTCGACCAGGACCGCGAGGCCGTACCGCTCGGCTGCGCGGCGCGAGCAGACCGCGGCGTCGGTGGAGGCCTCGTGCGCCACGATCTGCGCCGCGCCCGCCGTGTCGTAGCAGACCACGCGCTCGATCCCCATCTGCGCGAGGCGGTGCGTGCACTGACGCAGGGCGGCCGGATGCGACCAGGCCCGCTTCACCGCCCCGAGCGGCGTTCCGGGCCGTGCCGCCAGGGAGAGCCGGACAGGGACGCTGGTGATGTCGACGGCGACCAGCTCCATTCCTTCGGCCACGAAGGTCGCGAACGGCTCCAGCGCCTCGGTGATGGCGCCCACAACCGCGTTCTCCATGGGAAGGACGGCCTCGTCGACGTCGCCGTCGCGCAGCGCCTCGAGCAGCTTCTCGAAGCTGGCGAATCCACGTGGAATCCCGCCGTGCGCGGCAGCGGCCACTTCGCCGTACGCCCCCGGCTCGCCCTGGTACCCGACCTTCAGGTCCACGTCCTTCGCCTTCGCGGCAGCTTCCCGATCGGTGATTTCGCGCAGCACGACAGCCCTCCAAACCAGCTAGATCTATCAAACTTCGCAGCCTTCGCGCGCATGCGCGAGTGGTGGATGCGCCTACAGCGCCCGCGGTGCTCCGCGTGCTATGCTCCACTCGATGTCGAGCGAGGACGAGCCGCTCTCAGGCCAGCTCTGGCAGACAGGTTTCCCGACGGACCCGTTCGCCGTCGTCTTCCGCCAGCACTTTGCGGCGCTCCGGGCGGCGCACCAGGCGCAGCCAGCCGAGGGAGTGCTGATCGCGGCGATCGACGGCAACGGGATCTTCGATGCCCATGCGCACTTGCGCCTGCCCCCTTCGGGCATCGCGCACCTGATCGTCGGCCGGCACGAGCGCTGCGACGTGGTCCTCTCGCGCGACAGCGACGTGTCGCTGAGGCATCTGCTCTTGCGCGCGACGCGCGGGCCCCAGGGCCAGCTCCAGCTGCGCGCGATCGACCTGCGCTCGCGCTGCGGCCTCCTCTCCGAGGACGGAAAACGCTGTGAAGCGATCGCGAGCCAGGGACCCCTCTTTCTCCAGGTCGCGAGCTACGTCGTTTTCCTGCTCCCCACGGGTCCGTCGGCCAGGACCTGGTCGCACGACGCCGACGAGACCTGGCGCGGTTTCGCCCCGCGCAACCAGGAGATCCTCCCACCACCGCAGCCGCTCAAGTCGCGGTCCGCGCCCGCGCCCGGAGCGATCAAGCTCGCCACCATCACCATCCAGTCCAACTCGCCCCAGGCCGGCGACCTCACCTCGACGCACGCGGTCTGGAGCGATCAGCTGGAGCGCGGAATCCTGGTCGGGCGCGACGACCGCTGCAGCCATGGCGGCCAGGACGAAGGCAACCTCTCGCGCGTGCACCTGGTCCTGCTCAGCGTCGACGACGAGGTCTGGGCCATCGACACCGCCAGCACCAACGGCACGCGCGCGTTCAGCGGCCCGCCCTTCCGGCAGCTGCTCCTCTCGGGGGAGACGCACCTCATCCTCGCCGACGCGCTCGCGCTGCGGTGGACGCCCGCCCTGCATCCGGCCCGTGCGTAAGTTCCTTGCATGGGACGCAAGGATGGCAGGCGAAGGAGCAACCGCCAGGTCGGCTACGTGGTGATCGGGCTGGGGCACATCGCGCAGGCGGCTGTGCTCCCGGCCTTTGCGCACGCGAGCAACGCGAGGCTGGTAGCGCTGGTCTCGAGCGATCCGGAGAAGCGGGAGAAGCTGGCGCGGAAATACCGGTGCGACGCGTATGACGTGCGCGATCTCGATGACGCCCTCTCCCGGCCCGACGTGGACGCGGCGTACATCGCGGTGCCCAACGACAAGCACGCGGAGTTCGCGGTGCGGTGCGCGAAGGCAGGGGTGCACGTCCTCTGCGAGAAGCCGCTGGCGGTGAGCGAAGAGGAGTGCCGGCGGATGATCGAGGCCTGCCGCGAGGCCGGCGTGAAGCTGATGACTGCCTACCGGCTGCACTTCGAGGAGTCGAACCTCGCGGTGGTCAAGCTGATCGAGCAGGGCAGGATCGGCGACCTGCGCTTCTTCTCCAGCACCTTCGCCTATCAGGTCCGGCCCGGGAACATCCGCACCTCCGCGGAGCGCGGCGGCGGCGCGATCTGGGACTTGGGAGTGTACTGCATCAACGCGGCCCGATATCTCTTCCGCGCCGATCCCGTCGAGGTCTTCGCCATGCGGATGGATCGGCGCGACGACGAGCGGTTCCAGGACATCCACGAGGGAATGGGCGTGCAGTTGAAGTTCTCGGGAGATCGGATCGCCCAGTTCGTGGTCAGCTTCGGCGCTTACGAGCAGGACCAGTACCGCATCGTCGGCACCGGGGGGCACCTCGAGCTGCGAGACGGCTACGAGTACGCCGGGCCGCGCGAATTGCGCGTCTCGGTCGGCGGCAAGGAACGCGTGCGGAAGTTCAAGGCCGCCGATCAGTTCGCGCCTGAGCTGGTCGCGTTCTCCCGCGCCATCCTCGAGGATAAGGAGGTCGAGCCGGACGGCGAGGAGGGCCTGAGGGACGTGCGCGTGATCGTGGCCGCGCTGAAGAGCGCGCGGGAGGACCGAGCGCTGACGCTGTCCTGGCCGCCGCGGAACCGGCGCCCGGAGCCGTCGGACCGCATCTACCGGCCGCCGGTGCGCGAGCCGCACCTGGTCGCGGCCGAGGCCCCGACGCGGGAATGAGCAAGTGCGGGACCCGGCCGGCACCGGCCGGGTCCCGGACCTCGCTAGCGCGCGGCGCAGCGAACGGTGACGCCTTGCGGATCATAGATGAGGCCTACGAGAACCTGCACCACAGCCTGCGGCGCGGGAGTCTCGGTATGGATTTCCGCCCAACCCTGGGGACAAACCTTCGACAGGTCATACGGGCCGCTCACCTCGGCCATGCCGAAGATGAACCCGTGGTGCCATTTGTCGTCGTACTCGATGGGCGTCTGGCCCACCGGCTTCCCGTTCTTCACGGTGGTGCGAAAGCAGGCCGTCAGCGCGAGCGCCACGATCAGCAAGATGCGCTTCATCGCGTCACCTCCGCGATGGCGACGAGCTTGCCCTGCTCGTCCAGCTCGAGCTGCACCGCACGGCCATCGGTGGCGCAGGTCACGTAGACCTTGCGTGGCGCATAGATGCCCAGAGTGAGCAGGTGGACGATCCCGGTTCCAAAATTCCCGCCGGTGACGACCTGCGCGACACGGCCGTCCGGGCAAAAGTCCCTCACGTTGACGTCCTGCTCATTCATCAGTCCCCAGAACCAGAAGTCCAGCCAGCGGTCGTGCTCTGCTCCTTTCACCGCGTTCTGATCGCGGATGAAGGTCGCCTTGTAGCAGCCTGCCGCGCAGAGCAGTACGGCAAGCAATGCTGCCCTTCCCAGTTGTTTCACTGCCCCTCCAGCGTGGAACTGCGTGCGTTTCTTTATCACTTCCATTCGACCTTCAGGATCGTCAACTCGACGTCTCCGGCCGGACGCCGGACGCGGACCGCATCGCCTTCGCGCTTGCCCAGCAGCGCGCGCCCGAGCGGCGCCTCGTAGCTGATCCTTCCGGGACCCAGCGATTCCGCCAGCTCGTCTCCGCCCACGATCTGGTACGTCGACTCCGCTCCGTCCTCGTCCTGCACGGTCACCGTGGCCCCGAAGAACACCCGGTCGGTCCTGGGGCGCGCGGCGGGGTCCACCACCTCGTAGGACTCGAGCTGCTTCTGCAGGCGGTGAATCTTCGCGTCGATCTCGCGCAGCTTCCTCTTGCCCAGCTTGTACTCGTAGTTCTCGCTGCGATCGCCGTGGGCCGCGGCCACCGTGACCTCGTGCGTGACGCGCGGGCGCTCCTCGTAGAGGAGTTGGCGGAACTGCTCGCGGAGCCTCTCGAATCCCGCCTTGGTAATGTACTTCTTCACGGCTTTCTGTTGCCCGAACCGTGCGGTACTGGCAACTTTGCGGCATGTCGACCGCGGTCACCCAGGGCATCCGCATCACGGTGAAGAGCCGCTACCTGCCCGAGCAATCCGGGCCGGGGCGCTGGGCGTTCGCCTACACCGTGCGGATCGAGAACCTGGGAACCATCGCCGCCCAGCTTCGAAGCCGGCACTGGATCATCACCGACGGCAACGGCAAGCGGGAAGAAGTGAAGGGAGACGGCGTGGTCGGGAACCAGCCCGTCCTGCGACCCGGGGAAAAGTTCGAGTACACCAGCGGAGCGGTGCTCCAGACGCAGCACGGATCCATGCGCGGGACCTACCGTATGGTGACGGAAGACGGGCGCCAGTTCGACGCCGAGATCGCCCCGTTCCCGCTGACGCAGCCCGGCAGCCTCAACTGAGGCGGCGCCGGCGCAGCGTCGCGCAGAGCGCGGCCGCGAGCACGATCCTCGCCTCTCGGGCCCCCACCACGCCGCCCCCCCGTGCCATTACCTACAGGCGAGCGAAAGCCAGTGGGCACCCTCCGGACCGGCAAGCGCACCCCTGGTTTCCCGGAGGTTTTCCGGCCCGGGGGACCGTCCTGCTGTCCGGCAGCTCACAGGGATACTGCCGGCCCGCGTCACCACGAACTTGCGCGGGCGTCACCTACCCGTCAAAACTGGCGCGGTATGACGCGCGATGTGCACCCGCGCATCCTGATCGTGGAGGATGAGAGGGACATCGTTCAGTTGCTGGAGTTCGGCCTTCGCCAGGCCGGCTTCGAAACGGTGTCCGCTCGTGACGCCGGAGAGGCGTTCGCGCGCATCCGGGAGAAAGCGCCGGACGCGGTGATCCTCGATCTCATGCTGCCGGACCTTCCCGGAACGGAGGTCTGCCGCCAGCTCAAGAGCCAGGCGAAGACCTCGGCGCTTCCGGTCATCATGCTGACCGCCCGCACCGATGAGGTAGATCGCGTAGTCGGCTTCGAGCTGGGCGCTGACGACTACATCACCAAGCCGTTCTCGGTGCGCGAGGTGGTGCTGCGCGTGAAAGCGGTCCTCCGGCGCGGGGCCCCGGGCGAGGCGCCGCCGCGCGATCAGGTGGGGCCGGTGCGGCTGGATCGGGAAGCGCACCGGGTGTTCGTGGACGGCTCGGAGATCGAGCTCACCGCGCTGGAATTCCGGCTGCTGGAGACGTTCATGGCCCGCGTCGGCCGCGTGCAGACCCGCGAGCAGCTCCTCCGGGACGTCTGGGAGATGACGGGGGACCTGCAGACGCGCACGGTCGACACGCACGTGAAACGCCTGCGCGAGAAGCTGGCCGGCGGGCGCGATCTGATCGAGACGGTCCGTGGCCTGGGATACAGGATGTCCGATCCTGCGGAGCCGTGATGGCCATCTTCGGCCGCAAGCCCACGCTGGCGGAGGCCATCG
>Ga0137418_10003669_pt1 | contig 14115 bp, 13 predicted proteins | sample CZODoug3_1_2_16f_FD_122242 | JGI IMG/M metagenome (GOLD analysis project Ga0137418, IMG submission 122242) | Vadose zone soil fungal communities from Angelo Coast Range Reserve, California, USA - CZODoug3_1_2_16fungal (Hybrid Assembly) | ecosystem: Environmental > Terrestrial > Soil > Vadose...
CGTCTCATGGGCCTGACCAAACTGGTAATCCGGGGCGCGCGCCAGCACAACCTCAAGAATATCAGCGTCGAAATCCCCCGGAACTCCCTTACGGTCATCACGGGCCTTTCCGGCTCCGGCAAATCTTCGCTCGCCTTCGACACGATTTACGCCGAAGGCCAGCGCCGTTACGTCGAGTCACTTTCCGCCTATGCGCGCCAGTTTCTCGATCAGATGGAACGCCCCGAGGTCGACGTCATCGAAGGGCTTTCTCCTTCGATCGCCATCGAGCAAAAAACGACCACGCGCTCGCCGCGATCCACCGTCGGCACCATCACGGAAATTTATGATTACCTCCGCGTGATCTACGCGACCGTTGGCGTGCCGCATTGCCCCAACTGCGGCAAACCCATCACGCGCCAGTCCAGCGAGCAAATTGTCCAATCCATTTTGCACGGCGAAATCTGCAAGTCCGACGATCGCATCATGCTCCTCGCGCCCATCGTTCGCGGGCGAAAGGGCGCTTTTCGAAAAGAGCTCGAAAAATTCGCGCAAGACGGCTACGTTCGTGTACGAATCAATGGGGAGTTGTTCCCGCTGGACGATCTCCCGGTCATCGACAAGCGCAAGAACCACACCATCGAAATCGTCATCGACCGCTTGCTCGTCAAGCAAGGCATTGCCGCGCGCCTCGAACAATCTATTGCTACGGCGTTGAAGCTCGCGAGTGGACTCGTCACTGTCGCCATCGTTGGCGGCAAGGAACACACTTTTTCGGAAAAGCTGGCCTGCCCCGATTGCGGCATCTCCGTTCCGCAGCTCGAGCCGCGCTCCTTCAGCTTCAATTCGCCCTACGGCGCGTGCCCCGCGTGCAATGGTCTGGGCTCCAAATACGATTTCGATCCTTCAAAGATCATCACCGATTGGACCCGCCCGCTCTTCGACGGCGGCCTCGGCCCGGGCTCCGGCTCCGCTATCCTCAAGCGCACGCTCGAACTCGGTGCCTATGCTCACGGTTTCGATCTCGATACGCCATTCGAAAAATTTCCCGCGCGCATCCAGAACATGCTGCTGTACGGCTATCCGCCCTCGAACGGCAGCGCCTCAGGCGAAAATAGTTCGGCAGGAAAGGAATCTAAAGGCGATAAAGGGTTTCTCTTTCCAGGCATATTGAAATTTCTCGAACGAAATTTCGAAGAATCCAACTCTGACTCCTACCGTGAATGGATCACGCAGTACATGTCGGCGACGCAATGCGCCGTCTGCCACGGCAAACGCCTCCGCCCGGAATCGCTCGCGGTCAAGCTCGGCGGCTTGTCCATCGCGGATTTCACCGCCCTCTCGCTCAGCTCCGCGCGTCCCGCGGTGGACAAGATTCTCGCGCAGCTCACGGAGCGCCAAAAAGAAATCGCCGCGCGCCCCCTCGAAGAAGTTGCCGAACGCATCGATTTCCTTCTCGCAGTAGGGCTCGGCTACCTCAGCCTGGACCGTTCCGCGGCCACGCTTTCCGGCGGCGAAGCCCAGCGCATCCGTCTAGCCACCCAAATCGGCTCGCGGCTTCGCGGCGTTCTCTACGTTCTTGACGAGCCCAGCATCGGCCTCCACGCGCGAGACAATGCACGCCTGCTCGGCTCGCTTGAACATCTTCGCAATCTCGGCAACACCGTCCTTGTCGTCGAGCACGACGAAGACACCATCCGCCGCGCCGATTTCGTGGTCGATCTCGGCCCCGGCGCCGGCAACGCTGGCGGCTACCTCGTCGCGCAAGGCAAGCCTGCCCAAATCGAAGCCACTGCCGAATCGCTCACCGGCCAATACCTCAGCGGCGCCGCGAAAATTCCTGTCCCTGAAAAGCGCCGCAGCCCCAACGGCAAAGCCATCCAAATTCTCGGCGCCAGCGCGAACAATCTAAAGGATGTGGACATAACTCTGCCGCTCGGCCTGCTCACGGTCGTCACCGGCGTTTCCGGCTCCGGCAAATCCACGCTCGTCAACGACATTCTTTATCGCGCACTAGCACAAAGACTCTATCGCTCCTCCGAAGCGCCCGCCGCCCACCGCGAAATTCTCGGCGCCGATCAAATCGATAAAGTCATCGAGATCGATCAAGCTCCCATCGGCCGCACGCCGCGCTCGAATCCCGCTACGTACACCGGAGTGTTTGCGCCGATCCGCGATCTCTTCGCGATGCTTCCCGAATCGCGCGAGCGCGGCTACCGCGCCGGCCGCTTCAGCTTTAACGTGAAAGGCGGCCGCTGCGAAGCCTGCCAGGGAGACGGCCTCCGCCGCATCGAAATGAATTTTCTTCCGGACGTTTACGTGATGTGTGAAGTTTGCCGAGGCCGCCGCTACAATTCAGAAACGCTCGCCGTCCGCTACAAAGGCCATTCCATTAGCGACGTTTTGAATTTGCCTTCTTCCGACGCGCTTAAGCTTCTTGAGAGCATTCCGCAAATTCAGCAAAAACTTTCGACTCTCGTCGAAGTTGGCCTTGGCTATGTCACTCTCGGCCAATCCGCCACGACGCTTTCCGGCGGCGAAGCCCAGCGCATCAAGCTGGCTCGCGAGCTTTCCAAGCGCCAGACCGGCCGCACGCTCTACATCCTCGACGAGCCCACCACCGGCCTGCACTTCGACGACGTACGAAAACTTCTCGACGTCTTGCAACGCCTCGTCGATCTCGGCAACACCGTGCTCATCATCGAGCACCACCTCGACGTCATCAAGCAAGCCGACTGGATCATCGACCTCGGCCCCGAAGGCGGCGAAGGCGGCGGCCGCATCGTCGCTCAGGGCCCGCCCGAACTCGTCGCCCGCACAAAAAAATCCTACACCGGCCAGGTCCTTGCCCGTGTACTCTCTGTCCAAACCTCAGGGGCAAATGGCAACGGGAAATAGGAACATTTCTTTCTCTTTCGAGGGAGCGCATAAACGATGGGAGCTCTTCTCTACTTTGGTGGCAAATTCCTCGCTTACTCGGCCTGGTGCTATTTCGGCTTGCGCGTTCTCCGGCCCCAGAATTCCCGTACCCTTGGCCGCGCCATCATCTACGGTGCTATTCGCCTCTCACTCGGATTTTTCTTCGGCATTCTAATCTACTTGCTCAGCAGCGCCCTGATCACATCCCTCGCGCCCGGCCTTCCGGAAAACGTGATTGCCTATCTGTCGGTCTACGTTCCCGTGCGGTGGATCGAATGGACGATCATGGCCATTCTTATATTGCCTGGTCCCATTTCTCCTTGGCATTGGATTGTAGGAAACGGACGGATGGATCGTCTGTGGCGATTGGGCGGAATCGCCATCTCCTGTCTGGCCGACATTCCTCTCATCGTTTCCCTGGGCGGTGTCATTCCCGTCGGCCGGTTCCTGTGCTGAACTGCACTGGCCGGGATCAAACAATCGCGCTAGGCCGATGCGCCTGCTGCTTGCAAGCATCGCCGTCTGACCGTAGAGTGTAGCCCTTACCATGAGCATCTATTCCATCCAGGCGCTAACGCTTGGCGCGGTGCACACGTATCCGCTCGCCTCGCGCAAGAGCAAAGTCAGCGTCCGAGGTTTTGCGAAGCCGACCGGCGCGAATGCGTCGCTTACAAAATTCCTGGATTCACTGCCCAACATTCTTGCGGCGGAAGATCTTCGCAATCTCCTCAGCGCGATTCATATTGCGCGCAAGCAACGCAAAGCGATTCTCTGGGGGATTGGCGGCCACGTCATCAAGGTCGGTCTTGGGCCTGTTTTGATCGATCTGATGAAACGCGGCTTTATCACTGGAATCGCCATGAACGGCGCGGCGCTGATCCACGATTTCGAAATCGCGCTTGCCGGCAACACTTCCGAAGACGTCGAAGCCGGCCTCGGCAAAGGCCAATTCGGCATGGCCGAAGAAACGGGAAAGTACTTAAACGAAATCGCCAAACTTTCTCACCGCATCCGCATCGGCTACGGAGAAGCCGCGGGACAATTTCTGTCGAGCGGCATCATCGAAGCGAAACACGCGGATTCCAGCGTCCTCGTGGGCGCCTACCAGCATCAAATCCCCGTGACCATTCATCTCGCCATCGGCACGGACATCCCGCACATGCATCCCGCCGCGGACGGCGCCGCGCTTGGCGACGCCACGTATCGTGACTTTCGTTTGTTCTGCGCACTCGTTCAGCAGATGCATCCCGGCGGCGTTTATCTCAACTGGGGATCCGCGGTTCTTCTACCTGAGATTTTTCTGAAGGCAGTTTCCGTCGTGCGCAATCTCGGCGTCCCGCTCCGGCCCATTACGACTGCGAACTTCGACTTTATCCAGCACTACCGTCCGTTACAGAATGTAGTGAAGCGTCCCACCGCCTCCGCCCAGGGCCGTAGCGGACGTGCGTCGCACGGCTACGCCATCACTGGGCACCACGAGTTGCTCTTGCCGCTCGTCGCCGCCGCGCTGGTCGCCGCGTGGCCCAAGAAAAGCCGCGCTGGAGCACGATGAGTCTCCTCGACGACAATCCACTGAAGCCTCCGGAAGAAAATCTTCACGCCCCGTTCTCGTCTGACCAGCCAGAGGAATCGGCAGCCGAGGAACCGGGCGCCCAGCCACTCATCGCTCAGCCGCTGGCGGGTGATCCGCTTTCCTACGTCGTCGTTTCTCCCGCGGCCTCCACGCCGCCCTCCAATTTGCCGGAAGACTTGCGCATCTCCTGGTCCTGGCCGCACCTTTTGGTCTTTATCCTTTTTGCAATCGCCAGTCAATTGACAATCGCCATCGTTGTCATGGCTTATTTTTCGGCGAACGGACACCTCTCCCAGAAGCAACTGAAGCACCTGTTCGAGTCCGATCCCAGGCTCATCGTCGGCACGAATATTCTTTGGTTTGCGCTGATCATTTTGTTTTTGTACGTCACGCTCGGGGTCTTGCGGGACTCGCCTTTCTGGCGCTCTCTCGGCTGGAAGAAACTCAACTCCGCTCCCGACGGAGGCAAAGGCAGCCCGTGGATGTATTTTCTCTGCGGCTGCGGCTTGTCCATTTTCGTTGTGATTGCCAGCTCGCGCGTCAAGAATGTGGAGAACGCCCCCATCCAGGAGTTTTTCAAGAATCGCGCCGGCGCTTTATCGCTCATGGCCATGGCTGTACTTGTCGCACCCCTCGTGGAGGAAACGGTTTTTCGCGGCTACTTGTATCCGGTCCTGGCGCGCATTACTTCCGCGGTTCTCCAGTCTTTCGGGATGAAATCCTCGAGCGCTATTCGCACCGGCGTGGCCGCCAGCATCCTGATGACGGGCGCGCTCTTTGGACTGATGCACGCACCCCAGTTGGGTTATACCTGGGGCCTCGTCAGCCTGCTCACTCTCGTCGGTGTCATCTTCACCTTCGCCCGGGCCTGGACCGGTACGGTGCTTGCGAGTTTCCTTCTTCACCTTGGCTATAATTCCATGATTGCTGTGACTTCCATCATCGCCACGCGCGGATTCACGCACTTGCCTCCGGGCCACTGAATCGTGCATCACCCGATTCGTCTTCTTCTTGCGCCTTGGTTACAATTGGATTTGGTGAGGACATCGAACGCATGTACGTAGCGCAACCCATCGAGTGGACCGATCGCGGCGTGGTCATCCTGGACCAGCGCCGGCTTCCCGGCGAGGAAGTCAGCTACACCTACACGGATTATCGGGAAGTTGCTAAGGCGATCCGCGAGATGGTCATTCGCGGGGCTCCGGCCATCGGCGTGGCGGCGGCGATGGGCGCGGCTCTCGGCGTTCTGCATTCTTCCGCAGAATCCGTGGAAACTCTCCGCGCTGAATTCACGGAAATCCGCGATGCGCTTGCAAAAACGCGCCCTACCGCGGTGGATCTTTTCTGGGCGCTAGAGCGCATGAAGCGCCGCTTCGCGGAATTGACGGCAGCGACTTCAGACTTGGGCAAAATTCGGCAGGGGATGGTGGACGAGGCCAAACAAGTCCATCTCGAAAAAAAAGCGACCGACGAAGCCATCGGCGGCTTCGGCGCGGAGTTCATGCCGCGCGAAGGCCAGGTGATGACCCAATGCAACGCGGGAGCGCTCGCAACCGGCGGCATTGGCACAGCTCTCGGCGTGATTCGCATCGCGTTCGAACAGGGGAAGAAGCTGCATGTGCTCGTTCCCGAAACGCGGCCCTATCTGCAAGGCGCGCGGCTTACCGCCTGGGAACTACACAAAGGCGGGATCCCGCTTACGCTCATCACCGACAATATGGTCGGCCACTTTTTGAAATTGGGGAGGGTTGGCGCCATTGTCACGGGGGCTGATCGCATCGCCGCCAACGGCGACACTGCCAACAAGATCGGGACATACCAGATTGCCGTCCTCGCGAAAGAGAATAATGTCCCTTTCTACGTTGCTGCGCCTGTCTCCACTTTCGATTTATCTATTCCTGATGGTGAGCATATTCCCATCGAAGAACGCTCCGCTACCGAAGTCACGCATTTGCAGGGCGTGCGCATCGCACCGGACGTTCACGCCGCCCACCCTGCGTTTGACGTCACTCCCGCGCGCTATATCGCCGCCATTTTCACCGAGCGCGGAGTGGCCCGCGCGCCTTACAGCGATGCGCTACGCGCTCTCGCCGCTGTGCCTCAGTCAGTGGCTACTACCTCGCAACACTCCCGCTAACCCCATATCGCCACAGTAGCGTCGCGCGCTAGAATTGAATGTGCAAATGGACACACCAACCTTTCGCGAATCTGTGTCGGACGCGATTCGTTTTTGGGAACCGAGGCGCCTTGTGTACAACGCGCTTCTAAGCGTGATCGTCTTGTTTTACTTCTTTAGAGCCTATCCCGTGTCAAAGGCGGTTCTTACGCTCGATTCGATCCTGGGGATGTTTCTCTTGGTTGTTTTGGCAAACGTGGCGTATTGCGCTGCTTACGTCGCCGACGCATTCGCTCAGTGGTCCTCGTATCGTGACCTCTGGAGGCGATACCGCTGGGTCTTGTTTGCGGTTGGTACGTTTTTCGCGGGAATTCTCACCCGCTTTATAGCCATCGGCATTTTCTGGCCAAACTCCAGCGAGCTTCGCTAGTTTTGTTTTATGGAGGCTCCGGCCTGCGCGATGCTTCCCGGAAGCAAGTCCGTCTTGATTGTGATTTTCTGCCGCGCTAGCAAAGTGACCTCCGTGTCGAAAGCCTGATATCCGGGAAGGGCAATCTTGATCCGGTGTTTCCCGGCGCTGACGAGCATGCCATGTCCAACGCCGCTGAATTCGCCAACCGTTCCGGCGAAGGCATCGTCCACAAAAACGGCGGCTCTCTCCGGCGTGACTTGCAGCTTGATCTGGGAAGTGACTTTAGGAAGGTGAGTCCGCGGATCCTTCAGCATGACAACTTGCAAAACTATTTTTTTGTGCGGCTCCACGACTACTTTCTGCCGGAAATCCGTGTATCCGGACTGACGCACGGCGATCTCATGTTCACCGGGCAGAAGCAGGATCTTGTTGTCGGATTTCAACTCATTGACGTAGCCGACGTACTGGCCGTCGACCCAAACTCCGGATGTTTTATCCGCCTTGGTCTTTCCGACCAATTGCAGTTCCCCCAACACCTGGTTTTGAGCGCGGGCCGCGAAAGGGATAATCAGCCCGGACAAGGCAAGGCAGAAAGCGGTCCTGCGCACTACGCTTTGTATTTTCATCTTTAGACCCCCAGGAAGGCGTTGTATGGAACCTTGAATCGCCTGGGAACGATTCAACCTCCCACTGAATAGGCTGGCCCTCCTATTCTAACCACAACTGGGAACATCGGCGTGAAGAAAAATTCACGGTACTGATTGTTGTAAGCAGGCTCGACCGCAGCGCAGTCAGTCTTGAATTCCCATCTGCGTCAGAAAATAGGCGTAATCAAATGCTGTCTCATGCAGCCGGTCATAGCGCCCGGAGGCGCCGCCGTGTCCGGCGGGATTCATGTTGGTTTTCAGGATCATAATATTGTGATCCGTTCGAATCGCGCGCATCTTGGCGACGTATTTGGCCGGCTCCCAGTACATCACCTGGCTGTCATTGAAAGAGGTCCTGACCAGCATATTGGGGTAATTTTTCGGCTCAATGTTGTCGTACGGCGAGTAGGTAATCATGTAATCGAAAGCGGGTTTTTGCTTAGGATTGCCCCACTCCTCGAATTCGCTGACGGTAAGAGGAAGGGATTCATCGAGCATGGTGTTCATGACGTCCACGAACGGAACGCCAACCAGCGCGGCGTGAAATAAATCCGGCCGCATGTTCAAGACCGTGCCCATCAACAGGCCGCCGGCGCTTCTTCCTTCGATCACCAGCCGGTCTTTTGAACCGTATCCCTGCGCGAGAAGGAATTCAGCGGAGGCAATGAAGTCGGTAAAAGTATTTTTCTTGTGCATCATGCGCCCGTCATCGTGCCAGGCCTTGCCCATTTCACCGCCGCCACGAATGTGCGCCACCGCGGCGACCACACCGCGATCGACCATGCTGAAGAGGTTGGAGTTGAAGCGGATGTCGTAAGGGTATCCGTAAGAGCCGTAGCCCGTCAGGTATAGCGGACCTTTTCCATCCAGCTTGGCGCCCTTCAGGCGCACAACGGTGATGGGAATCTTTACGCCATCGGACGCCGTTGCATAAATTCGCTCCACTTGATAGCGCGTGCGGTCATAACCGCCGGGCACTTCTTTCTGCTTGAGCAACGTGGAACTGCCGCTCGCGAGGTCATATTCAAAGATCGACTGGGGAGTGATGAAGGATTGGTAGCCATAGCGGAACTTGGCCGTATCGTATTCGCGATTCACGTACGGATAGTCGTCGTAAGCCGGCTCCGGAAATTCGAGCGACCGGGACTCTCCGCTTTGCAGGTTGGTGACGCGAATTTGCGGCAATCCCTTCTCGTGTTCGTAGGAGATGTAGTAGTTCTTGAAGAAGTCCGTATCATCGAGCATGACATCGGCGCGATGGGGCACGACTTCCTGCCAATTTTTGCTGCCGGGATCCGAGACCGGCGCCTTGACCAGGCGGAAATTGCGGCCTGTGTCGTTCACGCGAATATAGAAATAACCGCCATTGTGGTCGGGATAGTACTCAACGTCCTGTTTGCGAGGTTCCATGACTTTCCATTCCGCCATGGGCTGATCGGCGGGAATGTAACGCGCTTCACTGGTCGTGTGGCTGCCGGAGATGAGCAATAAGTAGGCTTTGCTGCGCGTCTTGCCGGTGCCAACATCAAACCGTTCGTCTTTTTCTTCGTAGATCAGGGCGTCGGGGCCGGAGGTGCCGACGTTGTGGCGATACTGCCGATAAGACCGCTTGGAGACTTCGTCTTCGACGGTATAGAAAATAGTTTTGTTGTCGTTCGCCCAGGCGACGGAATCGACGCGCTCGGCGTGGTCCGCCAGCAATTTGCCGGTGCGCAAATCCTTTACGGCCAGCGTGAACTGGCGGAATCCGGTGTTGTCGGTCGTGTACGCCAGCAGATTGCCGTCGTCGCTGACGTTGTACGCTCCGAGCGACATGAACTTCTGACCTTTCGCAAGTTCATTCACGTCCAGGACAATTTCTTCCGGAGCGTCCATGCTGCCCTTTTTCCGGCAACGAATCCCGTATTGCTTACCGGCTTCGGTCCGCAAATAGTAGAAGTAGCCGCCCTCTTTGTAAGGAACCTCGACGTCCGTTTCCTTGATGCGGCTTAACATTTCATCATAGAGTTTCTTCTGCAATCCCTCGGTCGGCTTCATTACCGCGTCGGTGTAGACGTTCTCGGCATCCAGATAGGCTTTCACGTCGGGATTTTGCTTTTCCCGCAGCCAAAAGTAGTTGTCCACCATCTTGCGGCCGTTGATCTCGGTCGTCTTGGGAGCTTTTTTGGCGACCGGCGGCGCCTGGAGGGAAGAGGAATTGTCGTCCGCCACTATGGCGCACGCGGAAGCGAGGATCAGTGGAGTCAAGAAAAGAGAGCCGATTCGAACGTGCCGCAAAGTTAGTTTTTTCATCGGGATTCCTTCACAGGGATTGAGAAGCAGGCTCATTCTATATCAACCACAGTTTGCCAGCGATAGTGGACTAGGCGAGGCCCAATTTTACACTCGGCCGGCGAAGAGCCGTGCGCGCGGAGATAAACCCTTGACCGCGGCCCTATTCGGCGGTAGCTTCACGCGTAAATTCCTGCATTCGCGTTTACGTACAAGGAGGCAACACATGGTTTCTCTCACCGCTCTTTTGCTCCCCATCCTGCTCTCGGCCGTCATCGTGTTCGTGGCCAGTTCCGTCATCCATATGGTGCTGAAGTATCACATTAGCGATTACCGGCAGCTCCCTGAAGAGGACAAGCTTCTTGCCACCTTGCGCCCGGCTGGTTTGACGCCGGGTCTCTATCATTTCCCCTATTGCTCCCACAAAGACATGAATTCGCCGGCCATGCAGGAAAAATTCAAGCAGGGACCGGTGGGATTCCTAACCGTGTATCCCAGCGGACCAGTCGCGATGCCGAAGTTCCTCGGGATGTGGTTCGCTTATTGCCTGCTGGTCGGTTTTTTCGTTGGTTATCTCACGGGACGCACAGTTATGCCCGGTGCACCCTATCTGGCCGTCTTTCGCGTCGCTGGCACGGCCGCGTTCCTTGCTTTCGGTCTGGGGCCCTTGGTCAACGGCATTTGGAAGGGCCAGCCCTGGAGCATGGTTCTCAAAGAAGCTTTTGATGGCCTGGTCTACAGTTTGCTGACTGCCGGCACATTTGGCTGGCTCTGGCCCAGGTAAAGCATCTTTCACGCGGGACGGAGCACGAATACCGTGTGATCGCGCCTCCGGAACTTCGCGAAGAAATCCAGCAACTGTTTCCAGGGAAAATATTTGTTTTTGAGCAACTGCGTTCCGCGAGCATCCTCTTCGCCGGTGACAATTTCAGCGCGAGCTTCTACCCATTCGCCAAGCACTCTTCCGCGCATGTCGCACGGCGCGATTTTCACGCGCGGGTTGTTGCGAATGCGTTTCACTTTTCCGGAAACGCCGATGGTGTAGACGTATAGTTTGGCGTCGTTCGAATCGAGACTCGCCGATGGGTCCGCAGCAAACCAAACCGGCGTTTTCACACCTGTGCCATTTTTCTTGAACGTTTCGAGATTCAAATATTTTTGTCCGGCAAACGCCGCAAAGCTCATCGGGTCGCTCCTGCTCTTGTGACGTTCACAGCAGTCATTCGACGCGTATTATCTTACACGTTTCACAAACACAAAGAGCGTTCCGACCCAATCGGAACGCCCTTACCGCCACTTCAGGGAAAATGTTCTACTTGGTCCGGACGTACGTTACGTCTTCCGTGAACGCATCCTTTTGTTCTTTCCGGAACGTCCAGGTGGTCTTGAAATGATCGTTGTCGATAAACGTGTACACCGCGTGATGCATGTGACCGTCATCGGCGGTTTTCAGATTCGAGATGCTGACCAGATCAAACGTGATCGTCTTCGTCTCCGGCGCATACGATCCTTTCATGGTTGGCTGGTTGCCGGCCATGCAGTAGTGCGTCAGCTTTACCTGGTCGCTGTCGAGGTAGTACAGCGTGGTCATCTCCACGGGCTTTCCATTCTCCACCATGTGGAACTTCTCGAGGACCGCGGTGCCCCCGGACGTCAGCTCCAGGTCCAGCGAGGCCTTGTTCATGTTTGATTTGTCGGTCTCCCAATGTCCCACCAGGGCCTTCAGTTTCTCGAACGCCTCCGCGCCACCGCCCGCCGCAGGATTTGGAATAGGCATAATGCCCGCACCCAACAGCAGCATAGTCAGAATTCTCGCTAAGCCTTTCATCGATTATTCTCCTTTCAAGCCTCGTTTGAACCGTTCTCGAAATTCAACCACTCGAACCAAACGAAATTCATTGAGCTGGGATCGCCGATTGCTTCGCACGCCCGAACCTTTGTGTTGCGAATCCCACGATCGCGCCGAGCAGCATTCCCGGCGGCAAGATGTCCCAAAACAGCGCTATTCCCGCCTTTAGAATTACCAACAGACTCAGCACCGCGGCGATCCCGGTTCCCGCCAGAATGCCCAGCAGCATGGAGTGGACTCGCTGCGAAACATATCCAGTGGCGATGCCTGCTAGCAATCCTTTCAACAAGGAGAAGGTGATCACGCTGGTCATTACGGGCGCAAGTGACGGCTCGAAAAAGCCACTCAGGCCGTCGAGAAGGCCCAAGACTCCGCCCACGGTGAGTCCGAGCATCGGTTTCGTGAGGCTCATTGCTGACTCCGATGCAAGCGCCATTGCATCCGCTGCGCTTTTACTTCGCACCTTTGTCGGACTGCATCACGCCAAAGAGATTCCCTTCCGTGTCTTCGCAGTACGCAAAGTAACCGACGCCGGGAATCGGAGTCTTAGGCATCACCAGTTTTCCCCCAGCGCCCGTCGCCGCCTTGATGGCTGCGTCGACTGACTCCACACCAACCGTGTTGGTGGTGGTCTTAACATTGGTGTTTCTCATCAGGCCGCCGTTGATCCCCGGCGTTTCCTCTGCACCGGTGTTTACCATCCAGTACTCCATGGGCCCGGCCCACTTGTCGAATTTCCACCCGAAAACTTTCTGATAAAACTTAGAGGCGCGCTCGGGATCGGCCGCCGGTATTTCAAAATGGATGACTCGAGACATGGTTTCCCCCTAGTTTTTGTGTTTTCCTAAATCTGGCTCTAGCGCGTCGCAGGCGTTGTTGTCGGAGCCGCTCCGTACTTCTGCGTGGCGTACCCCACGATCAATCCCACGATACTTCCGGGAATAATGATCCGAACATAGTAGTTATGCACTCCAAGAGCAACAAAGAGGGCAAAGAGAAATCCAAGGAAGAGGCCGAGAGCAATACCGCCCGCCATCGATCTCACTTTTCTTGCGAAAAGGCCGCAGATCAATCCAGCCGCCAGGCCTTTTCCGGTCGATCCGACAATGATTCCAACAATACCTGCCCGAATCGCGGGATCCGGCGTAAAGAGGGCTGTCAACCCGTCGAATACCCCGAGAACCGCACCAAGAAATACACCCAGCAAGACTTTGTTCATGTAGAACTCCTTTGTTGGTTCGAGATTGTCTCGCCCTCTAAGCTTCTTTACAACGCAAGAGGAAATTCCTTTAGCGGTCAGCGACGAGAAACCAGAAGAAGGATAATCCGCATGAACAAATAGGCTGCTATCAATAAGATAGCAACGCTATACCGGCGGTAGAAGCGCCTGGCCTTCTCAAAAATGCTCTCCCGGTGTGCCCCAACCGCGAGCCCGTCCAGATAGCGGGAAATGTCCAGTGCCATTTCTTGAACGCTGGGATAGCGCTCTGCCGGAGACGCCGCCGTCGACTTAGCGCAAATGGCGGCCAGCGATTTGTCAGGTGCGGTTGTGCCTTCCGGTTTTCCCGTGAGCAAGAATTGCAGCAGCGCACCGAGGGAAAAAATGTCGCTGCGCGCATCCAAGCGTTCGACTTCACCACGCGCTTGTTCCGGAGACATGTAGCGGGGCGTGCCCATCACCGTACCGTGCCCGGTTACTACGGAAATTGCCGTGGCGTCACCGGGAATGGCGGGTTGCTCTGGTTCCTCGAAAACTGTCGCTTCGGGATCGGCTTCGCAGGCCCCGCCCGAAACTTTTGCGCGCAGAATTTTGGCGAGTCCCCAGTCCATCACCAGGACTTCGCCGAACGGTCCGACCATGATATTGGCGGGTTTCAAATCGCGGTGCAGCACGCCGCGCGCGTGCGCGAACGCAACGGCGTCACAGGTGCGCAGGAAAAGGCGCAAGCGATCCGGGATCGAAATGACCGACTCGATGTACTTGTCTAGCCGCCTGCCTTCGACCAATTTCATGGTGTAGAAGACGCGGCCATCGGCGAGGGTTCCAACGTCGTGAACAGGCACTATGCCGGGATGCTCGAGGGCCGCCAGCACGCGGGCTTCGCGGATGAGGCGGTTGGCGAGATCGCCGTCCCTTCCCGGCACATCGAGAACTTTCAGCGCCACGCGCCGCTGGAGATTTTCGTCTTCGGCGGCGTACACGACGCCCATGCCGCCGCGCGCGATGCGCTCCAGCAAGCGATAACGCGTGCCCGCGAGATCGGGAGCCTCCGCGCCTTCACGCAATCTTTCGAGAGCGCTGTCCGAAAGAAATTTCATTTCGCATCCCAGCCGAAGGCGGCCCGCGCT
>Ga0137418_10003670_pt1 | contig 14113 bp, 10 predicted proteins | sample CZODoug3_1_2_16f_FD_122242 | JGI IMG/M metagenome (GOLD analysis project Ga0137418, IMG submission 122242) | Vadose zone soil fungal communities from Angelo Coast Range Reserve, California, USA - CZODoug3_1_2_16fungal (Hybrid Assembly) | ecosystem: Environmental > Terrestrial > Soil > Vadose...
TCGATTTCGCCGGCCAGCACTACCGGGTCACGGGCCACCGGATCCATCCACGTCCCATCCAGCGTCCGCATCCGCCCGTCATCATCGGTGGCAACGGCCCTCGGCTCCTCGCGCTGGCGGCGAGCGAGGCCGACATCGTGAATTTCACGGGGATCACCTTCACGCGCGGCGGGACCGTGCCCGACATGACCGGATGGAAGGTCGCGGGCGTCGATGAGCGCCTGCGGGTGGTGCGGGAAGCCGCCGGCCAGCGATTCGATCGTCTCGAGCTGAGCGCGCAGATCCAGCGTGTGATCGTGACGGATCGCCGGCGCGAAGCGGCCGAGGAGCTCCAGAAGAGCTGGAAGCAGCTGAGCGTCGAGGAGATCCTCGAGGCTCCCTACGTGTTGATCGGCACCGTGGACGAGATGGTGGACGCGCTTTCCGCGCGCCGCGAACGCTGGGGCCTCTCCTACTTCGTCACGTTCGAGCCCTACATGGACGCCTTCGCCCCAGTCGTGGCAACGCTCGCCGGCAAATAGCTCACTTCGTCGGGGGCTTCCACCCGATGCGCTCGGCATCGACCGTCACGCCGAGAAACACGATCGCCATCTCGTCGGTGGTGCCCTCGCCCCAGCCGACTGGCCGCGGCGGACGGCTGGGCTGGCGGAGATTCGTGACGGAGTTGTCGAACACGGCGACCACGTCGATCCGCGTGCCCTTCGGCAGCGGCACGGGCTGGGCGAACGTGTACGTCCCCTGCCAGTTGAAGTCCCAGTCGTCGACGTACACGAGCGGGCGGACGGTGCCGTCGGGGTAGGTCGCAGTCACCTTCATCTCGCGCCCGAGCAGGTGCATGTGCGGCGTGATCGTGTTGGCGTGCAGGTCGCGGCCCAGATAGTCCGTCCAGGACGCGCGCACCTCGTAGTGGCGCTCGCCCGCCGGGATCGTGAACGTGCGATTCAAGGCCGCGATGCTGCGCTGACGCTTGTCGATCGGCGCCTTCGCGAAGTGCAAGCCGGCGCGCGTGCGATCGGTCCGGCTCTCCGGCTCGTTGTTGTTGTAGTGCATCTGCACGACGACCCGGGAGCCCTTCGGGAGCAACATGCCGACGCCGTCGGACGTCTCGCGCGGCTGGATACCCGGCGCCCAGCCCGAGAGGCCGCCGGCCGGATTGAATCCGGGCCCGCCGAAGCACGTGTAGCCGGGCCCGGGATCGCGACGATCGAGCACCTCGGCCGCGGACGTGGTGTCGATGTACGAGAGGATGTGGTGGACGAGCTTGCGGTCGCCCGGCGCCCACTCGACTTTCGTGACCCAACGATCCTCCGGGAAATTCGTCGGGATCACGAAGCAGCGATACACGTCGCTGGCGCGCCCGGCCACCGTGTAGGGCTCGGCCATCTCGAGCACGTGGTCGGGCGGTCCGACCTTCCATCCCTCCGAGAAGACGAGCGGTGGCGGAAGCTTGGCCGGATCGCCTTCCGGAGCGCCCGCCTCGACCCAATGCAGCAGCGTTGCCAGCTCGGCGTCGGAGAGGCGGCGCGGCTCGAGGAAGTCGCCGAACCCGGGCACCGGCTTCCACGGCGGCATCACGCGCGCGTGGATGGCGTCGCGGATGTCGTCTTTCTTCTCGAAGGCGTCGCGGTAGGTGAGCAGCGCGAACGGCGCGTGCTCCCCCGGACGGTGACAGGTCTGGCAGCGGTTCTGGAGAATCCGGACGACCTCGTCGCTGAAGGTCGGCGGCTCGAGGGCCGGGGCCGTCGCGGAGAGCAGCAGCACCGCGAGAGCCGGCGTGAGGAGAAACCGTGTCCACATGGAGCGCCTCCGCGCCGAGCGGATCAGGGGCTCGAACATATCACGCCGTTGACTCCGCCGAGAATCTCTTCCACCATCCGGCGAAGGACATGGGGGATTCCGCCAGTGCGCTGCGCCAGCTGAACGCGTCGTGGTCGCAGACGATCGCCGCGATGCACGGGTCCGGTCGCAAGGCCGTGCTCGCGATCACCGGCGGCGGCAGCGGCGCGATCGCCGAGCTGCTGCGCGTGCCCGGCGGATCGCGGCTGCTGCTCGAGGCGCTGGTGCCGTACGACGCGCGCTCGCTGACGGAATTCCTCGGCTTCGAGCCGGCTCAGGCCTGCAGCGTCGAGACCGCGGTGGCGATGGCGCAGCGCTCGCGCGAGCGCGCCGCGAAGCTCGCGCCGACGGGCGCGCTGCTGCTGGGGCTCGGCGCCACGGCCGGCCTCGTCACCGATCGGCCCCGGCAGGGCGAGCACCGCTGCCACATCGGCGTCGCCTCCACCACCGGCACCGAGGTCTCCTCCATCGTGCTGGCGAAGGGGCGGCGCGACCGGGCAGCCGAGGAGGATATCGTGGCCCGCGCCATCGTGCTCTGCCTCGCCAGGGGCTGCGGGGTCGACGCGCCCTCGCCCGAAATCTTGCTCGGCGACGACGAGCGCTACACAGTGGGGACCGCCGCCGGGGCGAGTGATCCGATCGACCGGCTGATCGCCGGAAGCCTCGACCGGGTGACCGCGTGGCCCGACGGACGGCTGGCTTCCTCGGCGCCGGCCCCGGGCGTCGTGCTTCCTGGATCGTTCAACCCGCTGCACGAAGGACACCTGCTCCTGGCGCGAGTGGCCGAGGGCATACGGCAGCAGCCGGTTGCCTTCGAGATCTCGGTGACCAACGTCGACAAGCCGCCGCTCGACTCCGGCGAGGTGCGCAGCCGGCTCGCCCAGTTCGCGGGACGGGCGCGGGTCGATCTGACGCGAGCGCCGACGTTCCTCGAGAAGTCACGCCTGCTTCCCGGCGTCACGTTCGTGGTGGGCGCGGACACCGCCGAGCGGCTGGTGGCGCCACGCTACTACGGCGGCGACGACGCGCAGATGGCCGCGGCGCTCCAGGAGATCGCGGACCGGGGCAGCTCGTTCCTGGTGGCCGTGCGGGCGGACAGCGTCGGGCGCGTGCGCTCGCTGAGTGACGTCGCCGTCCCGCCGCGCTTCGCGCATCTGTTCACGGCAATTCCTGAGACCCGCTTCCGCCTCGATTCGTCATCGTCCGACATCCGCGCGCGACGCCGCGGTTAGAAGTGGGTCGCATCCTGCCACGCCTGTGGAAGGATGCTCTGCACGTCCGTGATGCCACACTGCTCGGCCATCCACCGCTCGCTGTGCAGGCCGTCCTTGTAGAGCGACTGCTGGGACTCGTACACGCTGGCCGGCCCGCGCAGGGCCGTGGCCAGCGGCCGCAGCGCGGAGCCATCGAGGAGCGTGCCCGGCGCGCCGGCCATCAGGAGGGTCGCGGAAGTCACCCGTGGCGCGAAGCCGAGGAGATCATAGTGGGCCAGCGTGCGGCGTACCGCGTCGGCGCGCGCCGGGTGCAGATGGAGATAGTCGTTGATCTCTTCGAGGGGATACGCGTGGGTCTTCGGGGCCAGCTCGGCGGTCCGGTAGAACAGGGCGGGCGTGGCCACCACGTGCGTCGCCCCAGGCGTGAGCGCGGCGGTCATGAGCGCGATGTCGTTGCCCGCGACGACGACACGCCGCCGATCGACCTCGCGCCGCGCGAGCAGGAACTCCAATCCGCGAACGCTGTCCGCCGCGATGCTCCGGAACACGTACGATGCGGGGTCGTCGAGACCCTCGGTGAGCAAGCCGGGAAACATCGCGGAGTAGGGCGTGTCGGCGTTGCGCTGACCACGGCCGGCGAGCGAGAAGGTGACGTACCGGCTCCGCTGCAGATTGGCGGTGCCCTGCGGGATGATCTCCAGGACGCTCTGGTATTTCGGCGGATAGTAGATCGCGGGGAACGGCCCGGCGCCGGCGGGAATACTGAGATACCCGAACAGGCGATAGGGGCCGAGGCTGGTGAGCCGCACGCCGTAGAGCGTCGCGAACGCCGTGCTCCTGAGCGGGAGCGCTTCGATCTCGGGCCGCGCCGGATAGCGCGCCAGCGCCGCGAGCACGTCGTCCCAGTACGGCGTCACGGGCGCACCTCGCGGCCCAGCAGATGGCGGGCGAAGAAATCGTCGGCGATCCCGCTGTGTCGCGCGCGGCCGGCGTCGTGCCCGTGCCCGTCGTAAGGATACAAGCGCTTGTCGGCGGCACCGATGCGCTCGAACAGCGTGTACCCGGTTTCGGGCGGACACACGTTGTCCTGCAACCCGATGTTCACGATGATCGGGCACGAGATCCGGTCGGCGAAGTTGATCCCGTCGAAGTAGGCGATCGTCGCTTCAACGTCGGCGCGGCGCTCGGGATAGAGGCGCAAATAGTCGTTGATCTCCTCGTAGGGATACGTGTGCGTGATCTCGATCGCGTCGGCGAAGCCGCAGAGGTACGGCGCGCCGGCCGAGGCGGCGCGCACCTCCGGCCGCATCGCGGCGGTCGTGATGGTCAGGCCGCCGCCCTGGCTGCTGCCGGTGACGCCGATACGTGTCGACTCGACCTCCGGCCGCGAGAGCAGGAAGTCGATGCCGCGCCACGTATCCACGTAGAACCCGCGATACGCGTAGGTGTGCCGATCCACGATGTTGTGCGTCAGGAGGTTCGGATAGCCCGGATTGAACTGGCGATTGCTGCGCAGCTTTCCTCGCGGCGCGACTGACAACGCCACGTAGCCTTTCCGCGCCCACTCCTTGGGAATCGGCGGGTCCATCTGATAGCCCGGCAGGAGCATGACGGCCGGCGTCCGCTCCGCTCTGCGGGCGGGACGACAATACCAGGCAGCGACGCGCACGTGGTCGATGCTGGTGTAGAAGACCTGGAACACTTCGACGTCTTCCGATGTCCGAAGCGGGTCGGGGACGACCTCGGCCTCCAGTGGGATGGCCGCCGCCTGCCGCAGCACGTGGTCCCAGAACGCGTCGAAGTCGTCCGGCTTGCGCACGCGGGACCGATACTTCTCCGCTCGATCATTCACCATGGCGCGCTGCCTCCGAGTGAGGGCCTTCAACATAGCACGCCGTTGACTCCGCCGAGGATCGCGCGCCGCCTCGACGAGGCTCCGGCGGTAATCCCCGAAGCGTCGCGTCGCTCAGCGCGTCGCGTTATCGAAAAAATTGGACACTGTGTAAGGATTGCGGCCCGTCGCGATTCCGGCCGCTCCGAGATTCCGGAAATATCGCGAAATAAGAATCTTTTTCACGGCCAGTTACGCCCCGGTGCGGGCACCCTGTCGCTGGTACGCCGCTTGCTCAAGACTGCCTTTCAGCACAGCGTTCAGACCGCTCGCTGTTCCGTGCAGGACAGAAAGAGAGGGCTGCCTTCATGCGCGTGCTGGTGGTCGAAGACGATCGGGCCCTGTGTATGGTTTTCACCGAGTTCCTGAGCGAGGTGGGTCATCAGCCGGTCGCCGTCCATACCGCTGAAGCGGCGCTCGACGCGCTCCGTGCCGGGCGCCCGGAAGCGATGCTGCTCGACATCTCCTTGCCCGGAATGAGCGGCCTCGATCTCTTGAAGCTTCAAGTGGTTCGCGAGCTGCGCGTCCCGACCGTGGTGATTTCCGGCCGGGCGACCGAGAGCCAGGCCCAGGACTGCCTGCAGTCGGGCGCGTTCGACTTCATCGGTAAGCCGGTCGCCCTCCAACGCCTGGCCGAGGTGCTCGGATGTCTTGAATCGCGTTCCGCGGCTCCGCGTCCCGAGGCGCCGCCGATCGAGCGACGGCGCGCACCGCGGACGCCGGTGGCGCTGCCGGTCCGAGCCCGCGAGCCGGACGGGCGCGAATGGGAGTCGACCTCGGTCAATCTCAGCACCTCCGGGCTCAAGATCCGCGCCGCTGGCGTGACTCGACCCGGGCCGGAAACGGCGCTGACGCTGACGCTGCCCGACGGCGAGACGCGCCTGAACGTCGTATCGTTTCTCGTGCGCGCCGACTTCGATGGATACGCCTTCCATTTCCTCAATCTCTCCGACCGGCAGTGGTCGCAGCTCGATGAGCTCGTCAGGCAGTCGGAAAGCATCCGCCGGCTGCACGTCGAGCCTCACCTCCGCATCTTGCACCTCATCGGCGAGACGATCGGCGCGAGCCTCGACGTCGACGAGGTGCTGCGCATCGCGCTCGACGCGCTCACACAAGTGACCGGTCACGAGATCTCGAGCCTGCATCTGCTCTCCGCCGACGGAACGACGCTGCACCTTCGCGGCGACCGGGGCCTGCGGCCCCGACTGCGGGAGCTCTTTCGGATACTGCCGGCTGGTCAGGGCGCCCTCGGTCGCGTTGCGACCAGCGGTCACACGATTGACCTGGCGGACGCCGGCGCGTCCATCGATCTGGGGCCGTCCGACCGGGCGGTGATCGATGAAGAGGGGATCCGCGCGTTCGTCTGCGTCCAAGTCCAGAACCGCGGACGGTCGCTCGGTGTTCTGTCACTCGGCCGTCGAACACCCGAGCCGTTCACCCAGTCCGAGGTCGCGCTCGTCGAAGCCAGCGCGAATCAGATCGGCCTCGCCCTCGCCAATGCGCAGCTCCATTCGGACACCCGGCACCATCTCGAGGGTCTCAAGGTGGCCGAGGCCCAACTCATCGAAGGCGAGAAGCTCTCGACGGCCGGGAAGCTGGCGTCGGGGCTCGCGCACGAGATTCGAAATCGGCTGACGACGATCCTGGGTCTCGCCGAGCTGTCGCTGATGAGGGCGGATGTTTCCGTGACCAGTCGGCAGCACCTCCGCGCGATCGTCGAGGAGACGTCGGGGGCCGGACGGCTCCTTGAGAACCTCCTGCGGTTCGCCGGGGGGCACTCGGCCGAGGGCGAACGATGTGATCTTCGAGAGCAAGTCGAGTGGGTGGTCGAGCTGAAGAGTCACGAGCTGACGCGGGACGAGATCCAGGTCGTCACCGAGCTGGAACCCGTTCCAGCGGTCTTGGCCGACAAAACGCGGATCCAGCAAGTGCTGCTCAATCTGGTCCAGAACGCGCATCAGGCGATGGCGGCGCACGTCGGCCCGCGCGTGCTCACCCTGCGTCTCAGCGACGCCCCGGCGAACCATGTCCGGCTCGAGGTGCTCGATACCGGCCCGGGCATTCCGGCGACGCTGCTCCCGCGAATCTTCGAGGCGTTCTCGACCACGAAGTCGGCCGGTGAAGGTACCGGACTGGGCCTCTGGGTGTCCCACGCCATCATCGAGCATCAACGAGGCACGCTTGGCGTCGAGAATCGCCCGGGCGGTGGTGCGCGGTTCGTCGTCGAGCTGCCCGCCGAGATCCCGGCCGGGCCGAGCCCGCGGCCGAGCGGCCGGTAGGAAATCTGCTGTTCTAGCCCTGGCCCAGCACGAGATCAGCCGCCTTCTCCGCGATCATGAGCACGCAGGCGTTGATGTTGCCCGAGACCAGGTCGGGCATGGCCGAGGCGTCGGCGACGCGGAGGCCGTCAACCCCGCGCACGCGCAGCGCGGGATCGAGCACGGCGTCCTCGCCCTCTCCCATCGCGCACGTCGCGCAGGGGTGATGCGCGGTGATGGCGGTGCGCCGCACGAACGCGTCGATCTCGGCGTCGGTGCGGCAGTCGGCTCCTGGCGTCATCTCACGCCCGCGCAACGGATCGAGCCCCTTCCGTGCGGCGAGGTCGCGTCCGAGCTTCGCGCCCTCTCTGATCGTGCGCACGTCGTGCTCGGTGGCCAGGAAGTTCTGCATGATGCGTACGGGCGCGCTCGGGTCCGCGGAGCGCAGCCGCACGAGGCCGCGGCTCTCGGGATGGAGCATCACCGGGCGGAGCCCGAAGCTGTCCTCGTAAGCCGGCGCGATGCCGGGGAACCACAGGTGCGCTCGCGCCGGCGCGCCCCGGAAGAGGAACTGGATGTCGGGCACTGCGAGGTCGCGGCGCGTCTTGAGGAACGCGTGCAGGCGGCTCGGCAGCACGGTGCCCGGGCCCGTGCCGAGCAGATAGGCGCGCGCCATGCTGATCGCCGCGCGATCGAGCCGCATCGTCGCGTGGAACGGGCCGCGGCCGCGCCGGGCGTGGTGCACGTCGACCGAGAGATGATCTTGAAGGTTCCGGCCGACGCCGGGGAGATTCACCTTCGGCTCGACGCCGACCTGGCGGAGATGGTCGGCCTCGCCGATGCCCGACAGCATGAGGAGCTGCGGCGTGTTGAAGACGCCGCCGGCCAGCAGGACCTCGCGCGTCGCCGAGGCGCGGTGCACGGCGCCGTCGCGCGCGTACTCGACGCCGGTCGCGCGTGTGCGCTCGAGGATGATCCGGGTCGCGAGCGCTCCGGTGACGACCGTGAGGTTCGGCCGCCGCATCGCCGGGCGCAGGAAGGCCACCGCGGCGCTGCAGCGCCGACCGTTCCGGATCGTCCACTGGCTGCGGCCGAACCCCTCCTGATCCTTGCCGTTGTAGTCCTCGGTGTAGGGCCAGTCGGCTTCCCGGGCCGCGTCGAGCCAGGCGTCGAACAGCGGATCTTCGTTGCGCGTGTCGATGACGGAGAGCGGCCCGCCGCCGCCCCGCCAGGCGTTCTCGCCCTTCTCCCAGCTCTCGCACCGCTTGAAGTAGGGGAGGACTTCGGCGTACGACCAGCCCGGGCAGCCGTTCCGGGCCCAACGGTCGTAGTCGCCGCGGTGGCCGCGCACATAGGCCATCACGTTGATCGACGAGCTCCCGCCGAGCACCTTGCCACGCATCGCCTCGATCCGACGATTGTCGAGCCGGGGCTCGGGCTCGGTGTCGTAGCCCCAGTCGAACATCCGGTGCTCCCAGATCTTGCCGAGCCCGATCGGGACGTGGATCAGCGGGTGCGTGTCCCGTCCGCCGGCCTCGAGCAGCAGCACGCGGATCGACGGCTCGGCGGTGAGTCGGTAGGCGAGCACGCAGCCCGCGGATCCCGCGCCCACGATGATGTAGTCGTAGCTCCGGCCCTCGACCATTCGCGCGCTCACCGCATGAGCCCCCTTCGCGCGCCCCGGAGCCGCGGCTCCAGCACGTCGCGCAGGGCATCGCCAAGCAGATTGAAGCCCAGCACGACGATGAAGATGGCGAGACCGGGGAAGATTCCCGCCCACGGTGCCTTCGTGATGTGCCCCTGGGCGGCGGCCGTGAGCATGCCGCCCCAGCTCGGGACGTCCGGCGGCACGCCGACGCCGAGGAAGCTCAGCGACGCCTCGAGGATGATGGCGAATCCCAGATAGTAGGTGGCCAGGATCAAATAGATCGCCAGGCAGTTGGGCATGATGTGCCGCAGGATGATACGCGCTGAGCGGGCGCCGATGGCGCGCGCCGCCACGACGTACTCCGTCTCCTTCACGGACAGCACCTGGGACCGGACCGTGCGAACCACCGGCGCCAGCATCCCGATGACGATCGCGATGATGACGTTGTTCAACGAGGAGCCGAGCACGGCCATGATGGCCAGGACGATGATCAGGCCCGGTACGGCCATCATCGCGTCGACGATGCGCTGCACGACGAGGTCCACCAGGCGCCCGGCGTAGGCCGACGCCAGGCCGACGAGGAACCATCCCGTTACGCCTATCAGGACGGCGCCGAGCCCGACGTAGAGCGAGATCCGGGCGCCGTGGATCACGCGGCTCACGATATCTCGCCCGACGTGGTCGGTGCCCATGAGATAGGCCGAGCCCGGCGCCACGTAGACGGGGACTCGATTGTTCGCCTCCCGGATGATCTGGCGCGGATCGTACGGGGAGATCAGCGGCGCCAGGAGCGCTGTCGCCACGAGCGCGAGCACGATGAGCCCGCCGATGGCGCCGAGCGGCTTTCGCCGCGCGAACCCACCCACGACCGTCCAGGTCAGCCCTCGAGTCGGCGACTCGATGCGAGTTGCCGGCACGGGGCCCTCGACCACGCCGCCCGTCATAACCTCTTCCTCGCGTGCCATAGCCCTATTGGTATCGAACCCGGGGATCGAGCACACCGTAGGAGAGGTCGATCAGCAGATTCAGGATCAAGACAACCGCCGCGATGAGGAGGACGATGGCCTGCAGCACGATGAAGTCCCGGTGGATGATGCTCTCGATCAACAAGGTCCCCATGCCCGGCACCACGAAGATGGACTCAACGATGATCACGCCGCCCAAGAGCCGCGCGAACTGATAGCCCGAGACCGTCATGACCGGCAGCAGCGCGTTCTTCAGCGCATGTCGGCCGATGACGGCGAGCTCGACGAGGCCCTTGGCGCGGGCGGTCCTGAGATAGTCCTCCCGCATCACCTCCAGCATCGAGGAGCGCGTAACCCTGGCCGTGAAGGCGAGGTCGTTGAACGCCAGCGTCAGGGCCGGGAGGATCAGCTGCTGCAGGTTGAGCAGCGGGTCGTCCCACAGCGTCGCGTAGCCGAGGGGCGGCAGCCACTCGAAGAAGTACGCGAGGGCGTACACGATGAGAATGCCGAGCCAGAACGTCGGGAGCGCGATGCCGATGCTGGAGAAGATGCGGCTCAGATAGTCGAGCCCGGTGTCCTGCTTCACGGCGGAAGTGACGCCCAGCGGGACCGCCGAGCAGACGGCCAGCAAGATCGCCATGACCGCCAGCTCCATGGTGACGAGGAACCGGTCCTTCAGCTGGCTCCAGACTGGGGTCTTGTACCAGAGCGACGTGCCCAGGTCGCCGCGCAGGACGTTGCCGAGCCAGCTCGCGTACTGGACGTAGATGGGCCGATCGAGGCCAAGCGCCTGCCGCAGCTGCTGGAGCTGCTCCAGCGAGACCGCGCCGCTGTCGCCCTCGCCGCCGCCCAGGATGGTCAGGGCGGGGTCGCCCGGAACGATCCAGAACAGCGTGAACACGAGGATCGACGCGACCAGCAGCGTCGGGATGAAGAGCAGCGTCCTCCGGATCGCGTACTTTCCCATGACTCTCCGCGTGGATCAGTTCCGCGGCAGCGGGGCCTCGGGATCCCACCAGATGTGTTCGAAGTGCTTCACGATCTGCTCGGAGCCGGGGACGTGGAAATTCTGAAGGCGGTAGTCCATCATGCCGCCCGAATAGCCCCAGGCCAGCGGGACCACGTGGCTCTCCCCGCCTCGCAAGATCTCCACCGCTTCCTTGAGCAGGCGGAGCCGCTTCGCCGGGTCGAGCTCCCTGGCCTGCGCCTGCATGATCTCGGTCAGCTTGGGGTGTTTCCAGCTGTCGGGATTCTTCTGACCGCCGACAACCAGGAAGTGCTGGTTCAGATAGTCGGCCGGATCGAGAAGGATGACACCGGACGAGTCAATGAAGGCGTGGTGCGTCCCGCGGATGATGCGATCGACGTGCGTTGCGCGATCCACGGGCTCGATCGTGAGGTCGATGCCGAGGCTCTTCCTGAGCTGCTCGGCCATCACCTCGGTAGTGCGGACGGTCAGCGGGACGTTTGCCACACTCAGCATCGCCTTGAAGCCGTTGGCGTAGCCGGCCGCCGCCATGAGGGTCTTGGCCTCCGCGATGTCCGCGTCCTTGGGCTGACGCCATCCCTTCGCCTGCGCCAGGTCCTCCGGCGACTCGACGATCTTTCCGCCCTTGTTGGGCAGAAACGTCCCGACCGAGCCGAAGCAGCCGAACGACTCCGCGCACCGAACGATCTTCACCAGCTCGTGCCGGTCGACCGCGAGAAGGACCGCCCGCCTGACCCGCGCATCTTGAAAAGGCGGCTTGTTCATGTGCAGGACCAGATAGTTCTGCACGGCGTCGGGGATGTAGAGGGCCCTCACGCGCCCCTTGGTCTCCCGCTGCATCCGCATGGGATCTTCACTGCCGTACGAGCCGATGGTTGGCCCCTCGGTGGTATGGGCCTGGCCCACCTGCAGCGCCGCCAGGCGCCGGTTGTAGTCGCGAACGATCGTGAAGACCATGCCGTCGAAATAAGGCAGACCCTTCTTGAAGTAGTTGGTGTTGCGCACGTACTCGATCGAGATGTTCGGCTTGAACTCCTTGAGCTTCCAGGGCCCGGACCCGATGAGCTTCCCTGGCTTCTGCGCGTCCTCCGGCGACAGGTTCTGCGCGACGTGCTTCGGGTACATCTTCATGTGTTCCGAGGCGAGATTCTGGAGGAACAAGGGGCTCGCGAACTTGATCGGCACCCTGATGGTCCTGGCGTCGACCACCTGGGCGCTCTGGTGCTCGTAGAACGAGCGCAAGACTCCAGTCCGGACCCGGATGGCGCCGGGCTCCACGATGCGATCCAGGGAAAACTTGATGTCCTCGGCGGTGACGGGCTGGCCGTCGTGCCATTGCGCCTGCCGCAGGCGAAAGGCGTAGAGCTTCCCGTCCCGGCTCACCGTCCAGCTCTCGCAGAGGTCGCAGACGATCTCGTCGGGGTTGACCGGGTTGTGGTACACGAGCCCGTTGAACTGTGGGGACGCGGGCATCAGGCAATCCGGCAAGGTGCCGCACGCGTGAACGTCCCACTGGCCCGGGTTGAAGCCGGTGACGCCCCGGAGGACCATCTTCTGATACTTTCCTCGCGCGACCCAGTCGGGCGGCCAGGGGAAGGTGAAGGTCTGCCCCTCGGGCGATAACGTCTGTGCGGCCGCCGGCGCGGCCGCGACACCGATCATGAGGAGCAGCAGGGCGGCGAGTGATCTGAACCGGGTCATGACGCGCCTCCGGGAGGATCCTGATGCCGACGTTCGACGCGAGTCCGGACGTGAAATTGCACTATCTCGTCGACGACCTCACCGATCCCTGGACGACGCCGGAAACGATCTTGCTGCTGCACGGCAACGCCGAGAGCAGCCTGGCGTGGTACGCGTGGGTGCCGCGGCTCGCGCGGCGATTTCGCGTCGTGCGGCCGGACATGCGCGGCTACGGCGCCTCGACCCCGATGCCGCGCGACTTCAAGTGGACGCTCGACGTCATCATCGATGACTACGCGCGCCTCGTGGACTCGCTCGGCGTTCAGAGCTTTCATCTCGTCGCCGCCAAGATCGGCGGCGTGATCGCGCGGGCGTTCGCGGCGCGCCGGCCCGAGCGGGTGAAAACGCTCACGGTGATCGGCTCGCCGCCCCCGCTCCGCAAGGGCGCCGAGCGCATTCCCGCCTTGACCGAAGAGTTCGAGACGCGCGGCGTCGAGCACTGGGCGCGGCGCACCATGGCGGGCCGGCTGGGGGACCGGTTTCCGGCCGAAGGGGTCGAGTGGTGGATCAAGTTCATGGGCCGCACACCCCTGTCGACGCTAGTCGGCTTCAACGCCACCATCAACTATTCCGACATCCGGGCTGACGTGCCGAAGATCCGCTGTCCGACCCTGGTCATCACCACCGACGAGAGCGGCCTCGCGTCCGTGGACGAGACCCGGGCGTGGCAGCAGACCATCCGGGACTCCGAGTTCCTCGTGATTCCCGGCAACTCCTATCACGTCGCGGCCAGCGACGCCGAGCGGTGCGCGCGGGCCACCCTCGACTTCATTGCCCGGCGCGGCGCCCGGCCTTCCCCGGCCGCCAAGATATAGCCGGGGATGCGACACCGATCAAGCCATCTGGTCTCGCGGGGGGTATGATCGCCTGATAACGCGTTGCCCTGGAGGATTCCATGTCGAGCAACGGTCAGCACGAGGCGCGGAAGATCCACGATCGCCTGAAGCACCCGATCATCGATGCGGACGGCCACTGGGCCGAGTACGCGCCGCACATGCGCGAAGAATTTCGCAAGATAGGTGGGGACGCCGCGGTCGAGGCGCTGGCGCTGGCGAGCGCCCGCATCCCCGCCTCGCTCAACATGTCCGTGGCCGAGCGGCGGCGCCGCCGGATCGGCCAGGAGGCGTTCTGGTTCCTGCCGACCAAGAACACGCTCGACCGCGCGACCGCCATGATGCCGCGCCTGCTCTACGAGCGTCTGGACGACCTCGGCCTGGACTTCTGCGTGATCTATCCGACCGCCGGGCTCGGCTACTACCGTCTGCCGCCGGACAAGCTGCGCCGGGCCCTCTGCCGCGCCTACAACGTGTTCACGATGGACCAGTTCCGCCCCTACGGCGATCGCATCATCCCCGCGGCGATCATTCCGATGTACACGCCGGAGGAGGCGATCGAGGAGCTCGAGTTCGCGTCCCGCCAGCTGGGCTACAAGGTCGTCATGATGGGGAGCCTGATCCGCCGCCCCATCCCGGCGCTGGTCGAGGAGCACCCGGAGGCCGCGAAGTTCGTCGAGTGGTACGACCCGATCGCGATCGACAGCGACCACGACTACGATCCGGTGTGGGCGAAGCTA
>Ga0137418_10003672_pt1 | contig 14108 bp, 14 predicted proteins | sample CZODoug3_1_2_16f_FD_122242 | JGI IMG/M metagenome (GOLD analysis project Ga0137418, IMG submission 122242) | Vadose zone soil fungal communities from Angelo Coast Range Reserve, California, USA - CZODoug3_1_2_16fungal (Hybrid Assembly) | ecosystem: Environmental > Terrestrial > Soil > Vadose...
AGTCTGGTCGCGCCCTTCCAGTATAGGCCTTCCTTACTGCATCAACGGAGGCTGATTATGGGCAATCGTATACTCGTGTTTTACGGATCTTATCGTTCCGATCGCATGGGCATTCGACTGGCGCAGTTCGTGGTCGAGCGGCTGCGCCGGAGGGGCGAGGACGTCGAGCTGATTGACGCCAAGGCGATTAACTTGCCGATGCTCGACCGCATGTACAAGGAATACCCGAGTGGCAAAGCCCCCGAACCGCTCGAGCGGTTAGCGGACAAGATACGTAACGCAGACGGGTTCGTGTTCGTCACCGGCGAATACAATTGGGGTGTCCAGCCTGGACTGAAGAACCTTACCGACCATTTCCTTGAGGAATGGTTTTGGAGGCCGGCGGCGATCGTCAGCTATTCGGCCGGGCGACTGTCCGGCGCGCGATCCGCTACCGCCTGGCATGGCACCCTGTCCGAGATGGGAATGGTAGTAGTTTCAAGCACGATCTCCGTAGGTCCCATTGGAACGGCGTTATCGGCCGAAGCGGATCCGATCGGCGAAGGCGGGCGAGCGCTTGATGCGGCATTTCCCCGCTTTGCCGACGACCTCTCGTGGTGGATGGAGGCGGCCAAAGCGCAGCGAAAACGAAAGGAACCGCCTTATTGAGCGCTAGTGCGCTGGTCAAGGGCGGACATCGGCTCTAGTCTGCTTTTGTCCTCGGTATCGGACCGATAACGATCATCAAAACGATGAGGTCCGCAATATTTCGAAAAGCAGGCATCTTCGGTTAGACGAGGATGTCCGCAAACGGTATCGCAGATCCACCGAAGTTCTAATTTGGATATTCCCAGAAATCGTCTGGAATAGCGCTTCCCATGGCAGCCCGCATGGCATCACGAAAAAGCTTCGCTGCGGGCATTGGACGAAAAGCTATTGTGCGATCGACAATGAGTCCTTCGTTGTCTTCTTCGATAAGATCGAAACTTTCCAGCTCGTGCCCTTGAATTTTTCCCTTCCATCTCAGTAAGGTTCTTCGGTCGTCCAGCTTCCACTCACCCGTATAAACGCCTTCTCGTAGCGTGGTCGAGGTCGCGAAAATCTTTGCAACTACCGCACGACCTTCTGCGGCCCGTATCAACACAGGACTGTGAAAAACAACATTTGGAGCGAGAAGCTTTTCGTAGTCAGCTACGGTGGCGTGGCCTGACTCACGCAATTTTCGAATCGCATGCATTGTGAATGGCTCCTTGGATGGGTTGAGACCTGTGCCTGCTTCTCGGTGATCTTTGCTGCGTTTCTCCGTCAACTCGTACCTTGTTGGGTGCTCTTGAGGCTCAGAGAAGGCACAAGATAGCAGTTCAAATCAGCGTCGATAAGAGGATGCCCAATGTCCGCTTCGGTCATTAGCTGACCTGTCGCCTTAGAGTAAAGGAAGTCCGCTCTGCGCCAGAAAGCGGACGTTTGGTTCATCAACTAAATCAATCCGACCACGCGCACCTGCGCGTCCGGATCTCGTCGATATACCGCTGCGTAGTTCGGACCTGGCCCATTGTTGTGACGTCGATTATCGAAGGGCTCACAGCAGCTTCCCAGTGCTTACCCAGTACTTACCCAGCCCGGAGCACGAATGCTCGAAACGCAAAAAATGCCTGGAAATACTGGCGCACCCGACACGATTCGAACGTGTGACCTTTGCCTTCGGAGGGCAGGTGGTCTGTTCGATGGCAAAGCGCGGCGCCCGGGGCACGGCGTCGCGCTCGACTTGGTTCTCTGCCTCAAGGGCTTTGCGCTCACAGCCGCGCAAAGAGACCAGCTTGCGATAGCGGACTGAAGTAATCTGCATCGGTCTTTCCTGCGGTTTATGGATGTCCGTAAAATGACGTCGGCCCACGTTTTCGAGGGCTTGCCGGCCAGCGGAAGAGGCGGCGGCGTGTTAGACAATACGGCCGGGTCTCCACCCGCTTCGTGCGGATTGCATGCTCGCGTTAGATCGGAAAGATGAGTAATTTCAGTGGCGCCGGGAGATTTTAAGTCCCTTGCGTCTACCAGTTCCGCCACGTCCGCGACTTTGATTTCCATAGCCTTTTCGCTCTGTACCTGCAAATGTTAGACAGCCAATCCATGGAGGTCTGAACGTCTTTGTCGCGCTGTAGCAATAGATCCGCTGACTCCTAATCAACGGGTCCCAGGTTCGAGCCCTGGTGCGCCCACCATCCAGTCCTTCCAAACCGCAGATCTCTCGGCCGGCTCCAAAGGGGCCGTTTCTGTGGGGATTTTCGTCGGTATCATTCCGCGCTTTCGGTCTCTGGTGACACTTGCGGTCTCTCAGGCCGATTTTAGCCTCCCGTCTCTGCATCCAAAAATTCCGTTCCCCGCGGCAGGGTTTCAACGGCCAATACCTTTCGGCAGCCGAGAATATTGGGAGTCCTCGTCCTTGCTGGTTGAGGCGGTCGAAGCTCTGACCATCGTGCTGGCCGTCGCCACCATTCGCGGCTCCCCGCGGGTGCTGCTTGAAATATTGCCCTGCGTGCTTGTGCCTCGGCGCGCTCGTGGGCTTTGGTCGAACTGACAGCAATCTTTACCGCTGCGTGTGCTATGTCGAATGCGAGAATGCCTCAGTCTCGATTTCCATGAAAATGCGGCCGAGTGATCCGACGCTACGGTAAAACGTTGCAGACTCCGCGCGCTCGAGGTCCGAAAAAAACCGCCCGATCCAGGGCTTAAGATGTTTCTCAAAGATGTTGCGGTCGGTTCCGCCGGGAGCAACGATCTGGCCGCTGGCGAGACCGGCCATGACCGCGAAAAGTACCGCAGCGTGATCCTCGGGTTCCGATTGTTCCTCAGTCCTCTCAAGGCCAAGTTGCTTCAGGGTTTCGCGGACCCGGGCGAGGGGTCGCCCATAGAGATAACCTGTCAGATAATATGACGCGTAGGGGAAAAGTTCGCCACGCCCGAGTCCGACGAAGAGATCGAAATATTCGCGCTCGATCCGTTCCGGGCTCACGCTCGCGGCTGCAGCACTGACCGCCCCGTGCGCGGCGCCCAATGGCGTTCTATCGCCGCTGAGGCCGGCCAGAAGCTTGATCATTTGGGTATCAGGACTGTGCGACAGCAATGCTGCGAGCAACGAATACTCCCGCGCCCGTGCATGATCAATCTCGTCGACCTGTCGTTTGGCTGATACTGCCCCGCGAGCGCCTTCAGTCGTCACTTCGCTGGCTCGCCCGGTTTCTCCGAAGCCGGCAAGACCCTGAACACCGTCGCCGGCGATCAGCGGTCCAAAGCCCGGCATTGCGGTTGCGTCGTTGAAATCCCATTGGCTCTCGGCGATCCCGATGAAATCGCGGATTGCCGGATCGGTTACCCAGGCGCGCCGTAGCGCAGCTTTTGTGAGTTCGACCGGGACGCTTGATCCGAGAAACGATCGGATGTCGGTGCCCGCAGTGATCGATTGAAGCGGCGGCAAGCTTGCTGGATCGAAGCTCGGAGAGGTTGGACAGTCTGCTGCCGGCGTCGCAACCGTTGCTTTCAAATCGGCAGAACCTGCGTCGATCGGTTTGCGTTCTGGGGATAAACCGTCGGGTTCTATGTCCTTGGCGGTTTCTCGCTTCATCCGCGACCAGCGCGACATGATGTTTTCTGACCGGGTCATTTGTCGTTCCCCGTGTCCTCGCTGCGGTGGCCGGGCATCTGCTGATCACCTCGGTCCCGTTGCCGCCTGTTGAAGGGCCGCTCGACGTGATGCTCGGCGATAAAGCCGTCGATTGTCTCGATGATCGTAGCCGGCATCGGTACGGTCGCGACCAGATCGTTGCCGGCATCGGTCAAAGCCTCGCCCTCCGAGGGGTCGGCCGTTACCGCAAGGATGTCGAACGCGGGGTTCGCAGAATTCGCAGCTATCGGTCGCAGAACGACCCACAGCGCGGGCATCCCCGAAGAGAGATTTTGCTGATAGTTCGCCGTTTCAGTTCGATGCAATTCGATCGCAGCCTCACCCGCATAGAATGTGGTCGCGTCGCCTTCCTCAGATATCCGCGTCCAGGGTACCGCCGATGGCGTCCCAACGAACACCGAAACCGGTCGCCAGAGGAAATCAAGCCACGGGCTCCTCGCTTTGCGGCGTTCGACTACAACACCAACGACAATTCTTGCGAGCGCAGTTGATCTCATGCCTCATCTCCATCCCCGGCGGGCCTGTCGGGATCACGTTGGCTATGCCGGCCGGACCGGGATCTTTGTTTTGCTCAGTGCATTCGTGACCCGTTGGTCCAGGTTTAGATGCACTTTTAAAAGCTCTGGAGCTTCCTCCGTTCTTGTCTGATGGCCATAGGCAGAATCCGTGACTGACGGCGCATACGGGCATTCTGTCATAGCGTGCTCATTCCGCCGGAGTTGCTGATGATTGTCCGGATCGAGCGGCAAGACTCTCTCTGCTCAACTGCTTTTCGAGCCAGTGGTCGTGATGCTCCTTCGCCCAGTTGAGATCGACCTCGCCGGTCGCCATGGCCTCGAAGGCTCCCTCCATACCGAGCGTGCCGATGTAGATATGGGCAATAATAACCGCAATGAACAGAACGGCGACCACGGCGTGTACGATCTGCGAGATCTGCATCCCCGCGATATCCGTCACGTAGAATGGGAACATCAGCAGATAGCCGGAAATAATGACGGCCACTCCGGCGCCGAGGGAAAACCAAAACACCAGTTTCTCGCCGGCATTGAAACGTCCCGATGGCGCGCGCTTCGATTTGATGAAGCCGCCACCTTGCTTGACCCACTCGATGTCGACCTTTCTCGGGGCGTTGTCCCTTATCCAGAGCGCGACAATCAATACGAGCCCGATAACGAACGAGGCGCTGACGAAATTGTGCGTGTACTTGGCGACTTGCGACATGCTGCTGAACGCCTCGGGTCCGATCACTGGCAACAGCAAGATCTTTCCGAATGTGATGTTCAAGCCGGTCAAGCCTAGGACCACGAAGGATATGGCCGTCAGCCAATGCGAGAAACGCTCGAAGGCGTTAAAGCGTGGCACCTTCTGCCCGGAACGCCCCTTTGAAATCCGCAGCCGCCCCACGAACAGATAGGCGGCGCCCAGAGCTGTGATCATGCCAAGGATCACGATCGCACCGAGCCAGTGTAATATGACTTCATGGAAATAATCCCATTGCCGCCCGGCGGGTTGCATCAGGACGCGTTCCCTCTCGTTTGGCTGGTCGATCTGTCCCTCGATGCGCGGCAACTGCTGAAGTAGCTTCTGTTCGCTCACGACGCTCGCGGTTGGATTAGGCGCGCCATCCGGGCCGAGTTGCTGTGCGAGCCCGGGTGTTACCGCGATCATCGTCAGGATTGCAAACGCAATGATGATGAAGGAGCAAATGCGCGCAAGACGTTTGATCATGGTCATTCTCCCGTGGTCGCGCGCAAGGCTGCTCAAACAGCAATGCCCTCGTGATAGGCGGTGGTCCAACCCCATGCGCCCGAACCGTAACCGCGCTTCATCACCCGCTCCTTGTAGATTTCAGCGATGATCGCGCCGTCACCGGCGAGCAGCGACTTGGTCGAACACATCTCGGCGCAAATCGGCAGCTTGCCTTCGGCGAGACGGTTGGCGCCGTATTTGGCGTACTCAGCCGGCGTGGAGTCTGCCTCCGGCCCGCCCGCGCAATAGGTGCACTTGTCCATCTTGCCGCGCGACCCGAAGTTTCCAACCTTCGGGTACTGCGGCGCGCCGAACGGACAGGCGTAGAAGCAGTAGCCGCAGCCGATGCAGAGATCCTTGGAGTGAAGCACCACGCCGTCAGCGGTGGTGTAGAAGCACGACACCGGGCAGACCGCGGCGCAAGGCGCATCCGTACAGTGCATGCAGGCCATCGACACCGAGCGTTCGCCGGGCTTGCCGTCGTTAATGGTGACGACACGGCGGCGATTGATGCCCCACGGCACTTCATGTTCGTTCTTGCAGGCCGTCACGCAGGCGTTGCACTCGATGCAACGGTCGGCATCACAGAGAAATTTGACGCGAGCCATGATTTATTCTCCCCTCACGCCGCTCTAATCTGACAGAGGGTTGCCTTGGGTTCCTGCATTCCCGTCGCGGGATCGTAGCCATAGGTCGTTAGCGTGTTGACGCTTTCGCCGAGCACGATCGGATCTGAGCCCTTCGGATACTTGCTGCGCAGATCGGCGCCTTCGTACCAGCCGGCAAAGTGGTAGGGCATCCAGGCAACGCCCTTGCCGACACGCTCGGTCACGAAAGCCTTGACCCGCGTCCTGGAATTGCTCTCAGCTCCGGTGACCCAGACCCAGCCACCGTCCTTGATGCCGCGTTCACTTGCGTCCGCCGGATTGATCTCGACGTACATGTCTTGCTTCAATTCGGCGAGCCACTTGTTGGAGCGCGTCTCTTCGCCGCCGCCCTCGTATTCGACCAGCCGGCCGGAACTCAAAATAAGTGGGAATTGCTTGACGATGCCTCTGTCGACAGCCGACTTCTGGACGGTGAAACCGATGTTGGGAACCCGAAACTGCCTGGCGTCCGGACGCGTCGGATACTTGCCGACGAGATCGGGTCGCGATGTGTAAATGACTTCGCGGTGCACCGGAATCGGATCCGGCAGATTCCACGCAATCATGCGCGCCTTGCCGTTGCCGTAGGGGCTGCAGCCGTGCTCGATCGCCACACGCTGGATACCGCCGGAAAGATCGAGCGACCAGGAAACGGCATCGGGATTGGCTGCGTTCACCCGCCGGATGATTTCCATCTCCGAAGCGGTGAGGTCCTTGTCCCAGCCGAGCTTCTTGAGGACGCCGAGAGTGAACTCCGGATAACCATCCTTGATTTCCGAGCCGACCGAGTAGGAGCCTTCGGAGAGCAAATTGTCATGCTCTTCCTTTTCAACCTCCTGCCCGTTTTCCGTGACCTTGCGCTTGACCACGCGTTCAACGCCGAAGCGGGCGCGGAACGTCCCGCCACCTTCCTTCACCGGCAGATTGGTGTTGTAGAGTATCGGTGATCCAGGATGGCGGAATTCCGGTGTCCCCCAGCACGGCCACGGCAAACCGTAATAATCGCCGCCAACTTCGGGGTCGTCCTTCGGCGCCCTGAGGGTGACCAGATCGAATTTTGCCTGGTTCTTCATGTGGGCTTTGAGGCGCTCGGGCGACTGGCCGCAATATCCGGTCGACCAGCCGCCACGATTGATCTCGCGCAGAATGTCCTCAGCCGACACCGCGCCGTTCTCCACCTTGATGTTTTTGAACATCTTGTCGGCGAAACCCAGTTTCGTCGCGAGCAGGTACATCACATCGTAGTCATTCTTCGATTCGAAGACGGGCTTCACGATTTGCTCGCCCCACTGGAGAGAGCGGTTGGATGCCGTGCGGGAGCCGTCCATCTCGAAGCTGGTGCAGGCCGGCAAAAGATACGTGCCGTTCTTACGTTTCGAGAGCACGGACCAGGCCGTCGGGTAGGGGTCGCACACGACCAGCAGATCGAGCTTTTCGATTCCGCGAACGGCTTCCGGCATCCTGGTGATGGTATTGACGCCGTGCCCCATCACGAACATTGCCTGCAATGTGTCGGGCTGACTGACCTGATCCTTCGGCAGCAACGTGGCATCAAACCAACGCGTGCTCGGGATTCCCGGACTCTCCATCAGAGTCTTGTTGGCGAAGCGGGAGCGCATCCAGTCGATATCGACCTCCCACACCCGGCACCAATGTTGCCACGCCTCCTCGGAAAGACCGTAATAGAGAGGCAGCGTCGTCACATCGAGACCGAGATCGGTGGCGCCCTGCACATTGGTATGGCCGCGGAAAATATTAGCGCCCCCGCCGGCATAACCGACATTGCCGGTCGCGAGCAGCAGAATGCAACTCGCCCGGACATTTGCTGTGCCCGTGGCGAACTGCGTTTGGCCCATCGCCCAGATAAGTGTCGCAGGCTTCTCCTTGGCGAAGACTTCGGCAATGTGCTTGACTTGAGCTTCGGGCACGCCGGTGACACGCTCGACCTCGTCAGGCGTCCATTTCGCAACTTCCTTGCGGATATCCTCGATGCCGTAGACGCGCTGGTGGATGAATTCCTTGTCCTCCCAGCCGTTCTCGAAAATATGCCAGAGCATCCCATAGATGGTCGGGATGTGAACTCCGGGCCGCACCCGGACATATTCGGTCGCGTGCGCCGCGGTTCGCGTCATCCGCGGGTCGACGACGATGAAATTCGCTCGGTTGAGCTCCTTGCCTTCGAGGATGTGCTGCAACGAAACCGGATGGGCCTCGGCGGGATTGCCGCCCATGAGCAAGATGGTCTTGGAGTTACGGATGTCGTTGTAGCTGTTGGTCATCGCACCGTAGCCCCAGGTATTGGCGACTCCGGTGACCGTGGTGGAGTGGCAGATGCGCGCCTGGTGGTCGGAATTGTTCGTTCCCCAGAAGGCGGCGAACTTGCGGTTGAGATAGGCCGCTTCGTTTGTGAATTTGGCCGAACCGAGCCAGTAGACCGAATCCGGGCCTGCCTTCTGGCGGATATCCAGAAGTTTATCGCCGATCTCACCGATCGCCTGATCCCACGAGAGCCGCTTCCATTGGCCGTCCACCAGCTTCTGCGGATAACGCAAGCGGCGATCGCTCAACACGTCATCGCGGACTGCCGCCCCTTTGCAACAATGTGACCCACGATTAATCGGGCTGTCGTAATCCGGCTCCTGGCCGATCCACACGCCGTTTGCGACTTCGGCGATAACCGAGCAACCTACCGAGCAATGGGTGCAGAAATTCTTCCGGGCTGTAACGGTTGCGCCGGAGGGTGGGGGCGGGCCTGCCTCCGCTTGCCGTATACCGGCAAGCGGTAAGCTGCCGAGCGCCGCCAGGCTGCCGGCGGCCAGACCTGAGCGGCGCAGGAAGGAGCGGCGATCAAGATTATTATCCGATTGACTGGCCAACGCCGAAGCAATTTTCCCATGGCGCGCTTGACGCTCTGACCGCTTTATCAGCATGGGAACCTCCCTCAACGCTTCGGGTAGCGGTTGACTCGGTAGAAGTTCTGAACCTCGGTAGAGTCCGCCTGATAGCGAGCCTTGCGTTTTTCGTCGTTGGTTTCGGTGTCAGCGGCGACGGTGCCGCTCTTCAGAGCGCTCGCGGTCGTTGCGATGAGGCCGATCGTCCCGGCGCGCAGCAGCTGACGTCGCCCAATGGTTCCTTTGTGCCGATCGCCCATCAAGACTCTCCTTGGTCAGCAGACGTCATGGTCACAAGATTGGGACGGGAACGCTCTTCAGGGGCGCTCTCAAGATGGCCCACGCCTCTGGTTGTAGCGCGGCTAATCGCGACCAAGATGGTCTCCAGTGCGCGGGAATTCCATTAAAAAGGAATTTATACGCGTCCGTCGACCGACCCGTGCCACAGTGACTGCATTCAATTGGGGGCGAGGTCGCGAGCGTGTTATCGCGTTACCGTTCTGCCAGTCGTTGTGACGATAGTAGCCGCGATCAGTGTACACCCGGGCCCAGGTTTTGGCAATTTGCATTCGGGTAGAACGGCGGGCAATAGCCGGGGCCGGGTTGGCGGAACGGGCTGCGCTTGAGCGCTTCGGCACGGTTTGGTGCGGGGGGAGAGTCCACTTCGCGAGTCCGATCTCTGAGCGAGAGACCGGGGGCGTTGGCGATGCCGAGATCCCGGGCCATGGCGGCGATGTTTATTTTCCTGTTCCGAACGCTCAAGGCCTGACGAAGGACGTCGGTGCCGGTTCGGTACCGCCGGGGCGGTGATGTCGCTGGGCTTGGTGTGAAGCGCAACGGACGGTTGTACGGCGACAAGCTCTTGCCAATATTGCCGCGGCAGGAGCAGAGTTCCGTTGTCATTAGGGGATCAGGTGAAGTAATGACGCGGGGGGAAAAGGAGTTCCAGGGGGGCACACTTCCAGTTGGTTCGGGTAACCAGCTATGAATGACCAACAGCCAAATGTTCTCACAAGACTGCAGCGCATTTTTGTCGTCCATGGCAGGGATGAAGAAGTACGGCGAGCGCTTGTCGCGTTCCTGAAGGACCTCGGCAAAGAACCGATAGTGCTCACCGAGCTGCCATCTGGCGGGAGAACCGTGATCGAGAAGTTCGAGCACTACGCAGCCGGCGTTGATTACGCCGTCGTGCTCCTAACGCCTGATGATCTAGGCGGACTTCGGAGTGCCAAGCCCGAGCAGCGCGCCCGTGCGCGCCAGAACGTCCTCTGAACCCCGAATACTCCCGTTTTCGGGAGATTTTCACCGGAGACAAAGTTCGATCGGGACTGCATGCGGACGCGGCAGTGCAATCGAGTTGGAAGGGCCGCACCCGCAAATGAAGCACACAACCAAGTGTCAGCCGATCAGCTGCCCCCCAATTTCCTTCATGCCACTTCGCGAGCGAGGCAGTCCGGTGTCGCGGTGGGTGGCAACTAGTCAGGTTGCTCAACCTTGGTCATCACGTCCGTAGAGGGTCCCCTCCTTTTTCCCCGACGCAGGGGAAAGAGAACAGAGTGGGACACAGATACATACAGCTGCATCGCAGCACCGACAGCTTCCGACTGGAATTCAGGGGGAAAAGTCGGGATAGTGGCCTGCTCTTCGAAGAAGGGGATTCTAGGTGGCAGAGACTTTCAAATGCCTTTCCGAATGTAAGCCGCTTGAGCTGGTCCGCGTAAAGATCAACGCTCAAGCGCTCTTTGCTATCGTCGGGGCGAAGCGAGGCCAGAGCTACCAACCCCTTGTGGTGCTAAGTACGATGGATACGCCGTGGGTCATTAATCTCATGCCTGAGGGCCGTATTGACGGAGACTTCGACGCCTATCAAGTTCTTGCGTACGGCGACTATGCGGTCGAACCTGATCACTCCCAGAAGTGCGAGGTGGGCGAAGGTGATCTATTCAGAGCCGCCGGCATCGTCTTGGTGACAGAGGACGACAGGTTGCTGACGGCCCGTATGGAAGGACGTATTGGGTATCTGAGTTTGACGACTGGGGTGCTCCAGAGCGAACCTGGCGGCGGCCGTGCCGCATTTGCGACCTGGTATGTGCAGCGCCCCGGCAAGCCAGACCCGCTTCTGACTTTCGGCTACATCGACGATGCTGAACGATCCATAGCTTGAGGACGACCGTGGCGAACAGAGATCCGCACCAAGCACTCAAGACCGAAATCGTTTCGAAGGTCAATCGCGAGTCTCTTGAGGTCGCACTAGTGCGCCTTCAATGGAGCAAAGACGAGGTGGGCTACAGTCTGCACGTCAATCCAACGTCTTTTTCGAGCGCAGGCTTCCAAAGAACCGACTTGCTCTCGTATTTGGGTTTCAAAGCCAGCAGTTGTGCGTTCACGAGCGGCCGACAATGCTACGTGAACTGGGTTGATGAGATCTTCGACATTGAAGCGTTCGTGGGGATATTCCCTCAGGCATACAAGCTGGTTGAACAGGCTGAAAGGGGATTGAGCGCTTCCGGCTTCATACTGCCACAGCCGGAAGGTTGGTCCCACTTCTTCGGCCGCTCCCCAAGGAATCGAGAATTCCGCGGCCCGCCGCAGCTATCGGGCGACAGTCACACCGCGATGAAAACCGAGAGGATGAAGCAGTCGGAGGACGAGACATTTAAGTATCACTTCACATGGATCGAAACTGCCAGCGAGAAGGGGTGGGTTACCCACTATCAGCCTAAGCATCCTCCGCTCTCGGCAGAGATGGTAAGCATCTTCAAACTGCTCGGACTGAATCAGTTTGCAGGGTGTCCTGAGTTTGATTTCGAACCGTGCTACTACAAGTCACTGGCCTTCCAGGCTCGCCCAGGCGGATTCCGCGACTCCAACGCGGACTACGCTCATCGGTCGTTTGATGCCCATGCAGGGAACTTCACGCCCGCGATCAAAAATCTCCTGAACGCAAACGCTGAGATAGAGCGTGTCGGCCTCAACTTTCTCCTGACTACGAAGCCTGCTGAACGCGTCAAAGCTGACATCCAGAACCGCATCCTTAGGCCGAAGGTCGCCGCACCCACATCGAAGGTCGAGAGCAAAGAGTCGCCACGGTCAGAGTGGCCCTCCAATTTTGACGTGGCGCTCTCGTTCTCCGGTACTGATCGTAAGTACGCAAAGATCATTGCTGAGCAGCTCCGCGATGCGGGCTTTGCTGTCTTCTACGACAGCTTCTATCCCGAACACTTGTGGGGCAAGAACCTCACAGCGTTCTTGGATGAGGTCTATCGTAAGAAGGCGCGATTCTGCGTCGTGCTGATCTCTCAAGCGTACAAGGATCGGGAGTGGACAAATCACGAGCTGCGCAGCGCTCAGGCCAGAGCGTTGCAAGAGAAGGGTAACGACTACATCCTGCCCATCAGGATCGATGAAACTGATCTCGACGGCCTACCGCCGAACCTCGGCTACCTGTCCATTGAATTGGGCACAGACGAAATTTCACGACTGCTAGTCCGAAAGCTTCAGACAGCACCTTAAGACCCTGCGTTTCACAGCCGCTACACGCCTCTAGGACGCTCGTTGTGGTGGAAGACAAGAAAACGCCACCTTGGCAAAGCTTGGCATCGCATACTGATCGCAAATCCTATCGGTGGAGAACGAATGTTCCATAACCTTCGTTTGCGCTCACAACGTCCGTTGCTGTGGCGAAGTCCTTGGTCGCTTCAGGCTTCAGAAACATATGCATATCCGGCCGCCAGAGGTAAGGCAAATAGGAGACGACAGTCCATTTGTCGCTGTCCTGCGGCTTCAACGCTTGCGCCATGGATAGAAGGTTTGTCTTCCCACCGTCCTTAGCAAAGCGGGCGGCTCCCCGGATGAAATCGTTCGCATTTGGCCCGCGCAGCACGTCTTGGAGCCGCGTTTTCTCAAAGGGCGAGAGCATGTTTGTCGCGCGGAATACGGTGAGAGCCGCTTCGCCGTAGCCAACTCCATCTATGGCTTTCTCAAGCGGTACTGTCTCGTCAAGCTTCGCCTTGGCCGCTACTTTGTAATTGCGCTCTTCCGCGACGTAGCCGTCAGAGTGAAAGCCGTTGGGAAAGAAGCGGAGAAACCGGGCGCGTGCGCCGTCGAAGCCGAAATATTTCGGGTCACCCTTGCCAGCGTCGTCATGCAATTGAAGCCAAACCTTATCGGCGTTGTCGCCCTCGACACAGAGGACGCCGCCGGACAGTCCAAGAAACGACCATCCTTTCTTGCCGAGCTTGCCGGTCCGGACCGTTTGAGCTTTGCTCATGCGGCTCGCTCCTCAATGCCCGCGGCTGCATCTTTCTCGAAATAGCGGTCGCCACCGCTTAATGCCTGACAGAATAGATCGGCGAGGATGTCGCCCATTCGGCGCATATCATCGTTGTACAATGACAAGCTCAGTCGTCGAGCATCGCCTTCAGGCGATTGACGATTGCCCATTCGACATGTTCATCAGCAATCTCGGTCATCTGTTTCCCCGCGTATTGGCTGCCTCCAGGCGGGTGGCAACGATCGCTTCAAGTCGTTCGCTTCGACCGCGAATCGTGGCGCATCCAACATTTTTCGCACAGCGCGAGTGATCAGCCGAGGTATTGAGCTGGCAGTTGTGTCGGTTCCACTGCGTCCCCGAAGGATGATTAACCCCAGGCAATATGCGGTCGGGATCGACGAGTCCGCGATCAGCCATTTTCTCAAGTGCCAACGCTGGCACCGGTCCAAAGGGCACAAGCCAGGCATCCTTGAAGATTGTGATCTCCGGCTCGAAATCCTCGGCGATCGAGCGAAGCAGCATATCCGTCGTGAAGGCGCTGTCGCCACCGCTGTAGTCGAACCACCCGGTCGTCTTGGTCTTGTCCTTCCTTAGCTTGGTCTGCCAGTGGAGCACTGGGTACCGCAGCAAGGAAGTGTAGTGAGCCCTGTGGCTCGCGGTACCGAAGAGCTCCGCCACGTCCGCCAAGCGAAACAGCTTGTGCAAATCGAACCGGTTCATCAACTGCGCGGCGATATCCCGCTCGACGAATGGACTGAACGCCACCAGCACCGCCAGGGTTGTTTCACCCGCAATGATGAACTGTAATTCAACCTTCTGAATCCCCGAACTCCGCCGCAAGTCGCGAACGCAAAAAATGATGACAACTACGATCGCGCCAATCAAGAAGGCTG
>Ga0137418_10003674_pt1 | contig 14106 bp, 15 predicted proteins | sample CZODoug3_1_2_16f_FD_122242 | JGI IMG/M metagenome (GOLD analysis project Ga0137418, IMG submission 122242) | Vadose zone soil fungal communities from Angelo Coast Range Reserve, California, USA - CZODoug3_1_2_16fungal (Hybrid Assembly) | ecosystem: Environmental > Terrestrial > Soil > Vadose...
CTCGCGGAAGAAGTGCTCAAGGGCACGAAGAAGCTCGAAGACATCGACGAAGAGGCGATCCGCGCCAAGCTCTACACGGCGTCATGGAGCGACCCGGACCTGCTGATCCGCACCTCCGGCGAGCAGCGCCTCTCGAACTTCCTGCTGTGGCAGCTCGCCTATGCCGAGTTGTACATCACTCCGGTGCTGTGGCCGGACTTCAACCGGCGCACCCTCCTCGACGCCATCCTCGAGTATCAGCGCCGCGATCGGCGCTTTGGAAAAGTCACCGCGTCTTGATGCCATCCCAAAATCTGGTGCAGCGCATTGCCGTGGCCGTCGTGGCCATTCCCGTCGTCGTCGGCATCATCTGGCTGGGTGGCTGGACGCTCGCGGCGACGCTGGCGGTGCTCGGCGTCCTCGGTGCGCGGGAGATCTACGATTTCGCACGCCGCCAGGGCATCGAACCGCTGGAACGCACCGGATGGCTTGCGGCCGCCGGGATTCCGCTGCTGGCGTACTGGGCGAAGGCTCCCGCTTTTCTCCTCGGCGCTATCTGGTTGATGGTGACGATGACGATCGCGATGGCGCGGCGCGGGCCGAGCGGGCGGCCGCTCACGAGCGTCTCGATCACCATGTTCGCCTGCCTGTACGCCTCGGGGATGCTCACCTTTCTGATCGCGATCCGGCACGGCAGTGGCGCCGCGACACGGCCGCTGGCGTACGTTCTCCTTACTCTGTTCCCGCTTGTCATCACGTGGATTTGCGACACCGCCGCCATGGCAGTGGGAACCGCCGTCGGTGGCCCCAAGCTGGCGCCCGTCCTGTCGCCCAAGAAGACAAACGCGGGCGCCGTGGGCGGGACGGTCGCCGGGGTGATCACGGCACTCGCGCTCGGGAAACTCGTACTGAATCGTCAGGGATGGAGCTTCACGCCCGGCCAGCTGTTGCTGTTTGGTCTCGCCGTCTCCATTGTCGGACAGATCGGCGATGTCGCCGAATCGCTGTTCAAGCGGGAAGCGGGCCTGAAAGACTCGTCGACGCTGATTCCTGGCCACGGCGGTGTGCTCGACCGGCTTGATTCGTTGTACTTCGTGATTCCCACGGCGGCGGGTTTGTATCGCATGTTCGGAGTGATATGAGTGTCGGCGTCGCAGTCCTCGGATCCACCGGGTCGATCGGGAGATCGACGCTGCAAGTGCTTTCCCGCCAACGGGACAGATTCCGTGTTGTCGCACTCACTGGGCACTCAAATAAAGAATTGCTCGCCCAGCAGGCTGCGGAATGGAAACCCGCATTTGTGGGACTCGTCAACGGCGGGGACAGGGGAACGGGGAATGGTACTTCGTGCCTCGTCGAGGCGGCGACACACCCCGACGTCCGCATCGTCGTGAACGGCATCGTCGGCGCCGCTGGGCTCGAGGCGACGCTTGCGGCGTTGCACGCCGGCAAACGCGTTGCCCTCGCCAACAAAGAAACGCTCGTGATGGCCGGCGAGCTGGTCGCCGAGGCGGCACGCGAGGGTGGGGGCGAGATCGTCCCGGTCGACTCCGAGCACAGCGCGGTCCTGCAATGCGTGGCGGGCCGCCGGCCGACCGAGCTCGCGCGGCTCATTCTCACCGCGTCGGGCGGTCCATTCCGCACCTGGGGAGCCGAGCGCGTCTCGCGCGCCACGGTGGCCGAGGCCCTCAAGCATCCGACGTGGACGATGGGCAAGAAGATCACGGTCGACTCGGCGACACTCGTCAACAAGGCCCTCGAGGTCATCGAAGCGCACTTCTTATTCGACGTCAACTATGATCAGGTAGAGGTTGTGATTCATCCGCAATCGGTCATCCACGGTTTCGCCGAGTTCGTGGACGGCTCGGTACTGGCGCAGGTTGGATTCCCCACAATGGAGCTGCCAATCCTGTATGCGCTGACCTATCCCGACCGCGTACCGGATCAGGGCGTGCGGCGCTTCGACCCCGTCGCGGCGGGTACGCTCACGTTCGAGGCGCTGCAGTCGGAGCGGTTCCCGGCCTATGTCGTCGGACGCGAGGCGGCGCGACTGGGTGGCACGGCACCAGCGCGGTTCAACGCGGCCAACGAGGTGGCGGTGCAGCTCTTCCTCGAGGAGCGTATCACCTTCGGGCGGATCGCCGAGATCATCGAACACGTCGTGGGACGGGGGACGGGGGACGGGGGACGAGGAAGGTCGCTCGAGGAGGTTTTGGCGGCCGATACTGACGCCCGACGGATGGCGCACGAGGCCGCATGCTCCTGACGATTGTTTCGTTCGTCGTCGTGCTTGGTGTGCTGATCTCGGTGCACGAGTTCGGCCACTTTATCGTCGCTAAAGCGGTGGGGATCCAGGTACTGCGGTTCTCCCTCGGGTTCGGACGGCCGCTGATCTCCTGGCGCCGGGGAGAGACGGAGTACTGGATCGCGTGGATTCCGTTGGGCGGCTACGTGAAGATGGCCGGGCTGGAAGAAGAAGGCATGGTCGGCGAGTTGGAGGGCGGTAAGGCGGATGCCGCCATCGATCCTGAGCGCACCTTCGACAAGCAACCGCTGTGGGCGCGGATGGCGGTGATTCTGGCCGGCGTGACGATGAACCTGTTCCTGGCCTTTGTGATTTACACGGGCCTCATCGCGGTCGCAGGCGAGGCGCGTCCGGCTTTGACGCCCGTCGATTCGGTGGACGCAGCGCGCTTACCGCCCGGAGCGGAAGGACTCGCCACACTGCATCGTGGCGATCGCATCGTGCGCATCAACGGCGATTCGCTCAAGACCTGGGACGATCTCGACGAGAAGATCGTGAATGGTCCGGAAGAGCTGCGGTTCGAGGTTGCCGGACGCCCCCAGCCTATCGTGATCCGGGTTGCGCGCGACACCGCCGCCCGGCACCCGCTCGCCCGTGCCATCGTCCCGCTCTTCCCGGCGCGTATCGGCCCGTTGGTGATCGGTCTGCCGGCGCAGCGTGCAGGGCTCTACGGCGGCGACGTGGTCGTGAAGGTCGACGACGACACCATCGTATCGTGGACCGACATGGTGCGCCTCATCCAGGCGAGTCCCGAGAAGCCACTTACGCTCGCGGTACTCCGCGGCGACAGCCTCATCAAGATCCCCGTCACGCCGCAAGCCAAGGACTCGGCCGGCCGGCATTTCGGTGTGATTGGCGCGTACCCGAACCCTCCGGTGCAGCGGGTACGCGTGGGTGTCGGAACCACCGTGTGGCTGGGCGTACGGCAGACGGCGGCGCAGATCGTCGGCGTCGTGGTGAACGTCAAACGCCTCGTGACCGGCCAGGTATCGCCGCGCGAACTGGGGGGACCGATCGCGATCGCCCAGATGTCGGGACAGGCGGCCCGATTGGGCATCGACTGGTTCTTGCAGTTCCTCGCCTTCTTCTCCGTGAGCCTGGCGGTGTTGAATCTGCTTCCAATCCCCGTTCTGGATGGCGGCCACGCGATGTTCCTCATCGCCGAGGCGATCCTCCGTCGGCCGCTGTCGCCCCAGCTACGCATGCGACTCACGCAGGTCGGCATGCTGATCGTCCTGGCGATCATGGTGCTGGCGATCTCCAACGATGTCATCCGCAACGTCCGTTAACGACGCGCTCACCGGTTACGCGGCGGGACGTCTGACCGCGCAGCAGCTGGTGGGGGTGGTGGTGGCGGCGTATTACGGGGCTGGGGGTTCGGGGTTAGGGGCTGGGTTGAAACCACTAATCGAGATCATCGAGCGGGCGCATCCTGGCGTCGTGGAGTTATCGGGGAGCGCTGAGAAACCCGGGTTTGGCGTTCGCCTGGCCGAGCGACCATTTCCGAAACGATGTGAAGGAGAGCTGCGCGAGGCGGTTGAAATCCTAGTAGGGGCGCAGCATGCTGCGCCCCTACAAAAACCGTCCCCATCGGTCGGTCCGGCCCGTGTCGTTCCGGCCCGTGGCATCTTCTCCCGATTGTTTGGCGCCGTCCGCAGACTATTTACCGCATCAACCTGACCACCAACACCACCAGCAGTACCAATCCTATCGCGACACCCGCAATGACGAGCCAGGTCCTGCGGCCGGAGGGCGGGTCGGCCAGCGCCTCGCGCGGAGCCGTGCCCAGAGGCGCCGAGCCCAGGTTCACGGTCGGGCGGCGTTTCTGCTCGACCTCCTCGAGGTCGGTTCGCAGCTCGGCGGCGTCGGCGTAGCGGTCGTCGGGGTGCTTGGCCAGGCATTTCATCACGACCCGCTCGAACCGCTTCGACAGCTCCGGACGCTTGCGGCGCAGCGAGGGCGGCGGATCCTCGACGTGCATGCGCGCCAGCTCGAACCAGTCGTTCGAGCTGAACGGGACCTCGCCGGTCGCGGCCTTGTAAAGCGTGACGCCCAGCGCGTAGAAGTCGACGCGCTGATCGAGGGGCCGCCCCTGCGCCTGTTCCGGTGACAGATAGTGCGGCGTGCCGATCGTCATGTTCACGCCGGTCGACGCCACGTAGCCCGAAACGGCGCGGGCAATGCCAAAGTCCGTCAGAACGGCCGCGCCGTCCGAACGAATCAGCACGTTGTCGGGCTTCAGGTCGCGGTGAATGACGCCCTGCTGGTGTGCAAACTCGAGCGCCGCGGCGATATCGTACGCGAGCCGCAGGATGTCCTCCTCGGCCAGCGGCCCCTCCCGGGCGATACGGGCGCCGAGGCTGTCGGCGCAGAGATCCATGGCGAAGTAGACGTGCTCGCCGGTCTTCGCGACCGAGCGGATGCGGATGATGTTGGGGTGCTCCAGCTTTGCGGCGGTCTCGCTCTCGTTGCGGAAGCGGCTCTCGAACTGGGAATCGCCGGCATAGCGGGGTTTCAGGACCTTGATGGCGACGGGGGTGCCGTCCTGCCCCCGTCCGACGAACGCCCAGGCGAACCCCCCCTGGCCAAGCAGCCGCTCCAGGGTGTAGGGGCCAAGGGTCTGGCCGACGAGGTCGGTCGGGGCGTTGATCGCAGTCACTTTACAAAGGGGTGTGAGCCGGTTAACCTACGGCGCTTCCAACGATTAGGGAACTGGGACGATGTACGACAAGACGACGCCGGTCAGGAAACACGGGCTGCACGAACGGGACACCGGCTCCAGCCGGGTTCAAGTCGCGCTGCTCACCGAGCGCATCAACAGCCTCACCGAGCACTTCCGGGTCCACGCCAAGGACTACCACGGGCAACGCGGCCTGCTGCGTATGGTGCAGCGCCGCCGGAGCCTGCTGGAGTACTTGAAGCGCACCGATCTCGCGAAGTACCGGCAGCTCATCGACGAACTCGGTCTCCGACATTAGGTCGCAAGGCGTCGTGCTGGGCCGCCCCGGGAAGAGCACTCGGGGCGGAGCGCTCAGCACATTTCACATGCTCTAGACAGGCAACGCAGTGAAGCGAGTAGAAACGACATTCGCCGGCCGCACCCTGAAAATCGAATCGGGACGGCTCGCCAAGCAGGCCGCAGGCTCGTGTCTCGTGCAGTTTGGTGAAACGGTTGTGCTGGCCGCCGTCACCGTCTCCGAGAACCTCTCGAACCTCCCGTATTTTCCACTGACCGTCGAATACCGCGAAAAGGCCTACGCCGCCGGCAAGATTCCCGGCGGCTTTTTGAAGCGCGAAGGCCGGCCCTCCGACGACGAAGTCACGTCGGCGCGCGTCATCGACCGCGGCGTGCGGCCGCTCTTTCCCGAAGGCTTCAAGAACGAAGTGCAGGTCTTCGTCTACGTGCTTTCGGCGGACCAGGAGAACGACGCCGACGTGCTGGGCGTCGTGGCCGCCTCGACGGCGCTCTCGCTCTCGAAGGTGCCATGGAACGGACCGATCGCCGCCGTGCGCATCGGCCGGGTCGAAGGCGCCTGGATCCTCAATCCGACCTTCCAGCAACTCGAGTTTTCCGACGTGGACCTGACGGTGTCGGGGTCGCATGAGTCGATCGTCATGGTCGAGGGCGGCGCGCTCGAGCTGACGGAGGCGGAGATCATCAAAGGGCTCGAAGTTGCCCACAAGGGAATCAAGGAGCTGCTCGAGGTCGCCGATCAGGTGGTCGAGGCGGTGCAGCAGCCCAAGATGGAATGGACCAAGGCCGAACCCGCTGCGGAGCTCGTGGCTCGCGTGACGGAGTTGGCCGAGGACAAGATCGCCGAGGCGTTGACGCTCGCCGAGAAGGCCGAGCGCACGCACGCCCTCAGGGCCATCAAGTCCGGAATCGTCGAGCAGCTCGCCGAAGAGTTCCCTGACAAGGGGCGTGAGATTGGGGACGTCATCGAAGGGATCGAGTACAAAACGATGCGCGAGCGCGTGCTGACAGCGGGCGAGCGGGTCGATGGACGCGATCTCGACACCGTGCGTCCGATCACCTGCGAAGTGGGGTGGTTGCCGCGCGCGCACGGCTCGGCACTGTTCACCCGCGGGCAGACGCAGGCGCTCGCGACCGTGACGCTGGGCACGACGGACGACGAGCAGCGCATCGACTCGATCGACGTGGCGCAGGAGACGACGAAGTCGTTCATGCTGCACTACAACTTCCCGCCGTTCTCGACGGGCGAAGTGAAGCCGGTACGCGGCGTCTCGCGTCGAGAGATCGGCCACGGCGCCCTCGCCGAACGGGCGCTGCAGGCGGTGCTGCCGCCGTACGAGCAGTTCCCCTACACCCTCCGGATCGTCTCCGAAATTCTGGAGTCCAACGGCTCCTCGTCGATGGCCACGGTGTGCAGCGGCTCGCTCGCGCTCATGGATGCCGGCGTCCCGGTAAAATCGGCCTGTGCGGGCATCGCGATGGGCCTGATTACCGACGGCAAACGGACCGCGATCCTCACCGATATTCTGGGCACCGAGGATCATCTGGGCGACATGGATTTCAAGGTCGCTGGGACGAAGGACGGCGTGACGTCGATCCAGATGGACATCAAGGTCGAGAAGATCGACTGGAAGGTCATTAGCGAAGCGCTCGAAAAGGCGAAGACCGCGCGCCTGCACATCCTGGACATCATGCATCAGGCGATGCCAGAGCCGCGTTCGGAGTTGTCCAAGTACGCGCCCCGCATCCTCACGATTCAGATCCGGCCCGACAAGATCGGCGACCTCATCGGTCCCAAGGGTAAGACGATCCGCGGTATCCAGGAGCAGACGGGTGCCCAGATCAACGTGGAGGATACGGGGATGGTCACGATTTCGGGCGTGGGCGAGGCGGCTGAGCGGGCCCGAGATATGGTATCCGGGCTCATGCAGGAGCCGGAAGTCGGCAAGGTGTATGAGGGCGTCGTGAAGAGCACGACGGCGTTCGGCGCGTTCGTCGAGATCATCCCCGGAGTCGAAGGGCTGCTGCACATCTCCGAGCTGCAGCACGGTCGCACCGAGAAGACGGAAGACGTCGTCAAAAAGGGCGATCACTTGAAGGTGAAGCTGCTCGAAGTGGACGAACGGGGCCGGATGCGCCTGTCCCGGAAGGCTCTGCTCGAGAAAAACTGAAGTGGACTCGGTCAAGCTCGACCGGGAGATTTACCGCACGGCTGCCCCGAACGGGGTCACCGTGCTGAGCGAGCGCGAGCCCAACGTTCGCTCCGTCGCGCTCGGAGTCTGGATCCGGACCGCCAGCGCGCACGAGCTGCGCCCCAAGATGGGCGTGTCGCACCTGCTCGAGCACATGGTGTTCAAGGGCACGGAACGGCGCACGGCGCAGGAGATCGCGCTGTCGCTGGAAGCGCGCGGCGGCTCGCTGGACGCCTACACCTCGCGCGACTCCACCGCCTACCACGCGCGGGTGCTCGATGCCGATCTGCCCCGCGCGCTCGACGTCATCACCGACCTGGTACGCCGGCCAGTGCTGCGCGACAGCGATCTCTCGCTCGAGCGCCAGGTGGTGCTCGAGGAAATCAGCACCGTCGCAGACACCCCCGATGATGAAGTCTTCGATCGCACCTACGAAATCATGTGGCCGGATCATCCCTATGGTTTCCAGATTCTGGGGACCAAGGAGACGGTCAGCGCGATCTCGGCCGACGATCTAAAGCAGCTGCATGCTCGTGCGTATTTCCCCGGCAATTGCGTCATCGCCGCGGCCGGCAACATCACGCATGAGGCGTTGCTCAAGGAAGTAGAAGCGCAGGGGTGGTTCGACGGCGCTGCGGCGCAGACGCCGCCTCCCGTGCCACCCGTGCCTCCGGCGGTTCGTGGCATCACGCGATCGTTTGAGAAGGACACCGCGCAGACGCACATCGTGTTTGCGACCGACACCATTCCCTATTCGGACCGGCGCAAGTACGCACTGCTGGTGCTCTCGAACATCTTTGGCGGCGGAATGTCGAGCCGCCTGTTTCAGCGGATTCGCGAAGAGCTGGGTCTCGCGTACTCGATCTACAGCTTCACGTCCTTCTACCGCGCGGTCGGGATGGCGGGCGTGTATATCGGGACGCAGCCGGCCAAGGCGGAGAAAGCGGTGGCCGCGATCAGCGCCGAGTTCGCGCGCATGGCGAGCGAAGGGTTGCGGGGGCAAGCGCTGGACGACGCGAAGCAGCAGACGTTGGGGCAGCTGATGTTGTCGCTGGAGAGCCCCACTGCCAGGATGTATCGTTTGGCGAGCACGGCGGTGTACGGCGAGTCGTATCGCAGTCTCGACGAGGTGCTGAAGACGGTGGAGGCGTTGACGGCGGACGAGGTGGCGGCGTTGGCGGCGGAGTTCTTTGCGCCGGAGCGTCAGACTGTGATCTCGTTGGGTCCCAATGGAGGCAAACCGTGATCGTCGGCGTCCCGAAAGAGATCAAGACGGCGGAGCATCGCGTCGCGCTCGTGCCGGCGGGCGCCGAGTCACTCGTGAGTGACGGGCATACGGTCGTGGTGGAGCAGGGCGCCGGCCTCGGCTCGGGTTTCAGCGATGACGCGTACCGCGCGGTCGGGGCGGAGATCGCGCCGTCCGCGGATGCGGTGTGGTCGCGGGCGGAGCTGATCCTCAAAGTGAAGGAGCCGATCGAGCCCGAGTGGGCGCGTATTCGCAAAGGGCAGGTGGTCTTCACCTACTTTCACTTTGCCGCGTCTGAACCGCTGACCAAAGCGATCATCAAATCGGGTTGCGTCGCGATTGCGTATGAGACGGTCGAGCTCCCGAACAAGGAATTGCCGCTGCTCACACCGATGAGTGAAGTGGCGGGGCGGATGGCCGTGCAGGAGGGGGCAAAGTATCTCGAGAAGGTGTTCGGCGGGTTCGGGATTTTGCTCGGTGGTGTTCCAGGCGTGCTGCCCGCAGAAGTCTTGATTCTCGGCGGGGGCGTCGTCGGGACGAACGCCGCCAAGATGGCCGCCGGGCTCGGCGCCCACGTGACGTTGCTCGATATCTCGCTCGACCGACTGCGCTATCTCTCCGATGTCCTGGCTCCGAACGTCGATCTCCTCTACTCCAATCGCCACAACATGCTCGAACAGCTCGCGAAGGCCGATGTCGTGATTGGCGCGGTTTTGTTGACCGGTGCCAAGGCCCCGAAGCTCGTCAAGCGTGGCGATTTGAAGACGATGAAACAGGGATCAGTGATCGTGGATGTCGCCGTGGATCAGGGCGGGTGTATCGAGACGACGAAGCCGACGACGCACGACCAGCCGACGTACGTTGTCGACGGGGTCATTCACTATGCCGTCGCCAATATGCCGGGGGGCGTGCCGCGCACGTCGACGCTGGCGTTGACGAACGCGACGTTTCCCTACGCCAAGCGATTGGCGCGTGACGGCTGGAAGAACGCGTGCAAGAAGGATCCGAGCCTCGCGCTGGGATTGAATGTTGTCGAGGGGAAGGTCGTCTATCCGGGCGTGGCGGAGGCGTTCGGGCTGCCGCTACTGGATGCCAAGACCTTGTTTTGACGGGCGTGACGGGCAGTGCTGCGCGTCTAAGTTGTGACCTCGCCGTGCCCCAATCGGGTATCCTGCGTAAGATGACCCTTCGCTCACTCATATACCCCCTCGTGATTGCCTCGGCCGCCATCGGCTGCAGCGGGACTCCCACGCAGCCGTTCGATGCGAGCCGAGCTGGCGTCAATGCCTCAGTTCGCTTCGTGGACCTCGAGGGCGGATGCTGGACGATCGCGGTGCACGACACCCATTACGAGCCGCTGAATCTCCCGGCCGCGTTTAAGCGCGATGGTCTGCCGGTGCGCGTGGCCTTCCGGCAACGAGATGACTACGGCAGCGTCTGCCAGGTGGGTCAAATCGTCGAGATCCTGTCAATCCAGCCCCGTTGAACGCGCTGCCCCTGTCCATCCGATCAGTCACGCTGATACTCCTCCTGCTCGCGGTGTCGCGTGCGAACGCGGCGACTCAGCAAGCAGCACTACCCGAGATTGCCTCTCACTCCGACACGTCCTGGCACGATCTTAGTTTTCGCATTCAGCAATTGGGAAACCTGCCGAATGGTGCGCAACTTTTGCGAATCGCCGGCACCTATCGCGGAGCACCGGTGGCGCTCGGCGTGCTTCTTGGTCCCTCGTGGAAGAAAGGGCGCCTTAGCGCGGATGTGCCGCTCGTGATCTACTCGGGTACCATCGAGCTCCGGTCACTCGGTGAGCAGAGCGATCGCCTCCTTGCTGCTCTCGACGAGTTATATGGTACGAAGCAGCGTGCGTACAAAATGAGCTCGCGGACGGAGTTTGCCGCGATGTCGCTCGGAGGTGATCCAGCTCATCTCAGGGCCGCTCCGGTTAAGCTCAAGCTCTTCTTTGAGTCCGATGACGAGAGTCGGTACGCCGAGCTTTACTTGAACATTGATATGGGTACGGGCACGGTTGAGTTGGCCGAAAAGGACCCCGATTATCGTATTGCGATTGTCCGAGCGCTCAGTGCTCGATAACCGTGGCCACGCGGCCTAACACGCGCCTGAAGCTGGCGGCGCACGTAGATTGTGGAATGAATCTTTCTTCAGCGCGCGGCAGCTTAAGCGCGGTCCGTTAGGCAGCAACGCACGTGGCGGTTCTCAAGATTGAGCTCTCAGCCCGGGGCGCGCGGAACCTCTGGCGCGGTTTGGTTGCGTTCCTCGTCCTCTCGACCATCGCGATCATCGTCCTGGGAGAACTCGCCCTGCGCCGCTGGGCGCCCTGGGCGAGCAACGAGGGCATGAGCGTGCTCGCGGCCTGGGTGTGGATGTACCATTTCTTGCCGGTCTTTCGAAGGCAGCGGTCTGTGCTCGGGGGAATCGGGCGCGCCTTCCTCTATACGACAGGTGTCGCGGTGGTAATTGTAGGTGCGCTCTTCCTGGCGCACGGGTAGCGTTGCTGCCTAACTACCTACTGACGTGCTCGACACTTCATTCCGATTCGCCCGCCAGCGCGGGCGGCAGCTTAACCGCGGTGCGTTAGGCGCACACGGCTAATCCGTCCCGTGCTTTCGTTTCGTTGCAGGAGCTGCGGTGCCGAGCATTCAGGCGTTCCCCTTGTATGGGGGCCGAACACGCCCGAGCGTGTGCGCCTGGTGCCCCGTAATGAGTGGGCCAGCCGTGTCTCCATTTCACAAGATGACTGTGTGATCGACCGCGAGACCTATCTCGTGCGGGGATGTCTCGATCTGCCGATTCGCGGCGCGAACGAGTCCTTTCGGTGGCTCGTCTGGACCGTCGTTACCAGACAGGGCCATCGTTTTACGATGAGCCCCTGGCGCCGACTACTGCGCCTCCGGCACCCGCCCTACGCAGCTGTGCTCGACACCGCACTCCCCTATGACCCGTCCAGTGCCGGCCTGGCGGTGGAAATCCGCTCCGCCGGTCCCGGCTACCGACCCAACGTCGCGGTCTCCGACTCAACGCACCCGTTGGCAATCGAACAGCGCAACGGAATCGAATTGGAGCGAGCCTACGAGCTTGCTGGCCTGATGCTTCATGCCTATCAGAGCCGTGGCGCCTAACAAGCGTTTGAAACTGCCGCCGCGCGTAGATTGTGGAGTGAATCTTTCTTCCGCGCGCCGCAGCTTAAGCGCGATCCGTTAGGCGGCGCTTTGCAGGGAGTTTAGACTTGGGCTTACCACTTGGATTATGCAACCTCACACCCCTCCTGCTCGTGTTCAGCATCGGAGCTGCACGCCTCCATGCTCAAAACACCGTGCAAGTCGCGATCATTGGTACGGTCCGAGACACCGGCGGCGCGCCGCTGGCTGCGGCTGTCGTGGACATTCCGGCTCTTCATATGCGTGTGCACGCGGATTCGACAGGGCGCTTTCGAATGAGTCTGCGCGCGAAGCCCGGCTGCTATGAGCTGGTAGCACGCCAAATCGGGTTCGGACCCACGGTTCAGGCGGTACGATTGCATCGTGGGCTCAAGGCGATCGACGCTGGTCAATTGCCCCTACGACCAGCCCCGGTAATCGAAAGCGATGCGTTCGTGGTGGGGGAGTGTCAGCCAAACGCTCGCAGCCGCTATGCGACTGGCGGCTTGGCGCCGACGCGGCGCGACTCGCTGCAATAAGGTGCCGCCTAACAAGCGCTTGAAGCTGACGGCGCGCGTAGACTTCCCGATGTGACGTGACGGAGCCATATCGAGGTACTAGGTACGGACCCCTTATGAAGCCGACCTCTTTGTTGATCATCGTGCCAGCTGCACTGCTCCTCCTGGCGTGCGGACACGACGGGGTCGGACCAGGGGACGAAGGGCTCCAACTTGACGCGAGCATCGGGCGCTCGACGATTGCATTCGGCGACACGACGTCGATCGTTTTCCGGCTCCGGAACCTCAGCAACGACACGATCACTCTCTCTTTTCCGGATAGCTGCCAAGTCCTTCCATACATAACTACTCCCCGGGCGGACGAGGTCGTCTATCCGAACGGCGGCGCTTGGGGGTGCTTCACGGTCGTGACGAGCCTAGTTTTGGCCCCGGGAGCCGAGCGCGTAACGGCAGTTCTTGTGCGCGGTGCTGCCCAGGCGAGCTACCCAGCCATCGCGTTGCTGCCAGGCGAATACCGCGCGTACGCTCGTCTTGATCACCCACGGTTCCCAATCCGCTCAAAGACCATAGCGTTTCACATTGACTGAGCGTTAGCCGGTGCTGCCTCACAAGCGCTTGAAGCTGGCGGCGCGCGCACGATATTGAATGACACCCTTTTCTTCAGCGCACCGCAGCCTAAGCGCGATCCGTTAGGCCGCTCACGGTCGTGGTCAAGGAATGAGACATTGACGAATCATTCGGCGCTCGAGAGACCCAGTGCGCGCATGACCCGGTCCGCACTCGGTGGCATCTCCCCATTCTTCATCGTGGCCGAGCTTGATACCGCGCTCGCGTTCTATCGCGACAAGCTCGGCTTTGACGTGACGTTTCGAGGGCCGGCCGACGATCCATTCTTCGGGATCGTCGAGCGCGACCAGGCCATGATCATGTTCAAGGTGGTCGGAGTACCGCCGCTGCCCAACTGCGAGCGTGAACCCGGGGCTCGATGGGATGCCTACGTGTACGCGCCTGATCCGGATGCGCTGGCCGCGGAATTCGCATCGCGCGGTGTTGCTTTCTCGGCTCCGCTGAAGGACGACGATGACGGCCTGAGAGGCTTCGAGCTCAAGGACGTCGATGGGTATGTGTTGTTTTTTGGCCGCACGCGCGCGTCATGATCGCTCGGCGCGTTGACGTTCGCCGTGAGCGGCCTAACATGCGCTTGAAGCTGGCGGCGCGCGTAGATTATGGAATGAATCCTTCTTCAGCGACGCGCCGCAGCTCAAGCGCCAGCCGTTAGGCCGCGCGATGGAGGCCCTTCGCACACAAGAGGTATGCTCCGCCGTAACATGACTTTTGACTCTATCCCTCCTGAAGTCCAGGAAGAGCTGGCTGCGGTGCGAAAGGCAGTCGACGGCCTCCGCGCTGCGGCTGTCAATCACAGGCCGCCTGAGGTCCTCGAGCCATCCAATGCGGCCGTGCTTGCGGTGGGCGAGGCCTATGATGAGGCGATGAAGGACCTGGCGCCATTGGGGTTCAGCAGTTTCGGCGATGCCGGCGAACGACGAAAGGATGGCAGCATCGCTGTCAGCCGCTGGTTCGGTCACTCGGACGGGGCGATCTGCGGATGGCTGGGGTTCATCAGCACGAAGACCGGTCCGCGCCTTCTCGTGTTCCTCGTGACCGAAGGGTCCGGCCCCGCATATTGCACCAGCCTTCGCGGCGGGTCGGGATTGTCATTAGCTCGCCCACCCCACG
>Ga0137418_10003677_pt1 | contig 14105 bp, 7 predicted proteins | sample CZODoug3_1_2_16f_FD_122242 | JGI IMG/M metagenome (GOLD analysis project Ga0137418, IMG submission 122242) | Vadose zone soil fungal communities from Angelo Coast Range Reserve, California, USA - CZODoug3_1_2_16fungal (Hybrid Assembly) | ecosystem: Environmental > Terrestrial > Soil > Vadose...
CAGAGCGGTTGGGTAAACGTTTACAAGATTCTCGAAAATCGGCAGCGCACGGTCATACCGGCTTTCGGCGAGAAGTTCTCCGGCTTCCCCCGTTTTCCGCACCAATTCCCGTTGCTTTTCACTCACTTCTTCCGGCAGCGCGGCGATTCTCAGTAATGCCATCCCCATGGCAAATTGGATCTCGTCGGACAGCGCACCCGAACCGATCACCGGAATCAGCACATCAATCGCCCGGTCGAAGTCTCCACCACGATTCAGCAGGAGCGCGAGATGGTAGCGGGAGAGTCTCACCGCCGCCGCGTTCCCGCTTAACCCCAAAGCGCGGCCCCGCTCCAGATGAACCAGCGCATTCTTATAGTCTTTGGTTTCAAACTCGCTGAGTCCCAGCAAAGTCCAGGTATCGGCCTGCTTCGCTGCCAGCGCGACCGATTGTTCGAGCGAAACAATGGCCTCCGCATACCGACCGTTCATATATTGGATCGTGCCGAGTTGCCGCCACCCCTCGGGCCAAGTGGATCGCAATTTCACCGCATTCTGGTACCACAGGGCGGCTTCCTCCGCCCGACCCGCTCGCTGAGCCTCGTCTGCGCGCCGCGCTGCCTCGTCGAACCCCACCGCGGAGGGCGCTCGCCCTCCCAGGTCGCTGTTGCTGCTGGATGTGGTCTTTGTCGCCACGCCTCGATCCAGCTTGTACCGTCTGGCCTGAGAGTAATCCGGATCGCCAGCCCCGCTCGCCAGCTCTTGCGCTCGCCGCAAGGCCGCTTGTTCCCCGTCCCGCTGACCCAAGCCCCGCAGCGCCTCCGCCAACGCGATCCAGGCCAGCGGGCTCCGCGGTGTGATCCGGGTTTCCTCCCGCAACGGATCCTCTGCGTCCTGGTACCGCGCAGCCGCTATCAGGGCCAGCCCGTACCGGTAGTTGAGATACGGTGTGCCGGGGTAGTCGCGCAGCATCTGCTCGAAAGCCCGCAACGCACCGTCCCGATCGCGGTTCGCCAACAAGACCGCCGTTTCGCCCGCCGCATGGATGAGGGCATCCTTCGAGGGATCGATCTGCGCCGGCAAAATGGGTGCCCGCAGCAACGCCAGTGCAAGTGCGGTCTTGACTTGCTCGGTGAACTGGCTCGGCCCGAACCCACCCACGAGGAGTGCGGTCGCGCCCTCATACTCGCCGTGGAGATTCAGCAGCAGCCCGAGGTGATAAAGCGCCACCTTCTCAGCATCGGGACTGTCCGCGAATCCCAGCTCCTTGGCGCTCTCGAGGTCGGCGTATGCGTCGGCGTAATCCCCTGTTTCGAATTCGCAGAGTCCAAGAAAAGCCCTCGCCGCGCCCACCTTCGGATCCAGTTGCACGACACGCCGCAGCGCCGGAATCGCTTCCTCAAAGTGGTCGCCGTCGTATAGCAGCGTCCCTAGGTACCACCAGCCCTCTTCCCATTCTGGGCGCAGGGCCACGGCACCACGATAATTACGTATCGCCTCGTCTGAGCGGCCGCCTTCCCTTGCAGACTCTGCATCGGCGGCGAGGGCTTCAAAGCCCGTCGTGCGATGGGCTGGACTGGAAGAGGATTGGCCGAACGCTACCGGCGTGAGACTGAGGAGCCCGGTCAGCACGGCACAAAACGCCGCAAGCCGCACAAAACATGAGCTGCCAACTCTATGCATTGGCACCACAACGCTCTTGCCTCCTGTACTGGGCAAAATGGTAGCACGCACAGGTGGGAACACCGCTTCCCGAGCGGACGCGGACGCTGTGGTAGAAAGTAACCTGATGTTGATGCGACCAGCAGCTCCGCAGATCTCCCCATTCTCACGGCGCAGGTTTGTTCGCGGACTGGCCGGAAGCGCTGGCCTTCTCGCGCTCGCCCGGGGCGCCCTGGCTCAAACTGTTCCTCAGCTTCCTGTTTTCGAGGAGATTCCTCCTTCGCTCAGCGGGATTCAGTGGATCCACAATGGCGCTCGCTCTCCCCAAAAGTATCTGCCCGAAGCCACCGGTCCGGGCTGCGCCTTCCTCGACTACGACCAGGACGGCTGGCTTGATATCTACCTGGTCAATAGCGGCAAGTGCGACTTCTACACACCGGAACAGCCTTTGCGGAATTGCCTCTACCGAAACAATCGCGATGGGACCTTCACCGATGTCACCGAAAAAGCTGGCGTCGGTGCGGGAGGCTTCGGGATGGGAGCCGCGGTGGGCGACTACGACAACGACGGGTTTCCCGATCTTTACGTAACGCAATACGGCCGCAGTATCCTCTACCACAATAACGGCGACGGAACTTTCACCGACGTGACCCGGAAAGCCGGTGTCGGGGTCGAGGGATGGGCTTCCAACGCCGTGTGGTTCGACTATGACAACGACGGCCGGCTTGATTTATTCGTCGGTCAGTTCGCCGCCTTCGACAAAGCTAACGGCTGTGGTATGAGTTCGGACGGCAAGCGTCACTACTGCATCCCTCGCACCTTTCCCTCGACGCCCAGCTGGCTTTTCCACAACAACGGGGATGGCAGCTTCCGCGATGTCAGCACGGAGTCTGGGATTGCCGCAGCGCTTGGAAAAGCTTGGGGGGTCGTGGCTACCGACGTCAACAACGACGGCCGTATGGACCTGTTCGTCGCCAACGACACAGTCGGCAATTTCCTCTTTCTCAATCGTGGCGGCGGCAAGTTCGAGGAGGTCGGCCTTCGCGCCGACATCGCTTACAGCGCCGATGGTCGCCCCCGCTCGGGCATGGGTGTCGATTCCGCCGACTTCGACCAGGACGGATGGATGGATCTGTTCGTTTCCAACATCGACGAGGAAATCTTCTCCCTCTACCGCAACAACCACGACGGCGTCTTTGACGACCAGGCCATGCGGCTCGGCGTCGGCATGGCAACCCGCTGGATGAGCGGTTGGGGAGTAAAGTTCATCGACTACGACAATGACGGAAATCTCGATCTATTCCTGGTCAACGGATTCCCCGACGACCTGGTTGAAGATTTCTCCAGTCGTGTGAAATACCACGAACCTCTTCTGCTCTTTCAAAATACCGGCGGCAGGTACAAGAACGTTAGCGAACAAAGCGGACCTGTTTTTGGCAAATCCTTCTCCGCTCGCGGCATGGCCGTGGGCGACTTCAATAACGACGGCGGCGTCGATGTGCTGGTAGCTGTCAACGACGGTGCCCCTATCCTTCTTCGCAATAATGTCGGCAAACAGAACCATTGGCTCGGGGTACAACTCGTCGGCACCAAGGCCAATCGGGACGCTGTCGGCGCACGTCTCACTTACCAGGCCGGCGACCTCACCCGCAGCCGCATGAAAATCGGCGGCGGCAGTTTCCTCTCCTCGCACGATCCGCGCATCTTGCTGGGCTTGGGCAGCCACCCGAAAGTTGATTCTCTTGAAGTGCGCTGGCCACAACCGGGCGCAGCCGTGGAACACTTCACCAATCTTCCCGCAGACCGCTACGTCACCATCGTCGAAGGCACGGGCCAATGGAAATGAAAATGAATCCTCCCACTGACCGCGAACACAACCGGACACGTCGGTTCCGCGGCGGGAAATGGCTCGTCTTGCTTCTGTGCTCCCATCTGCTCGCGCCAGCGCCCACCCAAGCCTGGCAAACGGCTCCACCAGCGACCCCAGGCCAGACCACCAGCAGCGGTCAGGGCATGTCTCCCACCGCCATCCTGGCCGGCCGCGCCAAAATCGCCTATCCTCCCGACGTATCTGGCGCTGTCGAGGTGGAAGTCGCCTTCCGGAATCTCCCCAAACCCGCCGATTGGGACCGTAATCTGCGCGCTGTCTGCGAAGCTCGCAAGCAAACTCTGGCGCTCGCCGTCGGCCACCTGCAACAACTCCTCGACCCGGACGATCCCGACAGCTTCGCCGTCACCCGTCCCGACGAAGTCGGACGGGTCCACTTCTCCCTGGCGCAGCTATTGGCCTATCAGGGCGAAATGGAACCCGCCATCCGGCACTGGACGGAAGCCTACAAATTCGCCAGCACCCATGCCCCCAAGATGCTGCCCGAGCTGGAAGAAGTTCTGGGCACGGCCTACCTGCACAAGTCCGAGGTGGAGAACGGCGTCTACCGTAAGCCCGGCGATCGCTGCATTTTCCCGCCCGCTCATGTATTCCGTTACAAGAACACCGCTGATTCCGAGAAAGCAGTCGACTACTTCACCCGCTTCCTCGCCAGGAATCCGGACACGCTGGAAGTGCGCTGGCTCCTCAATCTCGCCTACATGACGCTCGGCAAATATCCGTCCGGTGTCCCCGCCAAATACCGCATCTCCCCGTCGGTTTTCGCGTCGAGAGACAGCGTCCCCCGCTTCGTCGACATCGCCCCCGCCGCTGGCGTCAACTCGTTTTCCATGGCCGGTGGTGTCATCGTCGATGATTTCGACCACGACGGTCTCCTCGATATCGTCACTTCCAGCTACGACCAATGCGAGCCCCTGCACTTGTTCCACAACAACGGCGACGGCACCTTCACCGATCGCGCCGCCGAGGCCGGTCTATCCGACCAGCTCGGCGGGCTGAACCTCATCCAAACCGACTACAACAATGACGGCTGCCTCGACATCTTTGTCCTGCGCGGCGGGTGGCAGCAGGCCATGCGCAGTTCCCTGCTGCGCAATAACTGCGACGGCACCTTTACCGACGTGACCGAAGCCGCCGGCCTGGCCGCTCCCATCGCCTCTCAAACCGCGGTCTGGGCCGACATCGACAACGACGGCCTGCTCGATCTGTTCATCGGCAACGAGCAGGGACCGAGCCGCCTCTACCACAACCGGGGCGATGGCACCTTCGAAGATATCGCGCCTTCTGCCGGCGTCGATCGAGTCGCCTTCTCCAAAGGCGTCGTCTCCGCCGACTACGACAACGACGGCTTCGTCGATTTCTACGTCTCCAATCTCGGCGGCGACAATTTCCTATATCACAACAACCACGACCGCACATTCACCGAAGTGGGCAAGAAGGCCGGCGTGCAGGCTCCCTGGATGAGTTTCGCCACCTGGTTCTTCGATTACGATAATGACGGCCTCCCGGATCTTTACGTCAACAGCTACTACATGTCGACGGACGAGAATCTGCGCAGCCAGCTTGGCCTCCCTCACACCGCGGAAACACTCAAGCTCTACCACAATCAGGGGGACGGAACTTTCCGCGATGTGACCACCGAAGTTGGCCTCGGTCATGTGTACAACCCCATGGGTTCCAATTTCGGCGACTTCGATAACGACGGCTTTCTGGATTTTTATCTGGGCACCGGCACGCCGCCCTACGGCGATATCCTTCCCAATGTCCTGTACCACAATCAGCACGGAGAGAAGTTTGTCGACGTCACCGCCTCCTCGGGCACCGGCGAACTCCACAAGGGACACGGCGTAGCCTTCGCCGACCTCTCCAACAACGGCTATGACGATTTAATTGCCGAAACCGGAGGCGCCGTCCCCGGCGACCGCCACGCCATTCGTTTGTTCCAGAATCCGGGCAACGTGGGCGTCGGTCCAAAGAACGACTGGATCAGCCTGCGCCTCGTCGGCGAGAAAAGCAACCGCGCAGCCATCGGCGCTCGCATCCAGCTCACCGTTCGGGATGGAGACCAGGCCCAGCGCTTCATCTATCGCACCGTTGGCAGCGGAGGCTCGTTCGGCGCCTCCCCGCTACAACAGCACATCGGCCTGGGCAAGGATGCTCGCATTCTCAATATCGAACTATGGTGGCCCGCTACCGGCACCCGCCAGAACTTTGCCAACGTCGGCAAGAACCAATTCCTGGAGGTTCACGAATTCGCCAAGGAATTCACCAGACTCGAACGCCGCCCGTTCGTCCTGGGCGGAAAGCCGCCCGCTGTCGTTGCCAGAAAGACTCCGCGCGCCAGTGCCGAGCGCCACTGAGGCAGCCATGAAGGCATCGAACACGAGTCACCGACCCTGGACGCTGATTTTCCTCCTCTTCATCCTTCCTGCCGCTCACGCCCAGCAACGCTACGCTGCGAGCGGCGTCGTTCTCAGCGTCGATCCCGCCCATCACAGCATGCGCGTTTCCTGTGATGAGATTCGCGGCGTTATGGAAGGCATGATCATGACCTTCGCCGTCCCCGACGCGAAATCTCTCGCCTCGCTCAGCCGCGGCGCGATCGTTGACTTCACCCTGGTGGTAAGTCATGATGCCTCGCATGCCGAAAACATCCGCGTTCGCCGCTACGAAAGTGCTGACCGGGAGCCCTCCAAAGTCCGTCGTCTCGAGGCCCTCAACGAAGCCCTTCGCGGTCCGGTTCACACTCTCGCGGTCGGTCAAGCCGTTCCCGATTTCGCACTCACCGACCAGCAAAAGCGACCCGTTCACTTCCACGATTTCGCCGGCAAGGTAGTAGCCCTCAATTTCGTCTACACCCGTTGCCTGTTGCCCGAATACTGCATTCGTTCCTCTAACAACTTCGGCGCGCTCCAAAAGCAGTTTCACGACCGCTTGGGCAAGGATCTTGTTCTCCTTACGATCACCTTCGACCCTGTTCACGACCAGCCCGAAATCCTGCGCGAGTACTCCAAGGGCTGGAAAGCCGACCCCGAAAACTGGCGTTTCCTGACCGGAACATCTCCCGATGTCCAGCGCGTCTGCGACCTGTTCGGCGTTAACTTTGTCCCGGACGAGGGGCTCTTTGCTCATTCTCTGCACACGGCGATTATCGACCGGAATGGCAAGCTCGTGGCCAACCTCGAGGGCAACGAATTCACCGCGAAGCAGTTCGCCGACTTACTCGAGACAGCTCTAGATTCCGCGAAGTGAGTGGGGTTCGGCTGAGACTTTGTGCTCTGGAATTGGCCGCCGGAGCGCGAGGCATTCGCGGGCGAAGGATAGAACCTGTGGACCGTGTGGCGAGCTGCTGAATACCGACCTTGACAAATACACGCTCGGCCTCGAGGCCTTATCCGTTTCGTGTCCCGGAGACAACGGGTTCATCCGAAGTCGTGATATATTCACCGCGAGTAGGTGGGTCAGGAATGGACAGGATCGCCCGAGGAAGACACATGAGTGTACGTTCGACTGGCCGACCTCGATCGTTGTTCATCACCCTCGCCCTCTGGCATGCTGCCATCCCATTTTGTGCATGGGCCGGAGACAGTGGCGTCCACCAAGTTGACCTTCAGCCGTATCTCTGCCCCCTTGAGTTGCAACAGCCGAACAATGATCCCCCGGCTGGCGTGGATTTTGTCACAGACAACGAGGTGCTGGTCTATACGGTGTGCCGGGTAAATACCACGTTATCAACACGGACGGCTGCAGGGCCGGAGGCGTCCGACCCAAATCACCTGAAAGCCGTCCTCCTGGATGTGAGCACAGGAAGCGTGATGAAGAGTTTCGACTGGCCTACCCGTGGTAGGGGGGCCATGGTACGGGTTACGCACCGGGGCGAGTTGCTGGTACAGACCGACAACCTGCTGAGGACGGTCACGCTGGAGGGCAAGCCGATTGCGGCAATTCGGTTGGTCAAGGTGGGACAGTCCGATATCACCTTTGTAAATTCGTCGCCCGCAGCGGATTCCTTGGCGGTAATTCAGAGCTCGGAAGGGCAGGGGAAAACGGTCAACGGGGTGGCGGTTCTGGACGCGCACGGTTTACAACCGAAAGCGCAGTGGCACGACAACGGAGAGAGTTGGAATATTGCAGTCTCCGGGGACAGCGCCGTGCGCACGCAGACGAACGGTACGCGGTTGCAGATGATGGATCTCGGCAAGGCGTCGGACACGAACACAAATTGGGAGACGGTGTGGGCGAGCACCGCCGGTTCGACGCGGCCACTGTATGTCGGCAGCGACCGTTTCGCGTTTACTACTGCAAATTCTGTCGTTCTGTTAGCTGCACCAGGCGGAGCGGATCGGAAGGACGTCGATTGCGTGAACGCCCAAGGAGTCAGGGCGTCGCGCGATGCAGGCTCGCTGGCGGCCGCGTGTGTCAGAAACACGATGCAATTCGCAAGCGTGCGACGACGGGGCTCCGCGATCGTGTCGGACACAACCGATATGGTGATCGAGGTCTATCGGGTGAAACCCCTGCGCAAGCTCGCATCGGTCGCTCTCGAAAAGCCTCCAGGGGCGGCGTTCGATTTCGCTTTGTCTCCGTCATCCGCGAAAGTGGCGGTCGTGGATCAGTTGCATCTTTCAGTTTACGCGGTCAGCTCCAAGGTCAACGAACCGCCGGCTGCGCCGGGTGTTCTAACCGCCGAAAAAAACGAAACGCCGGACCAGGCCAACGATGTACGGACAGGAAATGCTTCGACCGGGAATGCGTCGACGGACAGGGCTCCTACAGGAATTGCACCAAGAGACGGGCAAATCCCCAACGTGCAGAGCACGACTCGTCTCGTCCAGGTTGACACGGTGGTCACGGACAGCCACTCGCGTCCGGTGCCAGATCTGACGGCTTCAGATTTTACGGTCTTGGAAAACGGGAAGCCGCAAAAGATCGCATTCTTCTCCTACGAGTCGCCCGAGAAAAAGGTCGATTTAGTCCCTCCTCATCCCATCGCCGACGGGGCATTCTCCAACCGGCCGGAAACTGGTCAATCGAAACCGATTGTGATTCTGCTGCTGGATGGGCTGAATACGCCTTCGTCGCAGCAGCTATATGTCCGGCAACAGATGTTGAAGTCCCTGCGCAACCTGGAATCCTCCGGTGCCCGAATGGCGGTTTTGGCTCTGGGAAGCGATCTCAGGGTTTTGCAGGACTTCACCACCGACTTCAGCACTCTGCGGGCCGCCCTGCAGGACTACAAGCGAGGCAGGACCAGGAGTGACGTCGATGTGCCTGCGGTCGACCTGCCCGCTGCCAGCGGCGGCGGTATCGTCCCGGCGTCAGCGCCCTCCACCGGGGGACCAACGGGCGGATCTCTACCCGGAGTCCAGGACCTCCTGGATTTCTTCTCGAGAAGTGTTGCAAATGACGAACAGGACACGCGCGTACGCATCACCATCGCTGCGCTCCAGGCCATTGCACAATCCGTGGCGGGCTATCCGGGTAGAAAGTCTCTCCTCTGGATGTCGTCCAGTTTCCCATTCACTCTGTCATTCGACGATAGTCCCATATCCCACTTCGCCTTCTATAAAACATATGCCGATGACATTCGCAAGACGACTTCCCTCCTGACAGACGCAAACGTGGCTGTGTATCCGATTGATGCTCAGGGGTTGCTCTCGAGTGGAGGTCTGGCCAACCTCGAGACTCCATTGGGGCCTGCCCCCACTACGGATTTGTCTGCCGAAGCTTTTCGGAACTTTCGCAGTGATGAGACCGAGAACACTGTGGCGCAAGACACCGGCGGCAAGGTGTTTCGCAATAGCAACAACTTGGCGGACGCCGTTAAGACCGCCGTGGACGACTCCTCCGCCTATTACGTCCTGGGTTATTACCTCGACCAGACGATGCTCGATGGGAAGTTTCATGCCCTCAAGGTGAAGGTGAATCGAGGTGGCGTGAAGGTAAGGTCTCGCGCCGGGTTTTATGCGCTCGACGCACAAGCTTGGCGCAAGAGGCAGGACGAAGGAGCGAACGCCGCCCGCCTCGGCGGACTAGCGGCAACCGGTGTCCTTTTTGAAGCGCAGCCCATCCCGCCGACAACTCAAGGGCAGTCCGCTCGGATCGAGATTCTTGTGGACTCGAGTACGATTTCGTTCGGACGGAATCCCGAGGATAGCCACTCGATCGACCTCAATTTCGAGGTCGCCGCACTCAAGCCGGACGGCAAGCCGGAACACGTCGAGACGCGGACTGTGGCCGGAGATGTGCGCGATACAACGTACCGCCAATTCCTGCAAACCGGCATCCCCATGCGCGTGGAGATGCCCTTGAGCGCGGGCCGGCACCTGTTGCGTGTCACCGTGCGGGACAATCGGACGGGACATCTGGGCAGTCTGGATGTCCCGCTGAGCACGGATTGAGAACGTCCTCTTCTTCCCAAGAGGCGGGAGCAAGGAGAGGGATGCGACAATCAAGTCTGTTTTCCCGCGGAATCTTTCGCAAATACAAGCATAGTTGTGGGCTAATTATCTGTTCGCAGCAAGAGCGGGTTATCCGCTTGCGCCCCCATGACATACCAGGCAGTTGCTCCGATGTGGAAGTACGGGAAATAATTGAAACCGAATCCTGTATTGAGAATGCTGGTGGAGGCCGTCAGACCGCGGCCCACTGCCAGCGACTGGCCGTTGACCGTTTGCCCCGCACCCAGACTGTTCTGGGCGACCTGCGCGCTCTCAATCAGTGCTGTGGCAAGGTTGAAATCCCCGTGGAAACTGGGGATATCCTTGCTGGCCGGAAGATTGCGGGAGAACAGCGCGGCAATGAGATGGCCGGTGCCTTCCAGCCAAACTGCGTCCGCATCCACCGTAGCGTCGCCGAGGACGGTCCCGAGTTTGCTTAGGCTAGCATAGGTAACGCCGGAGACTCGAAGCCTGAGGCCGCCGGTCGAGCCCCAGCCATTGTTGAAGGCGAAGGTTGTATCCGTGGTCGCCAGATTTGTCTTCACCCAGTCCAGCGACACCGCGTAATTTGGGTCCTGGAACGCCAGATAGGACCACGTCTGAACATCCTCGGGACTGTTGTTGTAGAAGATGTTCGTGGGATCGGAAGTGCCCGTCCAAAAATGACCGGAAGGGGCGTCGAACATGGCCTGTACGAATGTCCTGGCATGTTGCGCGCCGTCCAGCCACGAACTGTTGCCACTGAGCTTCCCCAGCAAGGTAAAGAGCGCGTAGACGTCAATGTTATGTTCGGTGGATTTGTTCGACTGGCCGTTACCAAAATAGTAGCCACCCGGCGGGATATTCACGTTGTCGCGGGCCGTACTTTCGATATATGTGGCAGCCTTGACCGCGCCGTCCAGGTAGGCTTGCACTCTGGTACGGGCGTAGAGTTGCGCAAGGGCGATTCCGGGCCAGGCAACGTCCCCTACTGCGCTGCCCTGAAAGAACGAAAGGCCTGGGGTGACATAGACTCCGTTGCCATCTGAGACACCCGCAAAATAGGCTTGGCGAAAGCGGCCGTCGGCCGCTGGATCGTTCTGCTGAGCGTAAAGCAGGGCGTTGCCGATCACCTTAGCGCGGGCAATATCCCTCGCGTTCCCGCGAGCCAGATAGGCAAGTGCCAGTAGCGCGTTGTCATAAACGAATGCGGTGCTGTAGAACGTGCCGCCGGCAATCTGATCGCTATAGCTCTGGCAAAGACGAGCGGTCGGACCCTGAACGTAGGCGTCCATCATCTGGTCCAGAAAGGCGTAGGCATTTGCCAGGGAGGATCTGAGGGGGGCGTTACCCGGGTGGGAATCCGCTTTGGCGGCGCTTGCGCCGCCCGAGGCATGAGCCAAAGTAAGGCCCGGGACTGAAACGATGGCGGATGCTGCGGCGGTGCTGATGCCCATCTGCATCAGCCGCCGGCGCGACAGGTCCTTGTCTGGCATATGTCGTTCTCCTTATGCATGTTATGCATGCAAGTGAAATCTGACCTTTCAAGTGCCAAAACAGCGGCAATCATACACCCATCTTGACGATCTCGAATGAGTGAATTTGAGCATTGGCGGCCAAGATACCGCCGAACGCATCCCGCATCGCGACGGTCTGGGGGCAGCGGAATCCAGACGCGCACTCGCCTCGCTCCGGATAGAATATCCTTCCTGGTGAAGTTGTCAGTGAGGCGCAACGTGCGGGTTGGTGGGCTGAAACTCTTGGAGTTCGAAGGTGGCTTGGGCAGCCGACTGGCATGCGCGAAAAAGATACCAGCAACAACGACGAGAGAGCCCGCAACGGCATGGAGGCACTCCTCAATCGGCAGGCATGGAACGGGATTTTACCGGCAGCCAACGCGAGTTGTCACGGCTGCGGAGGAAGGGGTAGTGTCCTAATTAGGACACGACCGAGGAAGGAACGGCCGGGATGCAGATCAGGGATGCAGATCAGCAAACCGACCCGACTCCTACCAAGGTGTCGACCAATACCTTAGTCCAATGCACTCGCTTTTTTGTTATGGCCTAATGGCGACTGTCCTACCGTTTGAAGCTAACCTAGCAACGGACGGTTGGTCCGAATGGAGTTCTCGATGACTCAGATCGCCCACGTCACAGAATCCCGCATCACCGCAAGCGAAAAAGTAATCTACACCGCGAAAGCTCACACCGCAGGTTCCCCAGGAGGACCCTCCATGACAAAGTTGGCACTTGCAACAACGAGCCGTTGCCTATTTTTTGGGCTGCTGGTCTTTACTCCAAGCGCTGCTCCAAGCGCTTGGGCACAGACGCGCCCGCCGATTCTTGAGAAGATGGCTAAGACCTATGGTCTCGATTCGTGGGATCAAATTCAGGCGATCCGCTACACCTGGAACTTACAATTGGGCGCATTAAATATCTCCCGATCGTGGGAGTGGGAGCCCAAGACTGGCAAGGTCTCGTACGAGGGGAAAGATAAAGATGGCAAGCCGGTCAAGGCTACTTACCTACGTTCCGAGCTCGGCAGCCAACCCGACACGGTGAAGAACGAAATTGATCCGGCCTTCATCAACGATAACTACACGCTTCTGTTCCCCTTGAAGGCCTACTGGGACGGCAGCGCCACCGTGATCGATCAAGGCATGTATAACCTGCCGGTCGGCAACGGCTCGGCCGAGCTGGTCGCGGTAAAATACCCCGCGGAAAGCGGCGGTTACACGCCCGGCGACACCTGGGAACTCTACGTTGGCAAAGACAACCGCGCCGAGTATCTTGTCTATCACCGCGGCGGGACCAAGAAGCCGAGCATTCTCTTCGCAACCTGGGGAGGCCATAAAAAGGCTGGTCCTCTGCTGTTCTCAACTGATCACCGCGGCAACGCTGATGGCAAGCCGATACGGGTGTTCTTTTCGGACGTGTCGGTCAAGGTGACGGGCTCGGATACCTGGGTGAACGCGAAATAAACGAAAGCGCAACCAACAAAAGACCGGCTCATTCGGATATTTCCAATCAGGTATAGCATCCATTGGACGAGGTTCACATGACAACCGCCGCAACCTCCCTGCGAGGTGACGAAAACCGAGTAGCCCACCAACCGCAAGCAGCAAGCGGTCTGGCCATCGTGCGAGTGACGATCGGCGCGATGTTGGTGTGGGTCTTCTTCGAGAATCTGGGAAAAGGCCTCTACACCGCGGCGGGGTACTCGGGTCTGATCAATTACTACATCAAGGCGAGCCACTGCCCGGCTGCGTGGAAGGCGGTGATGGGCCTGGCGGCAAGCCACGCCGCCATCGCCGCTCCCATGCAGGGATTGACCGAGATCTCACTTGGTATCCTGCTGGTCATCGGTCTGCTGACCAGGCCCGCTGCCATCGTGGCTTTTCTGTTTCTCGGCAGCCTTTGGATTTCGGAATGGGGTACCTCGTGGATCTGGGAACTGCTGGTTCCGGTGCTCGCATCGCTCGGGCTCGCGATCGGAGGCGCCGGAAGGAAATGGGGCGTTGACGCGTGGCTGTCGGAGCGGTGGCCTGGTTCTGTTTTGTGGTGACGGGGTGGAAATTTCTGCGGTGGGTGAGGATGGGGGGCGGTGATTGGGCCAAGTTCGCGTGCGAGTGTCCGTCATCATCCCTACTCATAATGAAGCGGAGTCGATTGAGCGCGTCTTGGCGGATCTCCCGTCCGATCTCACCACGGAGGTCATCGTTGTCGACAGCAACTCGAATGATGGGACGCCCGAGATCGCCGCAAGAATGGGCGCCCGCGTTGTTCAGGAACCACGCCGCGGCTATGGGCGCGCGTGCCTCACGGGTCTGGCCACGGCAAATTCCCCGGACCTGGTTGTGTTCCTGGATGGCGACTACAGCGATCGGCCCTCCGAACTGCCAATTCTATTGGCACCAATCACTGAAGGGCGTGCGGACATCGTGCTCGGTTCCCGCCTGCACGGGCAACATTCTGTTGGGGCGCTGCCCTGGCATCAAGCGTTTGGTAATCGTCTCGCCGCCAGCCTGATCAGGCTTCTTTATGGACTGGAAATCAGTGACCTCGGCCCGTTTCGCGCAGGCCGTGCCGAGGTACTCCGGGCGCTCGTCCTCGAGCAGACCACCTATGGCTGGGCGGTGGAGATGATCCTCAAAGGCG
>Ga0137418_10003678_pt1 | contig 14102 bp, 13 predicted proteins | sample CZODoug3_1_2_16f_FD_122242 | JGI IMG/M metagenome (GOLD analysis project Ga0137418, IMG submission 122242) | Vadose zone soil fungal communities from Angelo Coast Range Reserve, California, USA - CZODoug3_1_2_16fungal (Hybrid Assembly) | ecosystem: Environmental > Terrestrial > Soil > Vadose...
TGGATTGCGGATCGCTAATTATTGAAGTCCGGCTATGAGCAAATAATAAGGCTGGTGCCCGGCCGGACATGGATGAACTGAAAGGAACTCCCCTCGGCCATGTTGCCATCGTGGTTCCTGGGCCATTGGCGTCTGGAAAATATCCGCCACCTGTGGATACGAGAAACGATACGAGCGTTCCGTCAAAGTCAAGTGCAGCCGGTCCGATCAGGTAAGCTTGATCTGATCAAGTCCGTCAGGAGTCGCGTAAAGCCCCTCGAGCCTGGCAGTCAGATACTTGTAGGCATCATCAACGGAATCCGTCTTATAAAATATCTCCAACTCTTTTGCGCTGATGGTGCCCCACCGGACGAAGGCGTCGAAGTTGATCACTTCATCCCAATATTCGTTACCAAAGAGCACAACGGGCATGACTTTGCGCGGCTTGTTGGTTTGAATTAATGTCAAGACTTCGAAGAACTCGTCCAGCGTGCCGTAGCCGCCAGGAAAGATCACGAGTGCTTTCGCAAAATAGACAAACCAGAACTTGCGCATGAAAAAGTAATGGAAGTTGAAGACCAGCTCAGGAGGAACATAGCTGTTCACCGCCTGCTCGTGCGGCAACTGAATATTCAGCCCGATGGTCTTGCCTCCGGCGAGCGAAGCACCGCGATTGGCCGCTTCCATCATCCCTCCAGAACCTCCGGAGCAGACGATGAAGTCACGATTGCCCGTCAGCGCTTTTGACCATTCGGTCAATCGTCGCGACAGTTCGACCGCATCCTGGTAGTAGCGCGCCAGCCTGACCGAGGTCTCCGCGGCCGTTCGAGCCTCGGCCAGTTCTGCCGATACGGCGCCCGCCTGCGCGATCTCTTCATTGACCTGCGCCAACCGCTGTGCCGCCTGTTCAGGTGATGGCGACCGGGCGGACCCGAAGAAAACAATCGTGTCACGTATACGCGCGCGGCGAAGCCGTTCCGCGGGTTCCAGGTACTCCGAGAGGATCCTGATGGCTCTCGCCGCAGGGCTTTTCAGGAACTCGGTGTTCAGAAACGATAACGGTGAAGTTTCGTCTTCTCTTTTCTTAGTCATGCTCTGATCTTAAGGTTGTCTGGTCCCATCTCTGGAATCAGGATTAGCGGCAATACGGTTCACTTAAGGATGTTCCTTACTGTAGCGGCGGTCTATGACCGCCGACAGTCCAGCACGGTGCAACATCGTCGGCGGTCATAGACCGCCGCTACAGTAAGGAACATCCTTAAGTGAACCGTATTGGGATTAGCGGACATCCTTACGTTCGATGGTTCGATTTAACCGGCCCACGCCACAGGATAAATCACTTGTTGAAATCCAATCCTATCCTGTTCAGCTGAGTTCCACGAAATGAGGAATGGCGTTGAGGATCATCCGCAGCGCAAGGGCAGCGAAGGCCAGCAGAACGAAGACAAAGTAGGCGGGCTGTTGCCGTGTTAACTGGAGCGTATAGAAATGGCCCTTCTCGATGGTGTTGATCTCATCGAGGGCCGCGACGAGGTGACTGGGGTTTCGAGCGTCAAAGAATTTGCCGCCCGTAGTAGGAATTTGCTGGGCGATCTCCTGGGAAGCTCCCCGCTGCAGAGCCACTCCGATAAAGTAGACGCGGGTGTTTTCCTGGCGCGCCTTCTCTAATTCCTTCAGGGGATCCCTGCCGTAATTGTTTTCTCCGTCACTGAAGAGAACGATGACCTGGCCCTTGGCGCGGCGTCCGCGTTCTCTGCTGAACACAAAGAAGTCCTGGGCGGTGGCAAGACCTTCGCCGATGGCGGTGTATCCCTCGTTCACGAGCGTCTGCGTGCTCACGCGCTTCAGATACAAAAGCAGGCTCTCATGATCGAACGTGGCGGGCGTTACCAGATAGGAATTATTCGAAAACACCACCAGGCCGATGGCGTCATCCGGACGGCGCTTGATGAATTCGGTTGTGCTCGCTTTGACCGCTTCCATTCTCGTGCCCTTTCCCAGCGATTCTTCCATGCTCTGCGAGAGGTCCAGCACGATCATGATCTGCAAACCACCGCGCTCAATGCGGTTCAGGACAAACGGGTAAACCGGTCCAAGCAGGGCGATGAGCAGGAAACCAACCGCGGCGGCCTCCAGGATGAGGGGCATTCGCAGAATGGGATTGGGCCGGCCGACCTCGTCGCGCAGGTGCGACACGAGAGAGTGTCCCCAATAATGTCGTCTCCAGTAGCGCACGATCACCGCGATCAGCAGCAGCGGAATCGCTGCGTAAATCCACTGGAGATGCTGGAACGTCATCGGGCTGCTACTCCTTGAAGCTCAAGATCTCCCGAATATCCTGCTCGACGGCTCTCGCGGCTTCGGGGTTGGCCGACACGCCGTCTCGCGTGTAGCGCAATCTCTCGCAGGCCTCCAGCACCCTGGATACTTTTTGCGTCAGGTCCGGTTTGGCGCCCAGTCGCTGCATCTCTTCCCGAATCTCCTCGGCCGTAAGGCCCATGATGGGAGTCTCCAGGTAATACCCAACGTACTCCTTCAAGTTCTGATAGGAATGGTCGTAAAAAATCAAGCAAACCTTCGGATCGCTGAACTCCGAAGGAACTCCGCTCACCCAGCGGGCGCGCACCGCTTCCATCGCTTTGTGGCGATCGGGACCTTTGCGAGCTTTCCTTCTTCTGACGAACAGCGCCAGTTCCCGGCCCGACCCGATGACCAGAACCCCAAGGCAAACCCAGGCCACGGCAGGGAACACCCAGCGGATACGATCCCATGAGTTCAAGGTAATGGCGTCGCGAATGTCGGCGGGCTGGGGCGGCAGCGTAGTGCGGATACCGATAACCGGCCCGGGAATCGTCAGGCTTTCTGCATTCGCCTGATCCGCACTGACCGCTTTATTGTCCTTGCGGAAATAGTACAGAGTGAACTGTGGAATCTGCATGCTTTCCCGGCCCGTGGCGAAATTGGCCAGCGTCAAATCCACAAACAATTTCCGGCGAGCGTTCTTCTGAACGACGAGGCGTTTGCCAACGTCCACCACCTGGAAAGGGTCCATGTTCACGGTCTCTTTCGTCAGGTTGTCGAGCACGAACTCGTAGTCCGGTGGATAGTCCACGATGATCAGGTAATGGAATTGATCGCCGACCCACAGGGCCGTGCGGTCCAGATGCGTCGTAAACGTGATGTTTGAAGGAGGCGGAACGACTTCCGGCGCCGGTTTTTGTGCCCAGGTGTCCTTGCTGGCCAGAATCAGCGGCAGGCAGAGCAGCGCTCGAAAGAAGTTCTTCATACTTGGCCGTTAACGTTCAGTTCCCGCTTGGGGGAATGAAGTACCCGATCTTGTCGTTTGCGGGGGACGCATACCACATCCGTCCCTGTGAATCGAGAAAGAACTCCCGCATCGAAATCTCCGAATGAGGAAACGGATATTCTGTGACCTCGCCGGTCCTGGGGTTCAGGCGGCCCAGAGTGTCCTGTTCGTGTGACATTTCATAATCTCCCGGCGGCAGATTCTGAACCCGAAACCGTCCCTGCTTGTCGGACAACACGTTGACCGTAGTTTTGGTTTTCACATTCCGAGCCCGGACAAAAGCTCCTTGAAAAGGAGCGCCCGTGGAGTTTCTGACCGTGCCGGAAATCGTTCCGTCGGCAGGCCCGTACGCGGACCAGGCGACCGAACATGCAACCAACAACACGATACCCAGACGTCGGGCCAATGAAATCATTCTCAAATCCTCCTTTAGATTGCAGGAAATATCACGGGATCTCACTTGCAGTTTGCCGGGAATAAGCGGGATTATACCCGCCACAGGAAGAAAGGCAAGGCAACACCGAGCCCGCGGCTAGGGAGAATTCAATGAATCGTCTTCGCATTCTCGGTTGTTTTGTGTTCGCAGTGACGCAGTTCGTCGTTCTGACCCACGCGCAGGAAAGCGCCTTTAACAAGGCAGAGTTCACGGCGCGGCGCGCGAAGCTGTTCGAACAGATCTCCGATGGCGTGGCGGTGGTCTTCGCGGCGGAGGAGCCGGGCGCGGCACCGGTAAAGTTCCGCCAGTCTCCCGATTTCTATTACCTCACCGGTGTTGAAGAGCCGAATGCGGTTGCGGTTTTCACGGGCGCCAACAAGAAGACGTTTATCTTCGCCAACAAGAAGACAAAGAGAGAGATCCAGTTCGAGGGGCCGGGGTTGCTCGACAGCGACAATGCGAAGGCCAGATACGGAGTTGACGACATCCTGCCGCTCGAGCAGATCAATGCCTATTTCGGGTCCGTTTTCGGCGATGCCAGGCACTTGTATCTGCCGGTCTCACTTGAAGACAACCTGCAGCAGTCACGCGGCGAGGTGCGGACGGCTGAGGGAAGAAGGATGGCACATCCGGTTTACCGCCAGGTGTCAAGTCTACGGATGGCGATCGATAACGTGAGACAGCTTGCGCCGCACGTCCCGGTTATCGACATCGGTCCGATTCTGGCGAAAATGCGGGTGGTAAAGTCGTCATATGAGATCGAGCGAATGCGCAAGGCGGCCGCGATCGGCGTGGAGTCCGTGAAGGAAGCTATCAAGGGTACGCATCCAGGCCAGTACGAATATGAGGTGGAAGCCAGAGCGCGCTACTTCACCACAAAGAACGGCGCGGGCATGGCGTTCACGCCGATCGTCGCTTCGGGGCCGAACACTACTGCGTTGCATTACGAGCAAAACAATCGGAAAACGGAAGCCGGCGATGTGATGCTGATCGACTTCGGCGCTGATTACGACTACTACGTCTCCGACATCACGCGTACCTGGCCCGTGAGCGGCAAGTTCACTCCCGAAGAGGAGAAGATGTATGCATGTGTGCTGGATGCGAGCGACACGGTAATCGCCATGATGAAGCCGGGCGTGACGCTGAAGAACATGCAGGATGTGGCTTACGGGATTTACAAGAAGCATGGTTTCGAGAAGGAGTTCGAAGAAGACGGCCGTTATATCGGACACTACGTGGGTTTGTCGGTTCACGACGTGAATCCCGGCGTTGACGTTCCCCTCCAGGCCGGCGCGACCTTCAACGTGGAGCCACTGCTGACGATCGAGTCGAAGAAGATCCACATGCGCCTCGAGGATTCCGTGCTCGTTACTGCGACGGGCGCGGAAAACCTAACCGCCGGCGCACCGAGAAAACTGAATGAGATCTACGCGCTGATAAAGGAAAAGGGGCTGAACTAAAGATTTTGAAATTGGACGAATCCTGCATCTCAAATCCGAAATCCGAAATCTCCGATTGGACCGTGCCAGTCCAATCGGAGATTTCGGATTTCGGATTTGAGATGCAGGATTCGTCCAATTTCAAAATCTCCCCAGGAGGGGCTTCATACTTTCTTACGCCTCTCAAATAGCGTCACCAATGGATCCATGAACGGTTCCTCCACGTTCAAGAACAAGCACTCCATTCCGAGCCGGTAAAACAGATCCCGCAATTCCGTTTTTCGCTTCTCCACCAAAGCTTCAAAGGCGTTCCTCTGATGCGAAGAAAGGCTGAGCAACATTTCCTCGTTGCCCTCCGCCGAGCGGAAGCGCAGCAGGCCTCTTCCTGCAGGAAGATTGCTTTCCAGTGGATCCATGAAGACGATGGGAATCACGTCGTGTTTTTGCGCCAGAACCTTCAGGTCGGGGAGTTCCGCCAGTTGGGTCACATTCGGATCTGTAATGAAATCCGAGAGAAGGAACACAATGGACATCCTGCGAAGCTGGCTGCGCAGGAAACGCAGTGCGACTTCCCAGTTGGTTCCCGTGTGGGCCGGCTTCAGGTTGTAAAGCTGCTCAATCGCCCGCCACGCATGCCCGCGGCCCTTGCGGGCGGGTTCGTAGGCTTCCACGTGATCGCTGAAGGCCAGGAATCCGAAGTTGCAACTATCGCTGACGGCAGAAAATCCGAGGGTGGCGCCCACTTGCATGACGCGCAGGCTCCTGGAATGTTTCGCCGTCGAGACACTCATCGAACGCGAAACATCCACCAACAGAAATACGGAAACCTCCCGTTCCTCGAAGTGACGCTTGAGGTAGATTTCCTGCATTCGCGCCGAAACGTTCCAGTCGATGCGCCGGAAATCCTCGCCAGGCTCGTATTTGCGATGGGACTCGAATTCGTAGCCCGAGCCCTTCCACGGACTGCGGTTCTGGCCGAAACGCAGGCTCCGCATACGCCGGGCCACCCGTATTTCCAGATATCGAAGCTCTTCGGCCAATTCCGGCGCCAGTGCCATAGTCCTTCTCAGGGAATCGCTGTGTGTCTCAACACCTCGGCCACGATCTCATCAGATCCCACGTTTTCGACTTCGGCCCGGATGGTGCGAACGATTCTGTGATGCAGCACATCGGTTGCGATGTACTTCACATCCGATGGCAGAACGTAATCGCGTCCGCGAAAGAAGGCAACCGCACGGCACATCGCCAGCAGATGATTGTAAGAGCGGGGGGATGCGCCGTGCATGACCATCTCCTTCACAATCGGCAGTGCGTCCGCGCGCGTGTTGCGGGTGTTCTGGCCGATCGCGACGATGTAACGGCGAATCTTGTCATCCACGTACACCTGCCCCACCAGTTGCCGAATCAAGAGGACCGCCCGCGGATCGGCAACCGACTCCAGCCGCGTCTTCTCCAGGCTGGCGGAGAGCATCTGGTATTCGCTTTCAGGCGACGGATAGTTCACGCGAACCATCATGCAAAAACGGTCGAGCTGCGCTTCGGGCAGGGAAAACACGCCTTCCTGCTCCACTGGATTCTGAGTGGCGAGAACCCAGAAGGGATCTTCCAGAGCGTAGGTGGTCTCGCCGATCGTGACCTGCCGCTCCTGCATGGCCTCCAGCAACGCGCTCTGGGTCTTCTGGGGAGCACGATTGATTTCATCCGCCAGAATAACGTTGGCGAAGATGGGACCCTTCTCGGTGCGGAACTCGCCGGTCTTGCTGTCGAAGATTCTTGTTCCCAGAATGTCGGCGGGAAGCATGTCCGGCGTGAACTGAATGCGCTGGAACCTGGCTTCAATGGTATTGGCAATAGCGGAAACGAGCAGCGTTTTCGCGAGTCCGGGCACGCCTTCCAACAAAATGTGGCCCGAGCCCACTTTCTCGTCCTGACCTTTTTTGAACGAGTAGGGGATGCGCCCGAACAACCCGATCAGGATGCGCCGGATCAGGTCGTCCTGGCCGACGATCACTTTCCGGATCTGTTCCTCGATCCGGGCAATGATCTCCCAGCCTTGCTCTTTTGTTGCCGGTTCTTGCGTCATAAAAAGGCGCCTGCCAGCAGGCATGCGAAGGCGGCCATCAGAAAATAAATATACAAGTCTTTGCGAACAGCGTTCGATTGAAAGCCGGACACAGGCCGCGCGGCAAACAGGATTTCCTCGATTGCCTGGTCCACTTGTTTGTCGCTCTCACCCCGGAAAAACCGTCCGCCGGTTCTTTCGGAAATTTGTCTCATGGTTCTCGCTTCTGCGTGGCTGACCAGCCGAGTCCCTCCGTCGCGCTGGAGATATTTCACGACCTGTCCGTTCAAGCCTCCCGCCATCTCCAGCGGGACGTACGAGCCATTCGCCGTACCCAGACCGATGGCGTAGACCTTGATCCCCGATCTAATCAGGTCGGCCAATGGCTTCTCGATCTCACCCGCCGTATCGTCGCCGTCGGAGAGCAGAACGAAGATGACGCGCCGCTTTTGTGCGGCTTCCGGGTCGACGTCTTGTTCCGCGGTGACCAGTCGCGTCGCGTTTGTCAGCACCGATCCGACGTTGGTGCCGGGCTCCGGCATATCCTGCTGGTTGAGATAATCGAAATAAAGCAGGATGCTTTGCGGATCAGTCGTCAAATAGGACAAGACCACGCTGGTCCAGTTGAACACGATCAGGCCGTAACGGTCCTGGGACTGTTTCAGATAAATGAATCTCTGGATGATTCTTTCGGCGCGGCCCAATCGGCTCGGGTCCATGTCGCGTCCATACATCGAGGGGGAAATATCCAATAAGAAAACCAAATCCGTGGGTGCAGGCACCGCGTGAAGTTCCCGGACAATCACCCTCGGGTAAGCGAGGCCCAACGCCATCAGGGCGAGCGCGGCCACAAACAGTAAACCGCGGAACCATTGCCTGCCCGACCACGAGATCCTCGAGATGGACTGGAGGTTCTCGATGTTTCCGAACCGGATCCGCATCCGTCGCTGATGCCGTAGGCCGATCCCCCAAAGCAGGATTACAAAGGGGATGACGAGCAACAGCCAGAAGTATTCTTGTCTTGCAAATTCCATCAAGGGGACTGCTCGGCCGGAAGGGTTGCCGGCCGCTGCTCTTCGACCCTGACGTTCTCCATCAGGATCTTGATCTTTCCCTGCTGATCCTGGTTCAAGAGATTCCGAACATAACTGACGTATTCAAAATTGTACTTCGCGTCCCAGTCGTTCGGGTTGAGCCGGAGGGAATCGCGCAGCGTGTCCTCGGCGGCGTGCAGGGATTCTTCCAGCAACCGCGTGTCCTTCCGGGTCGATTCGCGATAATTCTTGATAGCCTTGCGAAAAGCGATTTCGCCCTTTAATAGAAGGAATCTGCCATCGTTGCTGGAACTGCCGGCGACTTCGGCCTCGCGGTCCATGCGCTCCTGGGCATCGTCGTAGCGCCCGAGCGCATAGAGCAGGCGCGCCTGGTTGAATATGAGATTGCGCCGGTCTTTTGCGGGTATCACTCGCAGGGCGCCCACGGACCTCAAACGCTGCTCGATATTCTCGTATCGCTTCAGCGCCGCCTCCGGATCCCCCTGGCTATAATCTTCCGCAGCCTGATCCATGCCGCGCAACAGCGAGCCATAACTTAACCCGATGGCCGTCACGATCAGCAGCGCGATGGCCGCAAAGATCTTCCCGAATTGTTTGCCATATTGTTTCCGGCCCATTCGTTTTTCTGCCGGTAATTCAGGGAGTTTTTTAGCCGCAGATTACGCGAATTACGCAGATGGGCGCATCTAAAGAGCATTTTATGCGCCCATCTGCGTAATTCGCGTAATCTGCGGCTAAAAAACTCCCCGAATTACCGGGGCTTTCGTTTTGCGGCCAATATAGACTTGGAACTAACAGAAGCCAAGCCATTTATTGCGACAGAAGAATTCAGCGTGATATATTCCCCAGTTAAATCGATGCTACGCGCGAAACTTCTCAGTTTTAAGTTTTTAGTCCCTGCGGGGCTTGTTGTGGCCGCAGTCGTGTTGGCGATTACAGCGATCCCTGCCCGGCCTTCCAACATCACCTGGGAAAGGGACTACGAGAAAGCCATAGGCAGAGCCCGAGCCGAGAAGAAGTTGATTATTGCCGACATGTTCACGGACTGGTGCACGCTTTGTAAGAAGATGGACGCGGAGACTTTTGCAGAGCCTCGGCTTATTGAAAAGATGGCCAACAAGTATGTTTGGCTGAAGCTGAACACTGAAACTGAGGAAGACGGCATTCGATTGCAAAAAGATTTTGCAATTTTAACGTATCCCACGGTTTTGGTTCTGGACGGCCAGGGAGAGGAAGTCGATCGAGTTGGCCGTTTTCTGCCATCCCCACAATTCACGCAAACTGTCGAATCCTTTCTTGAAAATCCCGATTCGCTCGGCGGCCTGAGAAAAGCAGTTCTGAAGCAGCCCAATTCCGTTTCGGCGCGATACGCTTTGGCGGAAAAACTTCTAAACCAGAGCAACTATGTCAAAGCCGCCCCGGAATTTCAGAAGGTGATCGAGCTCGATCCTGAAAACCGCGAGGGCAAGACTGACTTGAGCCATTACAATGTCGCGCTCTCTCTCGCCAGCCAGGAAAAGTTTGTCGAGGCCATCGCCGAACTGGATCTTCTTCAGACTCGCTTTCCACGCAGCGACGCCGTAGCCGATGCGACCGTACTGCGGGGACAGATTTACCATTGCTGTAACAAGCTGAATGAGGCGCAGGCAGTCTTACGGGAATACGTGAACAAGTATCCCACGCACGGTCATATCCAGGAGGTCGAAAACCTGCTGGCGATAATGGACTCTGCCAACGAGGGCAAGTAGACCTCGACCTCCCTTCCCTTATTTCTTGCCCGCGGGATCCCTGATTTTCTGATTGAAGTCTCTCTCGTCGACTGGTGCAAAGATAACTTCGAGCATTTCCCCGCCGGCTGAGCCTTTGGGTTGAAGCCTGAAGACTCTCGGATTCGTCGTCCAGGGCTTCGTGTACGTTCCGGGATCGTTGATGTTGAGCACAAGCTCGAGGTGGTCCCGGTCCAGACGTCTCCACCGCTCAGTCAACCGAAGCTGGTCGCTGATCGGATCGCCCCACTCGTCGAGCCAGCCTCTCGCGTCTATACCGACTGTATCGACGACGAAAGTGTCCCCTTCCCATTTGCCCACGGAATACCCATACCAGCGTCCCCAGTAAGGATCGACGTTGTCGGGCATCTTTCGATCGGTCCATATTTCACGCCAAACGCGCGTCCATTCGAACAGTTGCACGACTTTGTCGGGTGTGTGGATGAGTTGGAATGGTCTGTTGTAGACAAGCGCGCGGACCAGGCCCGGTGGATTGGCATCTCCGAGCAGGTCGTTCGAATAGACGGGTGGAACGGCTCTCGGCCCCTTTCCCGACAAGTTGGCGTTGACGGCTTTCAGGCCTTCGGGAGTCAAAGGCGACGAGGGCCCCCACTGGGTCTGGATGCCGCCATCTTTGAGGAAACCTTTCGGGTCAGCGCCTGAATTAGCGTTTCCCCGGCCGCCCCCTCCCTGGCCGAGCCAGAGTCCACTCAAATCGTGAGGGTCATGTGGAGGACTCGGCGGCTCAGCGGCCGCATTGCCCCTTCCCCCGCGTGCACCCTGGCCGGCGCGAGCCAACGGAATCCAGGAAAAAACAATTACCGCCAACGTCAGGACAGCAATCGATCCCATGAGACGATTTCTCATCTTCGACTCCTTCTACTGATTGCCCGCGTTGTCAGTCGGCTTTACGGTCCCTTTGCCCTTAATGTCCACGACGCAATTCAAACATTCGCCGACGGCCCTGCCCGTTTTCGACGGATGCACTTTAACGATGATCTCATCACCGGGTTTGAACGTATTCTTACTCCAACCCCAACGGAGCATGACGCCCGGGCTGTTCATCTCGATTCCATAACTCTGACCTTTGAATTCTCCCGCCGCGATATCGACCCACAGCTGGGCATGTGGATTTCTCCACACGAATTCTTTAACGGTCCCATTAAGCGTGATTTGAGTATCTTGATCGTAGGAAATGCCCGTTCCATGATGCGCGAGTGCCATGGCTGCGCTGCTGATCATCAACGACAGGACAAGCAAAGCTCTTCTCGTCGTCCTCTGTCCCATATCGATTACCTCCAGAAGTTGCGGGAACTTTAGCGAATTCTAGTGGACTCGTAACAGTGAAATCCGCGGCTATTCCCCCCGTTTGGCGTAATTTGCGTAATTCGCCGCTGCTCCGAACTTCGTGCTCATCGGTTTCCGCGTTGATCGTGTTTACTTACGGCAGCGAAAAACGCGCGGATGTCGTCAACCCACAGCTTCGGCTGCTCGAACGCGGGGAAGTGCCCGCCACGCTGCATCGTCGTGAAGTGCACGACGTTGTAGCGCGTTTCGGCGGCCTTGCGCGCTTCGGGGCTGATCGTGTCCACAAGGTTTCCGCGACGATCGTATTGCGACGGGAAGGAACCGCAGCCGGTCGGAACGCTCACCCGGGCGTCCGGCCGCGGGAAGGGCGTCGGAGCCAGACCGCCAAGCATGTGACGGCTCTCGTAATAGATCCGCGTCGACGAAGTGCCGCTGTTGGTGACCCAGTAGATCATGATGTTCGTCAGCAGTTCGTCCTTCGTGAAGACCTTTTCCATATCGCCCTGATGGTCGCTCCACCCATACCATTTTTCGACGATCCACGAAGCGAGGCCGACAGGTGAATCGCTCAATCCCTGGCCCAATGTTTGTGGCTTTGTCGATTGAATCTCCTGGTAGCCCAAATTATGAGCCGCGTTGACAGCACTGTTTGGGATCGGTACCGGCGGTGTCGGATTTCCGGTGCTTGCGGCTGCCGGCGCAGGCGCGCCGCCGCAGCCGGCCAGATGCAATGCCGCCACGTGTGTGGGATCGTCGAGCGCCACGCGGGTGGCGATTCCATTCCCCCAGTCGCTGCCGTGTGCGGCATAGCGCGTATAGCCGAGGCGTGCCATCAGCTGCACCCACATGCGAGCGATCCGTTCGGGGTCATAGCCCTTTTCCCGCGGCTTGCCTGAGAAGCCGAAGCCTGGCATTGCCGGGATGACCACGTGGAAGCCGTCTTCAACGCGGCCGCCGTAAGCGGCTGGATCGGTGAGCGGGCCAATCACTTTTTCGTACTCGATGATCGAGCTTGGCCATCCGTTGAGCAGCAACAACGGCATCGCATTCGGATTTTTCGACCGCTGATGGATAAAGTGAATGTCCACCCCGTCGATGTTGGTCCTGAACTGATCGAATTCGTTCAGCCGCTTCTCTTGAGCACGCCAGTCGTACTTGTCACGCCAATAGTCGACAAGACCCTTGAGATACGCGAGGTTCGTGCCGTAGTCCCACCCCGCCTCCGTGAATTCATCCGCAAAACGAACCCGCGACAAACGCTGTTTCAAGTCGGTCAACACGGCATTAGGAACCTGAATTTTGAATGGGACGATCGCTGCATCGGCAGCGCGCTGCGCATGTAAGGGTTGCATCACCGCGAGAAAGGCTGACACGGCCAGACTCGCCGACAAACGTCGAATATGCCTGGAATTCATCTTAAGACCTCCATTGGGTGTTTTGGTCCGGGTCATTCCATCGTCAGATACCGTAGGACCATTCATGGCACGGGAACTCGGTAAACATTGCGCTGCGTGGCAACTTTCATAAACGCATAGATTGATGGGTTGGGACCAGGAAAGACACTTTCTTCCGAGACCAGCCGGGCTCCCGCCAGGGCGGCTAAAGCCTCCCTTGATTGAAATCCTGAGGCCGGTATAGGCGGCAACACCTGGAACTCCAATTTAGCCATAGGTGGTTATGGGGGAGGTGCGCTTGCCGGCGCGGCAACGCGCATGTATATGGGCGGCGGCGGCGGCGCTGGTTCTCGCAACAACTCGGCCGGTGTACAGAGCAGTGGTGGGGCAGGCGGCGGAATCGTGCTGATTCGCGCGGGGACCGTTACGGGCTCAGCAACAATTACCGCAAACGGAGTCGATGGTCAGGGAGCCGACAATGATGGCGGTGGAGGCGGTGGCGCAGGCGGCAGCATCATGGTAATTGCGAATTCTGGTGGTTTAGGCGGCCTCAGTGCCAGCGCCAACGGAGGAAGTGGCGCTGATGCCTGGCCAACCCAGGCTCCGGGCGGAACGCCAGGCGACAGGCATGGACCGGGCGGCGGCGGTGGTGGCGGCTTTATCGCGCTGTCCTCGGGCAGCGGCAGCGTCGCCGGCGGGGCCAACGGCATTACCACCACAGCGAGCGATTCATACGGTTCGGCCGCGGGGAATACCGGTACTAATATCAATGTCACCAACGGTCAGATTCCAGGCGCTAACTCAGGTGCTCAATGCGTTCCATCTTTGACGACCACCAAGACCACCAGCACTGCCTCGGTGTCAAACACTCCGACTGGCGTCAATGCGACCTATACGATCCAGGTCGTGAATGCTACCGGCAGAGTGTCGGCACAAAACGTGAGCATTTCTGATACCCTGCCGGCGAATTTTACGTTCATTTCGACGACTTCAGTAGCTCTCACGGGCACTGCAACCAGGCTATCAACGGTCAACCCAACCGTTGGTGATGCAATTCCGAACTGGGGAGTATTCCTGATTCCCGCTGGCGGGTCAGTTAAGATCGTTTTCGTAGTTAAACTTGCATCCAGTGTGGCCGGTGGCACTTATCAGAATCCTGCGACCGCGACCTATACTGATCCGGCGCGGAGTGTTGCAAACGGGACCGCTACCTCGAGCTATGACCCCGCTTCCAGCACCGGGGAAGATGTTACCGTGGTTGGAGCTCCCAACCTGGTTTTGTTGAAATCGGTCAGCCCTGCGGGCGCACAAGCTCCTGGCACCGACTTGACTTATACGATTGCCTTTACAAATTCA